>Ga0214919_10005424_pt1 | contig 18126 bp, 6 predicted proteins | sample LL1503_MetaG_FD_177994 | JGI IMG/M metagenome (GOLD analysis project Ga0214919, IMG submission 177994) | Freshwater microbial communities from Lake Lanier, Atlanta, Georgia, United States - LL-1503 | ecosystem: Environmental > Aquatic > Freshwater > Lake | place: USA: Georgia | collected 2015-03-15
GTGAGTGATAACTCGTAAATGTAGCTTTCTGACCTAAAGAGAGTTCTAACTCGCCGCGAAAATCTGTATATGTGCGTCCATAAGCAATGTTTAAATTATTTACTGATGGTTTGTTGTTATCTTGAACAATTCCAGTAATTCGTGGGTTAACAAACTCGTAGTTTGAATAGTTTGCCTTCGTGGCTTCAAATCCAATGCTCAAATAGTCTTCGGCAAAAGCACTTGAAACAGATAGAGCAGATAGAGCGGTTAAGGTTGTTAACAAATAACGCATTTCATTTCCTTTAAAATCATAATCTTACATAAAAATATTTTCTATTGCGTAAAGCTCGAAAAATAAAAATTCTTTAGATTTAATAAAAATCCTATACCAAAAGTTTATATTAATTCCCAGTTTAGGCAAACTCCCTCAATAAGCTAAGAGGGAAATATATAGAACTCTCAGTATGCCAAGATGATATCTTTGCCAAGGTAAACATCGCAATCGCAGATTTCAGTTACCACGCCGCTAGGGAGTTTTTTCAATAGCAAATCCGTGTCCTTAAGCAAGTTGGTATCACCACCAAGCAGTTTATGGATGGAGCTTAAGATATCGGAAGCCACACTAAAATGATCGATAGAAAGTTTGTTTCAAGTTATAGGGTTTACCCTTGTTTCGGGGGGGGCACTTAGTAGCTGACTTGAATAATTTTAATACCCTCATGCAAATTAAATAAAATAGCTATAAAGCAATCATTTTTTGCGTCTTAGACGCAAGACAAATCTTGTTAGAAGTGATAATATATTTGCTTAATGTTATAGATTAACGCGAAGGAGCTTTAAATGGCAGATGTAAAACTTACGCAAAGTGGAACGCCGACAACTGTGACTGCTGTTTTAGGTGGCAGCATTGGAAGTGATATATACATTGTTCCTGGAAGCAAACTTAGTACAGAAAACTTTCTTAACGGTTGGTATAGCATTGATTCTGTTGTTGGAAGTCAAGGTGGAAACGATACTTTATTTGTTCAGTATAAAGATATAGGACTAACTGCAAATCCTTACTCGGGTTTGTCAATGTTTTATCCGGCATTTTACGGAAATTCAACGTCTTTATTTTTGGCGCCTATTGATCAAAGAGCTACCCCACTAAAAATCCAATGGGATAATTTCCAGCTTGGTATTAATCAATTAAATAATGATAAGGTTGGAATTCAACTCGCACAAACAAACTCTGCTGGAGTGCTGGCTCCTGTTTACTCTGAAACACGACAATTTGAGTTTGTAAATGCAGATGGAACTTTGTCTAATTACAACGGCACTTGGTCGGCTGCATTACTCAATAATACAGGAACTGTTTTCTATACTGTTGTTCAAAAGGCGGATGATCCATCATATTCAATGATGCTAGATAATAGTAAAGAAATTGGCTTAGCTATTAACAACGCAGCATTTCTTTCTTCATCTGATTATTCTGCTTCTATTACAAATGCAGGTTCCGTTTTTAATAATAACGTTAGCGCAAGTCCAACAGAAAAATCTCTATTTAGTAATGCGAGTGCAGTTGATAAATTCATTTACAACATAATCAATAGCACTACAGGTTCAGGAACTGGTACTGACATTCAAACGTTCTACCAAAATAACCCCAATACAGATCTAAGATTTGACTTGGAATTTGGTGCTCAGGCTACGATTGCAGGAGGCAGAAAGTATCTAAATCTCGGAGAAGAGATTGGTAACGTTAAAAATGTTAGGTACGACATCTCGGTCGATGTATCAAATGCAGGTGGAATAACAATTAATGGCGGCTCAGGTGTTAGCAAGGGCTTGGATAGTTGGGATAAAGTTTCCTACAACACCTTGGGTATTAAATCATCTGGTGCTAGTGGTGTTGTTACTGTTGGTGACCCAACAACAAATGGTAGTTATGCCGGCTTGACTTTAGATACTGGGAACTTTAAGTCTGATGGCTCTTCATGGGTTAATAGTGAAACTTATGTGAATTTCAATGGAGTAGACCCATCAGCAGATACTTTCAATTTTGCTAACCCCATAGATAATGCAAAAATTAATGTCGGAGATAGAATTTATGTCAACAGCATAACTAACTCTAATGGAACTCAGCTATCGCAAAATGGCTTTTATGTTGTTGCAAGCAAAATAGGTAGTGGTGTCCAACTTTATAGGCAAAATTCTTCATCAATCCTTGATATTACAAATGACACAACATTTACAGGTCAGTTTCAAATTGACTCGTATGACACAACAATTAGAAGGGCTAATGGGGCTACGGACGTTTACGACTCTATTGATAAGATAGTGCTTAGCTCTGCAAGTGACATAGTTAACTATAAAACTGGTCAACTATTTGTTCAAACATCTGCTGGTAACGATACGATTAATATTAATTTAAATGGCGCCTCAACAGGCGGAGTAAGTGTCAATTTAAATGCTGATTCTTCAAATAATTTGACCTTGGATTCAAGCAATGGAATGTCGATAGCGGAAAACCAAACCAATGGCATTGTCTTTAATTTGTCAAATAGAAATCAAGGGTCTGGCTATTACAAGACCGCTGCAGGAGTTATTACTACTGACAGTGCTGGGGGTGCTAATACAGCAATTATTTTAACGGGTTCAAAATCTACATCAACATCGCCACAGAACTTTAGTTCTGCTGTAATAACAGATGCTGCTTTTGTCGCGCAATCATTTACTGGCCAGATATTGGATCAGTATGGAAACACAGACACTATCAATGTTGTTGTTGATAGTAAGAGCGATATATCAGAATATTTCGGTCTAGGTTTAGATGGTACTCTGAGCAATGACAAGTATTTCCTTGATGCTGATGGGATGCACGTTATAGATCAGTACCAATATAGAGCGACTGCGGGATATGACCAAATTTTATTGAATTATTCTGCTGACGGCTTAGCTTTCTTGCCTGGAGGAAGGGTTGATCCATTAGTTTCTGGGAATTTATTAACTTCAGGTCAGCTTTCAACTTCAAATTTGGGGGTTTTAAAGTCGGGTGTAACTCCAACCGCTTATATTGACCCAAACTCGTCGAAATTTTATTCAGGATCTGACGGCTCTTACAAAGTCAAATTTTTTGATTACACGGATCCATTAACTAAATTAAGTTCTGTTAATGCAAAACTCTATAAAGTAAATTTCGACGGCAGTGAAAGTTCTGCAAAATTTTATAGCCCAACTGCTGAGACTTTGAATATCAATTCAGTTAGTGGCTCAACAGACGTTTTTGCCTTAAGTGCAACTGATTTAGCAAAAATAAGTGTTGGAGATAGGGTTTACGTATCAACAAATAACACAACTTCTTTTGGGGATGTTTTTAGACAGTCATCAAGCTATACAGTTCAGTCTAAAACTGCAGATGGAATTAAATTATATGACTTTAACGGTCTAACGCTTGATATTCCTAATGCCGGAAACGGTACTGCTCAAATTCAAGTTCACAAGGAGGTTATTGGTGCTTACAAGGATGGATATGTTAGCTTTGGATCAATTTTTAATAATAATCCTCAGGCAAATACTGGTTTATCTGGCTTACAAAGTTTAACGATTAAGGTTGATGGCGTTGTTAGTACTGGAGCAAATGCTACTGTTTTATCTTTTGACGTTGCTGCCAGTACATCTTTGACTACTAATTCACAAAGAACCATACCCGACTTAAATAATGGAGTTTATTCTGGGTATAACCCGGGAAATGATAATAGGGCGGGTCTGTTTCTAGACTATAGTAATATTTATGATAATACCTTATTTGCGTATCCAAATAGAACAGGTATTACGGTTTATAACTACAATCTTATTGATAAGGGTCAGTTGGGTTGGGACAGGATTGTTGATAACTCTGCAACTCAGTATGCTGGAAGCCGGGATCTTATGGCTACTGAAAACGACGACGTTATTTTTAGGGGATATAGTTCCAACTCGGTTTTTGGACAAGGTTCAAATGCTTTAACTGAGAGTTATCAACTTCGTGGTGGTGCTGATAAGGTATTTATTCAGGCTGTTAATTCTGATCCCAACCAAGTACTGAGCTTCGACTTGGGCGGCGGCGATGGTAAAGTTGATAGAGTTGAAATTAGTTTAAATAATCTAAACTCTAGTAGTTGGGGCCGGGACGGTGCGCAAGTTATTAACATCACAAGCGCAGAAGCGCAAGATCAGATTAAGTTTGTTAATAAAACAGTTACGAACTATGTTACTGGAGCAGCATCTGATCGTGTTGTTTATGAAGTAACGGATAGTAGTATCACCGGATCGAACTACAAAGAATATCGAGTCTATGATATTAATGATAGTAGCAAAGGAACAGTTAATGGAAATAATTATCTAACTGTTCGTGTGACATCTGACAACTTGATCAATAGTGGTACGCAACAACAGCCAGCGTTAATTACAGAGTCCATTATTGACGGGCATTATTTAAGTGCAACCACATTCACTAATATCTCATCATCAAGTTCAAATTGGGGCGGTTCATCCACACAAATGATTTATCCATCTAACGCTCCAGTCAAGATGACTGAGGGAGTTGATTATGCGATATTGTTTGAAAATGCAACCACTACACCTTATAAATTTGGTGGTGGCAATGATTTTGTTGTTGCTTTTGAAGGTGATCAAGATATCGCACTTGGCGCTGGTGACGACTTCCTATCTATTTACAACCGTGGCCAGCAAATTTTTGTTGCTGGAGGTGATGGCACAGACACACTTGGAATGGGGGGTGCTGCCAGTCAACTGGCTGATGGAAGATGGGTTCAAGATCAATGGACGTTTGATAGCATCTCAGTTGCATCTGCTAAGGAGTTGGTCAATCTGAAATATCCAAATAATCAAGATGCTTTAGACTGGGCTGCCGCGAAACTAGATAGGGTAATGGTCGCTACAAACAGATTGGATGGAACAACTGTTTATTTCCAAGCTGAAAAACTATCGTTCACAATGGGTGCTCAGTATTATGACGGCACCTTCGTATCTGGTGCCATAGATTCAGGTAGTTTTTTGCCTGCCATCAGTGATACAAAAGATGCAATTAGATATGATGCCGCTGCTTCTGAGATTTACGGAAGAGAGGGAACGAACGATACGTTCACCTTGAAAGTGACAGATGTTGACTATGCATTAAAGTATATTGGATCGTGGTTGGATTCGACCACAAGTACCCTTATTTCGACTGGTAACGTATTACTAGGATCTCATACTTTGCAATTGGTTGCTCAAACCACTACAGCTTGGTTCACTGGTAATGGAACTACCATAACAAGCCCAGTTGCAAATGGTGGTTATAAGTTGGTTGATATTGAAAATATTGTTTTAACTGATAGTAGCAATAAGTCGGTCACGATTAGAGTTGCAGGATCTAATGGCTATGAATCCATTGATTCTGCTATTTCTTCAGCCAATAGAGGAGATGTAATCTTTGTTGCAGAGTCTAGGGAAGTGGTTCCAACAGTTGCCCTAGCAGCAAACGCATCTCGAGCTTCACTGGCAATGGATACAACAGTAAATATGACTGCTGGACTAAGAGTGGCGTTTGAGGAAGTAAGGACTACCCCACTTGCTACAGGCGCAGCTTACACTGTAAATATGAGTGATCAAGTTAAGTCATCATCGACCACTTCAGCGGCATTTTTAGGTGATTCCAGGGCGATAGAAATCCTTGGTGCAACCGATGTAAATGTCAACGGAAGCTTATATGCCGATGTGATCGTTGGTAACCGTGGTAAAAACGTAATCAATGGTGGTGGTGGTAACGACTTCATCTTCGGTGGTAACGGTCAAGACATGATTGTTGGTGGAGCTGGCGACGACTACTTGGTGGGAGGATCTGGTGCAAGGCTCACAGGTTTGAGGTTTACTGCTAACGAGCCTCAATTTACAACACCAGAGAAGCAAGCATTTGTTGATAGCGATTACCTCTCTGTAGCAAATGTCCCAAATACAAGTAATAACAATTGGAGTTGGGCTGATGAGTTCAAGACTGGAGATAAAGTTATCTATAACTTCAGCGGTGGTGAATCGGCAAAGTACTTAGCCAATGGAGTGACGACTGGCACCGCTCTCAACCTTTCTGATGCAACTTCGCTTTATGTAATTGCTAATAAGGACGCAAGTGGTGTGAAAATTGGTTTTGCTTTAACTCAAGCTGATGCATTAGCTAGTAAGGCCGTAAACATCACAAGTTTTGGTACATCTACAACATATGGATTCACACTTGACTCAGGATTTGATACAACCAAGTCCAGTGGTAGTGATTATCTTTATGGTGGAACTGGTAATGATACTTTGATCGCAACCGGTGTGTCGGGTAGTTTGCTCAGTACTGTCACAAATGCCGGCAAAGATTCGTTGACCATGAATGGTGGATCGGGCAACGACAACTTTGTATTGTTTGGCAATACTGGTCAGATCAACATATTTGGTGGTTCGGGCGGTGACAAGATGCAGATCAATGAGAATTTTATGGACATTGTTGGCGCAAATAAGGGTGCTAGGTATGTGGACTTCTCGGCAAGTCAAGACGACATCTTCTCCACGGTAAACAATAGCAACCTATCGAAGATTTCTCAGACCACGTCGCTTGAGAGTTTTTTCAATAGCAATGGTGTGACGCTAAGCCAGTTGGTCTCCCCCCCGCTGCCGATTGTGGATGGAGCAGGTGAAAACGGTAACCACACACAGATGAACAACACTCAGTTTGTTAGTCAATATGTTTACTCGGATAGTGGCGCATCGATTTCCGTGGCAGACTTGATTAATCTTCATAATGCTCATGCAACATGATGATTTTCTTAGATTAAAAAAAAAACTAAGTCTTAATTTTTGGACTTTACGTATATTTTTTATTCTGACAAATTTATTGTCAGCTGGAATAGTTTGGGCTCAAGATGGGAAAAATCCTAATGAATCCTTTTTGATTGGAAATCATAAACAATTATTAGAAGAGATTACTAAAGAGAGAACAAACGCTCAGTCGCCGGTTTTAAATATTGCCAATATAATTAAAAAATCGTTAGTAAGTTTGTCTCTAGATCAAGCAATTACTGAAAAAAATATCCCAATTATCTTACAAGCAACGATTAGCCATCCTGATTGGTCGTCTGCTGAGGCGGCGATTGATTACGCCAAATCCTATTCAGATGAGGCAGCATCTGCTCTAAAGCCTCAAATATCTGGAGGCGTCGATTATGGGAAAAGAGCTTATGGCCAAAATCCAATCACCAATGGCGGAGCACTAAACTATACGTCAACCGCGTCACAGATATCGCTTAAACAACTTTTGTACGATGGCAGTTCAAGAAAAGACTATTGGCTATCTACTGATAAAAAGGCGAAGGCTCAGGAGTTCCGTTCTGAAATACAAAAATCAGAAGTTGCTTTAAAGCTAATAGAGGCGGCAATGAATAAGCAAAGGTATGAGATCCAAAGATTATGGGTTTCTACTTTTGAAGACCAAAGAAAAGAAACGGCAAAAAAAATCTTAAGAAGATTTGAAATAGGTGCAGGTACTATTTATGACATAGCCAGATCGGATATGAAAGTGAGTGAGAGCAGACTCACCTTGCAACAAATATACTCCGAGCTTGAAAACTCAATAGCATCTTTAAGAGAATACAATTTACCAGAAGATTTTGTATTGCCAAATGTGGCTGAAAATTTAAATCAACTAAAAATCGATATTGACACATTAGTAGATCAAAACCCTGCAACAAAGGAAGCCGTGTTGTTTGCTGAGGCTGCCCAACTTGAATATAACTCATCAATTTCTCGATCAGGGCCAACAATTAATTTTGAACTCAATAGAACAGATAAAGCCTTTAATGGAACGGGTAACCCGAGCGCTGATTTTTCTAAATTGGTGACTCTTACTTATAATTTTTATTCTGGTGGAGCAGAGTCTGCAAGAGTTGCTCAAAGTGCATCTAAACTAAATCAGGTCAAAAATGATTTGGATTCGAGAAAAAGAAACCTGAGAAATATTATAAATAAATCTATTCAAGATGCTATGACAATTTTTTCAAGTATTGATATTCGACGTTCAGCAGTTGAATCAAGTGCGGCATCTTTTTCTGCAAACTTTAAACTATTTGAGATTAATCGTGGATCACTCATTGACCTGCAACGAAATGAGGACGAGCTATATGATAAGGTTCGTCAACTTATAGATTCACAATTTGATTCAACTATTTATTTTTATAGATATTTGCATGTTGCAAATAAACTAACACCGCTCTTATATAAAAACTTTAAGATTGAACCGGCAGAATTAAAGCCCTTTCTATGATGCAGCAACAATTTTCAGGCGCATGGTTTTGGTCTGAATTAAAAAAGCAAAAAAAATATTACAAATATGCGGCACTTGCTTCATTGCTGGCAAATATTTTTGCTTTTGTTGTATCGATGTTCTCTATGGTGGTTTACGATAGGATACTCCCAAACTCAGCAACAGAATCGTTAATATCATTGTTGGCAGGAGTAGTATTAATTTTAGTTTTAGATTATGTTGTCAGGCAAATTAGATCGCAATTGCTTGACGTTGCAGGAAAAAAAATCGATGTGATTATTTCAGAAAAATTATTTAAAGAAATTATTTTAAAAGCCAAGATTACTGCAGGGTCAAACTCTGGAGCAAGCGCATCGATTGTAAGAGAGTTTGATGTGCTAAAAGAATTCCTAGCTTCTGCAACAATAACGACCTTTGTCGACATACCTTTTTCGTTACTATTTTTGTTTATGATTTATTTATTTTCTTCCCAGTTAGTTATAGTTCCAGTAGTTTCTATTTTTCTATTATTGATTATTGGTGTGATTTCACACCAAATGATGAAAAGCAGCTCAAAGACTATCCAAGGTTTGACTCATAGTAAGCAATCAATCATGTTTGAATGCTTGGGTGCTAAGGAGACAATCAATTGTCTAGGTAAAGATGATTTTTTTATAAGTAAATGGAATGTGGCATCAGACAAGCAAAGTGATCAATCTACCAAATCAAAGGACATATCAAACACTGCAACTAATTGGGTTAATTTTATAACTCAATTCAATCAAGTTGCACTAATTAGTTCTGGTGTATTAGTGGCATCTTTAACTGGATCATTGGTTGCAGCCACTTTAATGGCTGGACGTGCAATTGCACCGTTCTCACAAGTTGTTAATTTGCTAACACGATTTTCGCAAGCACTTGAAAGCTATCGATCAATTTCTAGGGTGCTCAATTCAGGTGATACTGCAAACTCAAAAGGTAGTGTAGACGCGAATAGTTTAAATTCGGAAATACTATTTCAAGAAGTAACGATCCAGTACGATGGAGCTAAAAAATCGACAGTTGAATCTGTAACTCTTGAAATTAGAACAGGAGATCGAGTTGCAATTCTTGGGAAAACTGGATCAGGAAAAACAACACTATTAAGATCCTTGCTTGGTTTAGTCCCTTTAAAGTCAGGGTCGATCAAAATAGATGGTATTGATATAAGAGATATTGACAGGTCATCTTTTTTAGATCGATTTGGGGTATTGTTGCAAGAGACTCATTTATTTAAGGACACAGTTGCAAAAAATATCACATTCAATGACGAGTTAATTGATGGATCAGAAATTAATGATGCTTGTCACAAAAGTGGGTTTTCTGAAGTATTGCAGAAAATGCCTGAGGGCTTAAGTACTGAAATTGGAGAAAATGGCGGGAAATTATCTGGCGGCCAAAGAAGATTATTGGCTTTAGCTCGTATGTTGTATGAGAAAAAATCTCACTACATTATGGACGAACCAACCAACGGTTTAGACCCATCCACAGAAAACTTGGTCATAGAAAGATTGCTCCCAAGTTTAGAAGGGAAAACAGTAATATTTGTAACTCATAGGCCTGCACCACTGCGGTTGGCAACAATGATTGCAGTAATTGACCAAGGTAGATTAGTTGATTATGGCCCTCGTGATGAGATTCTAAGAAAACTACAACAAAATTCAGGTTAATAAATTTCTATGAGTAATAAAGAAGATGAAATTATTAATATAAAGACACTGATTTTTATTTCAATATTAGTGCTGCTAATTGGTGCATGGATGTCTATCTCAACGATGGATGTCGTAGCCCATGCAGAAGGAAAAGTAATTCCATCAGATTTTATTAAAACCATACAGAATTTAGAGGGCGGAATTATTACTCAGATTAACATTAAAAATGGTGATAAAGTTAAAAAAGGCGATTTACTTTTTCGTCTTAATTCTATTCAATACAATAGTGAATTCGAGAGCACAAGAAAAATAATATATTCACTACAAATTAGAGCTAATCGATTGCTTGCAGAAATCAATAATACACAACCTAACTTTAATATGGGTTTAAGTAAATCTGTTCCTGATATTATTCAATCTGAAATGGCTGAATATAAAGTTCGGCAAGAGAAAATAGTTCAATTAAAGCAATTCATCATATTAGCTGAAAAAGAATTTAATATGATCAAAAATTTAACAAAGGAGGGACTTGAGCCACAAAATGAATTAATTAAAGCTGAAAGATATTTGGCGGAAAAAAATCAAGCACTTCGCGAACAAAAAGAAAATGCAATCAGCGAATACAACAGAATTATGAATGAGATTCGCTCAAAAGAGGATGGATTAGTTACATTGGGCGATAAAGTTAAAAGAACCGATGTGATTTCAACAACAGATGGTCTTGTTAGTCGAATTTTTGTCACTACCGTCGGTGGAGTCGTTAAGCCTGGTGACGTTCTAGCCGAGATTGTTCCTCAAGAAGATGTATTAGTTATCGAGGCGAAATTAAAACCCTCAGATGTTGCTGTTGTTAAGCCATCAATGAATGCTAAAGTCAAAATTACTGCATTTGATTACTCAATCTATGGTATTTTTGATGCTAAAGTATTGAGTATTTCGGCGGACTCCATTAATAATGAAAAGGGCGAGTCTTATTACAACGTTAGACTAACAAGTAGTGATAAAGTATTTGATAGTACTGGCAAGGTATTAAAAATTCAAACTGGAATGATGGCTCAAGTTGACATAGTTACTGAGCAAAGAACATTTTTAGAATATATTTTTAAACCACTTAAACAGATTTCTTCAACTTCCTTTAAGGAGAGATAATTGGAACATATTTATGCAGATACTATTGTCTCTGCGCAGATCATTAATAGTATTGTACGAATTAGGCTTGGTTTGATAAACCCATCAGAAAATCCTGAGGATAAAAATATAAAAGCAGAGGAATTCGCTGAAATATTACTTCCAATATCAGGATTTACAGATTTAGCTAATGCTTGCAACAAAATCGCTCAAGACTTAATTGATAGGGGTCTATTAAATCGTGGTCAAAATAACGATTCAAAGATTGTTGAAAATAAATAAATATGTAAATAAATGATCAATCCAACTAATAAAAAAACAAAAAAAACATTTGGTTTTTTAAGATTTGGCTCGTCTATTGGTTTTTCATTTTTTTCTAATATTTTTTTATACGGTTGTGCATCCTTTAATGGACCTGCTGATGGTTTAGGATCTATTGGAAAATCCGCAAGTAACCAATCTAATGATTCTATAAATGATCCTGCCAAAGATACTGTCAAGGATCTAGTCATTTCAGGAAAAGCTATAAACGGTTATTTAGTTAACGCACTTGTATTTCAAGATGTAAATAATGATGGTATTTATTCATCAAAAGAGCCAATCTCAATAACTGATCTGAATGGAGGCTATAAGCTCGAAAATCCTCAAAAAGGAGTGGTAATTGTAAGGCCAATCAATTCATTATCTGACGTTGAAAAGGTAAATGCTAAGCCAGCACTTGATAAATTAGGGATCATTAACCCGGATATTATTACAACTTATTATAAAAATAACTCTGGGTCAAATGAAATATTTAATGGAAGATTGGAGTTAACTAATGCATCAACTTCAGGTTTTAATAATGTGACTCCACTAACTACATTAGTCAGTGGATTGGTATCAAGTGGCAAAATGGATTTTTCAACCGCTAATGAAAAAATCATTAAAACATTTGGATCTAATCCAAATATTGACTACATAGCTTTAGCTAACTCCCCGAATCTAAATGATCAAAAAATAGCTAGTGAATTACAAAAAAAGTCTGTTGCAGTATCGAATTTAATAGCCAGTACCATATCTACATACAGCAGCGAGCTTAATCAAGTTAAGTTAATTGAGGGGCTTACAAATTCACTTTTAGAAAAAATTGATAAAGCCAATTTAAATGAAAACGCGAGAATTGAAATCAATGATATTTTAGCTTCTAGCCAGGAAATAAAAGATCTTTTATTAAGTGTAGCATTGTCGAATAATTTAAATATAAATGAACAAATACTAAATTCTATAGCTTCGACTTTATCTAACAAAAATAATAGTTATGTTAACTTGGAGAAAATTCGACTTTTATTCGATTCTGGACTTTCTGGTGTTGATCAAATTTCCTCTGAATATAATTTCAAATTGCCTAAGTCAATAGAAAATTTAGTAGATATCAAATTTTCTGTCGCATACTCAAATGTTGATGATAATAACTTAACTAGACAGTGGTTAGATTCTCAAAGCAATTTACCAATCCATCAGGGCTTTAATCGAATTTTTGTAAAATCACAAGCCGATATCACAAATAGTCTATTCCATATGGATATTTATTATGACGATATCGCTCCAGGAAAGCCTAGCCCATATTACGTGACACCTTTTGAAACATATGGCTCTAAATTTTTTCAAACTGAAAATAAGATATATTTGTCAGATATCAAGATACAAGACAACTTTCTTTCGCTAAAAGATGTTGATGGTTCACAATTAATTACGCAATATCAAATATCAAATAAAAAAAATGAAATTGAATATAACCCAACAACTGAAGATTCATGGCTCAACTTTGTTAACTATTCAAAATCAAATCTGGATAATGGTCGCGAGCTAAGTATCAATATACGTCAAAGTGATGTTGCAGGCAATGTAAGTGAATCATTAAATTACAACTTTGTTCATGACAATGTAAAGCCAGATTTAATACCTATTGAAAATATTAAATTTATTAATGACTCCGGTATTTTAAAAGATGACTTTTATACAAATAAAATTGATATTGATCAAATTTTAAATGTTGAATTGCAAAATGGTGATAAAGGTAATGTAATTGTTGTTTATCAGTGGCTGAAGGATACGGAGCAAGCAAACGTCGATAATTTTTCAGTAAATCCTGAGGTGCCTAATCAAGATGGGAAATATAAATTATTTATTCAGCAAGTTGATAGGGCAAATAACTACTCAATTCCCACCGCCATTGACGTTACATTGGATACAATGTCACCAATTGCAAGTGATAATTTGCATTTAATTAATGTTAGCAATAATTCACTTGCTTTGAATTATGAATTATCAAATAATTCTTTTAGTCAATGGATGCAATATAAAATAGTTAATGCAAATAAAAGTGAATTAGGAATTGATATTGAAGATTGGATTAATTGGAATTCTAAAGCTATATCTGGCACATACGATGTTTTTTATAGGATGGTGGATCGAGCAGGTAATGCATCCAATGAATTTTATGCTGGACAATCGGTACTTGACTTTGGCCTCAATCCTTTAGTAATCGACTCTAATTCGGTGATAGATGCTAGTAACGCTTCAGAGATGCTTGTCAATTTAAAAGACCAGCTAATCAAAAATCCTATTCAAAATGAAACTTATGAAGTATACAAATTTATCAATAAATTTAATTCGGAAATTAGTTTGGTTGATCTGTATTTGACCACTGTTGATAATTTTCACAATATTAATTCACCAATAGGTTTTACTCTTGTTGAGGATTCAGTTCAAAGAGAAGCAATAAATACATTAGTGAATAGCAATCAAGAAATAATTGCCGCTCAAATTAATACCTCTACTTCTTTTGTGCTAAATACCAACCACAGCGATTTATTAGGAATCGGTTCAATTCTTTCTGATAAAGTTACAAATCTTTCCATTGGAGATGTTTTTGTTGGAATTGGTGGCGGGGATCTTTCTTATATAGACAACAATTTTTATATCTCTGGTATTTCATTGCTTAATACTAAGGAGGAAGAATTTATTTACGATACTTTTAGTGCAAATTTAAACTCTATTAATTTATCTCTTTTAAACAAACCTATTTATAAAATATATTTAGAAGATTTAAATAATTTTGATAATGGAGGTATTGTTTTAGTTCAATCAGATTTGGTGGGGTATAAATCTAATGAATCTTCAGAGTATTTGCAAGCAAAGTGGAATAATAAGTTGAATGTTTGGTTTATTGATTTAGGAGCTGGCGAAGATGATTTATATTTTGGTGGAGATGGAATCCATGTATTGGGTGGAGTTGGTTCTGATAAATTGAGTGGTGGTTCAGGGGATGATTTTCTAGTTGCTGGACCCAGTGGATATAGCTCTCAAGATTTATTAAACGGATATTCAGGGAATGATGTATTAGTTGGTGGCGATTATCTTTTTAAGTCTAACTCCTCTTTTAATCTAAAAGGCGGTAGTGGAAACGATGTTCTAGTTATTGCTAACGGTATCTCAAGCTCTGAAGGAGGATCGGGTTCTGATTTGTTCTTCATAAGTCCAATAGAAGGCAATCAAAGTCAATTCAATGCAAAAATTACAGACTTTGATCCTGGCTCAGACAGGCTTCACTTTGATGGAGTTGACGCAATTAATTCTGGTATTTTTATCAACCAAGATAATGATAGTGTGACTTTTGATTTGAAACAAATTTATAATTCTGTAAATTTAGCATACGGCTCTTTACTTGAAATGACAAATATTGATACTTCTTATTTAACTCCTGAATTTATTGTTAATCACTGGATTAATTTTGGGGCTGATAAAGGCTTTGAATGGACAGACTTATCTATAGACTCTATTTCTAATATTTTATAAATTGATTGAAATATTTATACTATTCTTGTACAAGGTCTTGGCAATTTCTAGTTCTTTGAGAAGATGTAGAACATTATTTATAACGCAAAAAAAATCTCATTTTGCAATAAAAAATAGTCATAAGTGCTTATTTCTTTAATTTATTGCCTTTGACAAAAAATTAAAAAATTGGTAAAATATCAACAATCAATTTTATAATAGTTTGTAAATTAAAATGCATCATATAAAACTTATTCAAATTCCGGTTCCTATAGCTTTGGCCTTTGTTGTTTGTGTTTCCTTTTGAACTAAGCTAATTAAATTAATTTTATTTTTTACTTTAGACGTACGGAGTAAATAAAATTTCAACTACCTATAACGGCTATTCTGTACAAACCAGTAGCTGGGATCCAAAATTATTATTAAGCTCAACTTCTAGTAGTTTATCCTATGGGCAAACTGCAACTATTGTTTTTTCTGGTAATTGGAATGGTGGTTTTACAATTGATCAGTCGAAAATATCGGTTTCTGGCGGGACTTTATCTTCACCTAACTATTATTCAACCTATTATGAGCCTGGTGGTACTCAGCACACCCTTTACTATGAAACCTTTACCCCCTTGCCAAATTATTACGGTACAGCTTCAATTTATGCGAATCTTAATACCATTACAAGTACCACTAGTTTTTTTAAATCAACTGGTGGATTGATTTATCAAAATGGTGGATTTGTGCAAAACGGTTATTACTACAACGATACTAACGATAATTCTCAGGTAATAAACTTTAGTGTAAATACAATACCTCCCAATAATAGTCCAACTGGGTCGGTGACTATTAATGGTAACGCAATTCAAAACCAAACTTTAACTATTACAAATACACTGGCCGATGCTGATGGACTTGGTCAGATGAGTTATCAGTGGAAGGCAGGTGGAGTCAACATTTCTGGAGCTAATGGCGCAAGTTATGTATTAACTCAAAGCGATGTTGGTAAAGCTATATCTGTTAATACAAGTTATACAGATGGTCATGGATTTGCTGAAAGTGTAACCAGCAATGCAACCAGTCAAGTTGATCCTGCGTCAGCACTTGTTTTTTTCAATCAGGCCAAGTCTGATGGGACCATTACTTTTGCGGAAATGCTCAGCATTGCAAAGGTAAGGGTTACATGGGAAACGGCGAATACTGGCGCTCACTTAGACTTTTCCGCCATCAATTTTGACAAATATAACTACAGTGGATGGAGCATATCGACTCAAACCTTGAATCTTAACAATAGTATTGCAACATTAAATTTTATAAATGCTGACGGATCTACTGCTTCATTTAGTTATTCTGATAACAGCACATCAAGTGCATTCTGGAACTGGAATAAAAACCTAACCTTGAATCTCAATTCAAAGGGTGATGTTGTTCAATTAAACTTTTCCGATGTCCAGACTAGGCAGCAAACAGCAACTTCATTTGATGATGTAAGCAACCACGAGAACTCGATCAATTATCAATCCACCAGCAATCCACAACAAAACTTAAGTTATTACTCAAAAGATGTTTGGTATGGTGGAAGCAAACAAGACTTAACGTTGCCAGCTCAAAACGGACCAATTTACAATTGGTATCAAGGCGTTCCCATACAAGATAATAAAATTACTACGTACTCTTATGGTGGAATAAGTTTTAATGCCGTAGATCACGACAGTGACACAGGAACATCAAATAACCTGTTGGCAACAAATGGTAATTCCATAACTGACTATGCACTAGTTAATTACAATTTTCAAGATGTAAATACTGGTTTTAATCTTAAAAGTCTTGATCTTTTATTTGATATTGACTGGCGGGTAACTCCATCACCGAATTTCAGCATCAGCAATTTTAGTTTTGAGGATTCAAATTTCTCAATTGATAACATACAAAAGTCAGTTAGCTTTCCTTTTTCTTTGATTGAAGATGGTAATTTTCTAAAAATTTTCCCATTTGAGCATACAAATACTATTTCAGATATAGAGCCTGCTGCATATTCAGAACTTTTACCTTTGATGCTTGGGGTTGACAATAAGATAACGCTTAAATCTGGCTCGACTTACACGATTGATGCTGGTTCGGGCAATGACAAGGTGACGGGTAATGCTCTTAACAATACGATATCTGGTGGCGATGGTGATGACATACTTGATGGTGCTGGTGGAGCCGATACTTTAGTGGGTGGTATGGGGGACGATCGTTACTATGTCGATAACGTAAATGATGTCATTGTTGAGCTTGCAAGCGATAATCCGACAGATAGAATTGGCTATCTTGGTGAATTTAATGATCATGTTGTCGCTTCTGTGAGCTACACGCTTGGTGCAGGCGTTGCTGTTGAGGACTTAATTGCGGCTGGAGCGTTAACTGGCGTAACTAGCGATTTAACAATTAACCTAACCGGAAATGAATTCGATCAGGGCTTGACTGGTAACAATGCAGCCAACGTGATTAGAGGCATGGCTGGTAACGACATCATTACTGGCCTTGCTGGTAATGACACCTTATATGGTGGTGAAGGTAACGACCTTCTAATGGGTAGTGAAGGCGATGATTTTCTCTATGGGGAAAATGGTGATGACAAATTCATAATGAATTGGAATCCGTCAGGCCATAATAACTTTACAGGGCAAACGACAATATTTAAGTTAAGTGGAGGTGCTGATACACTTGATGGTGGCTTAGGAATAGATACATTATATTTGGGTGGATTGCAAAGTGATTTTTCTTTTGAGCGTTTGAGTGCACCTAATACCTACAAAGTTACAAATTTATTGGTGAGTAATGACGCAATGGTCTTTACTAATATAGAGAAGTTTTCTTTTGGACGATTTCTAAATAATGAGGACTTAGCCCAAGCCAATAACGTTGTCAAAGATCTAGCTGATCTTGTAATGATCAATGTCATTAATGGTACGGAAGGTAATGACAGCTTGGTTGGAACGACTGGTGCTGATCAATTCAATGGACTTGGCGGCAATGACACATTAACTGGTGGGTTTGGCAACGACCGTTACTACGGTGGGTCGGGTGTTGACACTGCGGTGATTAATTCAGGAGTTAGAGGCTTGTCGGTAGTTGGCTTTGACGCGGCTGGTTGGACGTTCTCTACCACTGATGGGGTGGACTTTGTATCTGTTGATGTAGAGAAACTCAAATTGAGCGATGCGGTTGAATTGTCGC
>Ga0214919_10005425_pt1 | contig 18126 bp, 15 predicted proteins | sample LL1503_MetaG_FD_177994 | JGI IMG/M metagenome (GOLD analysis project Ga0214919, IMG submission 177994) | Freshwater microbial communities from Lake Lanier, Atlanta, Georgia, United States - LL-1503 | ecosystem: Environmental > Aquatic > Freshwater > Lake | place: USA: Georgia | collected...
TATTAGAAGAGAATATAAACTTAAAGAGATATTTAAATGAAGGCTTATCTAATATTAGATGACAATAAAGATTTTATAATTCCTTTAGAATGGATTGAAAACACATTTAGTAGTAAAATGGCACAAGTCATTAAACCATTAGGTGATACTAGAAGCATTTTAAATATTTCTATGGAGTGGAATTATTACAAATATCTAAGAGATGAATTCTCTAAGTCTTGGAAAAGATCACTTGCAGTTGCTATTATAGATAATGATAAATTAACTTTAGTTAATTATTATGGTTCTTTTGTGAGTGAATTAACAACAACTGATAATTCAGAAATAATTGATTTAGAATTAAATTCAGATTATCACGAAATACATTATGATAATAATGATGAATTAAAGTCATTATTTAAATCTTGGGAAAGAGAAGTTAGGTTAAACCAATTAGGAATTTAAAATATATAATTTATGGCAACTTTAAACAATACAATATCGACTACAACATTAGTTGGTAATTCAAATTTAATTTATTCTGGAAGTACTGGAAACTGGGAAGCTACATTATCAATTGGTGGTGATATGACCGATTTTTTTGAATTAGTACTAGCAGCACTTGGGTATGATATCACCTATGATAATTTTAAAAGTATGTCTAAAGAACAACGTAATCAGATCATTAGAGATATAAAATTAAAAACAATAATATGATAATAATTGAGGTAAAAGGTTCGATTGAAAAATCACTTAAAAGATATAAGAGAAAATTTGAAAATCTCAAAATTGGTAAACAACTTAGAGATAGAAAACATTTTAAGAAAAAATCTATAGCTCGTAGAGAAGAAATCAATAAGGCAAAATACGTTGAAAATAAATTTAATACAGAAGACTAATGGGATTTCATAAAAGATTTATAAGTAAAGACAAAATTCTTTCTCAGAAAAGTTTTGAAGATATTGAAAGGTTACTTAATGCAGATGCCTTAATATTTGATAATTGGTCATCAAATTTTTTTAAAAGATTTGATGAAAAATATACAGATTACCAGGATAAAAGAAACATAATAAATGAAGAACATAAATTCAAGTCATCTTGGCCTGATGTTTCATCATTAAATGGATATTATTTAAGTAATATTCTTGTGAATTTGAAATTAGATCCTAATTGGGTTGATGTACAACTCTGTATTGAGACTTTTAGACCTATTGATATCCCACAAAGTATTTCCGGTAAGTTTGACCTAATGTGTAATTTTTGCATACAACTAATAGAAAATAAACTAGAAGAGAATGAACTTTAATAAGAATTACTATAATATACTTGGTGTCAATAATGAAAGTAATGAAAAAGAAATAAAAAAGTCATACTATAAACTATCATTTACGCATCATCCAGATAAAGGTGGTGATCAAATTATTTTTGGTGAAATGACAGAAGCTTACGACATTCTTATGGATTCTGAATCTAGAAAAGAATATGATAAGAAAAGTAAATTTGGTAAAGATTATAATGAATTAGAGGAGTTCTTCAAGGTCAATATAGAATTTGATTACGAAAGAGAAAATAATAAATATGAGGATTTTAAAAAAAATGCAGTACTTAATATTATAGAATATGTAGATGATACATTTAGTGGAAAAATAGAATATAATAGATGGGTTATTTGTAAAAAATGTAATGGAAGTGGAAAAGATTTAAAATCTAAATTTGTAATTAAAGACGATCAAGGAAATATAAAAGGAGTATTTGACTCTGACGATGGATGTGACTTCTGTGAAGGTAGTGGTAAAGACCACTGGGGAAACAAATGTAGTTTTTGTTTTGGTCAAGGAAAGATAGGGAGTAAGGATTGTGATACCTGTAAAGGTGAGAAAAGAATATTAGGTAAGCAAAAATTATCTAATATCAAATTAGATAAAGATAAAGATGAGACAATAGTCTCTCATATGGGTCATTTTTCTAAAAATGAACCTGGTAAAGTTGGTAATCTTATTTTAGTTCACAAAAAATATTAAGCCGAAGGACTTCCTTTAGAACTTGATGTGAAGGTAGTTGTTCCTTTTGAAGTTGTTCCTTTTGAAGAGTTTGGAACTTTTCTAGCACCTGGTAATAATCCATTAGATAGGACATTATAAAAACTATTATTACTTCCTTTAGATTCCGCAGTTCCAGCACCTGATAGATTTATAACAGGATTTTCAGCTGTTTCAAATAGTGTCTCTGTGATATTGATACTATCAATTAATGAGAACTCAGTATCAGAGTAATTAATCTGTGGTGCTACTGCAGATAAAGGTGCAGAAATAGATTGATTTATTCTTGATTCAGTCGCATATAAGAAGAATGGTACAGCATCTACCTCATACATCTTGATGTAGTCAAAATAAGCAGAGTATGGTCTATATACAAATAATGTACCACCATCTGTTCCAGTTGGTGTGAATGTATATCCAGTTTGTACTTCAGGAATAAGTGCAACATCATATAATGTTGATGCTGAAGCACCCGGGTAAAGATCAGCAGTGGCAGGTACAACATTTACAACGGAATGTGTTCCTTCAATTTGAATATTAATTGACTTATCTCTCTTTGAGAGATAAACTATATCACCGGCTGTTAATCCTGAATTTTTAGGTATTAGAACACCCCAAGCTGGACTAGCCCAAGAATCATAAAATTCAATAACCATTGCCAATACCATTCCAAGTGAGCTCTTATTATAGAAATACTCTTTCTTAATAGTATCAGGAGTTAAATTGTGTCTTAAAATAACAGGAGTAGTTGAAGTATATAAAACAGCATCTGGTGTGCTAAATTTCTTAGTTTCTGGTTGATTTAAGAAGTAAGGAAAAGCAAAATTACTTGGTGTGGCATTAACTCCACCAGAACTATCAAACTCATAATAGTTATATGCAAACTCAATAACACTATATCTAAATTTACTTATATTATAAGTATTAGTATTGTCTAAAATATTAGCACCAGTATCATATCCACCTCTAACTCTTAAAACATCACTATCATCTGGTTCAGTATTTGATGTATATTCAGCAGCTAAACTTTGATTTAAAACTCTAGGTCTCCAGTTATTTTCTTCTACAAATTCATAAAGTCCTGGAACAGATGATGTTGAGTAAATACTATAACCATTTAACTTTATAGTATCATATTTTGTATTCGTACTGAAGTCTAGGCTTTGTGTACTATTAACTGGATAAGTAAAATATGGATTATCAATGTAATCATCATAAGTTTCATACTTCCAACCCAAAGAATAGTTTTTAAAATTATCATCATATGAGTTTTTAAAATTAGATAGACTAGATAATACATCCTTTGTTGGATATCCATTTAAGTTAAGTATAGATCTTTTTGATGATAATCCCTTATCATGATATGTTGAATCTTTGAATAAATTAGTCATAGATGATGTAAAATAGTTTACATTTATCCATGAATTATATTTCATAAAGTCGACATATCTAACAGCTGAATTAAATCCAACATTTTCATCTTTAAATGAGAAATTTTGAATTAATCCTGATGGGTAAATATCAATTTGTCTTTCAGTATTTTCAGAATCTGAATCATCAACCACAGATAGTGTCAATCCTTTAAATCTACCACCTTCAAATCTACCATCTATCCAATGTGTGTCTATCATTTTTGTAATATAAGGTCGTCCTTTAAATAGACCATTATTCCAAACTCCCTTAATTATACCATTTAAAAAGGCACCGTTTATCCAAACATTTTTAGATACATAAATTAAATGATCATCGGAATCTTTAGAAATTCTTCTTATAGGGAAATTTAATGTAACTTGAAGTCTTATTACATCATTACTAACTTCAATAACTGTAAATGCATCTCTTATAAGTTTTCTATTATTATTTAAATCTAGACTAACAATATTACCGACAGAAACTTTATCACCTATTTTAAAATAATCTGATACATAGAAGTCTTGTTGATCTATAGATATACCATCATAATAGATATACCCACTAGTTCTGACCAATGAGATTATCCAATTTTTACTAGATGTCTTAATTCTTGTTAGATTCTTATCTAAATTTGATGGAACATTTCCAATCTTTGGAGATTTTATATCAATAACACCTTGAAATGAAAATGGCTTAGTAGTTCCTGGAAATATAGATAAATTATCAAATGAATAGACATATTTATCATATCTTAGTCCCTCATTCCAAACTCCATTTTCCCATATACTTGAAAATGCACTTGAAGTACCACTAGTAAATATACCGTTTCCAAATCTAGTGGCGATTATATTACCATTTGATAAACCACCAATTAATTGAATAGGTGGTAATATCAGTGAATCACTATATGATGGAGTTGCACTCATTATAGAATATGTTGCGCAATTATATTGTGGATCGTATTTAGATATTTTTTTAACTACTCTAGCACTAGTTATAATAATTTTAGTGTTATTTACAGTAGCAACTTTTCTAATTTTCAATCTATCTAAATCAGAATAAGTCGCACCTATAGCAGTTGGCTCAAATGTAGAACTCCAAGTTAATTCATCTGTTTGTCCAAACCAAAGTGTGCCACTACATCCAATTCTATATGCTCTAACGGCTTCAGTTATTGTTTCTGTAAATCCACCATTATTAATACCTGAGTAATATCCAACATCTACTCTGAAGGATATATTAGGTGTATAAGTAACCTGTGAGTTACCAAGTGTAGGTGGGGTAGAAGCTGGACCATATTGTAAAACATACTTTATTTCAATATCATATTGTCCAAAGTCTCTAAATATATTTCTATTACCAAGAGTATTTAAAGCGTATAGATAGTTTCCAGCACTATTATAATCTATATAATAATTAGTATTGTTTATTACCTGACTGACTTTAGGCCAAACTACTGAAGAGAATGATGTTGGACTAAAACCAGAAAATAGTGTAGTACCTGATCCACAATTTACAGTATTTCCATATCTAACATAAGAAGTGGCATACTTCCATCTTTGTTGAGATGGAAAAACAGACTGTGTGAAAGATAGTGATGTTATATATGGCTGGTCCTGTATTGCTGACCAGGTAGTGTCCACACTAACTGTAAATGCATCATTTATGAATACCTCTCTATATCCAATATCATTAGATGATTGTCTATATAGACCAACATTTGTAATAATATCCGAAACATAACCATCGTTAACTTCTACTCTTTGTTCACATATTTCTTCTTGTATTGATATACTATCAATATAGAAATCAGAAGTTCCATATGGACTAATATGTAAATAAAATCTACCATCATCTCTGGCAGTTAATGTCTCAGTGATACTACCACCAACTGATGCTAAGTATCCATCAACAGATGGTATTAATAAATCAGTAGCGATAGAACCAATATGATTTTCTAAATCCTCTAATTTATGAAAGTCACTTATAAAATCTTCACCATTAGCAATATTTGTAGATGATGCATAAATTGAACCCTCATAGATTCCACTATTCTCCCCATAAGCAACATTTGCACTCGATGGTCTACCTATACTAAATTGAATACCAACTTTATCTAAATCTGGATAGTTAGCTATAGATACCGTTCCTATATTTACAATAACTCTATATCTTGTTCCTATATTAAATTGATTAACTCCACCTTTTATAAAAAGAAGTCCTGATGTATTAACGAAATTTAAACTTCCATCTGGATCTAATTCTGGATCTTGATAAGAAGCGGTAAATGCAGCTAATGGTGGAGAGAAAACAGAATTGTAGAATGAGAAAGATCCACCATTAGCTATAGAAGAAGTATCAACTGCAATCTTTGTCAATCCATTATTTGGTGATGATCCTAAGTCTAATCCGTTAAATGGAGATGACAAAATTAATGATATCTCAGTCTCGTATGTATATAAACATCCATTTTCATTGATATTTTCATACCCAAATGGTGATCCATTCCAGTTACCATTTCTCCAAAGACCACCTTCCCAATAGATATTGTAAGCATTCATATAATTTGCAATACCATTTTTCCATATCATACCCACTGCTGTTCCAGATATCCATTTGCCAGTATTCCATTTTGATACATAAAATTCAGAATCTTCAAATATACCATTGTCCCATAGACAGTTATCAAGATTAAATCCACTAGTTCCCTTAACTACTTCAATTAAACTTATTGAAGATGTTGCATTATCCCAAATTGGAGGGGCATTAGTAACTGATGTTGTTTTTGGTATAAATTCAAATGCAAAATCAGGTCCTTCAGCATTAAATGTATAAGTAATACTTGTTTTAGAAGATATATCTGAACTAGTTAATATTGAGTTTCCAGTTAGGATAATACCACTCATATTATATTCAGTAGAACTTGAATATGGTTTAGTATTTATAACTAAATCTGTATAAACCGCATCAAATGTTATAAAATAATCATTTGATGCTCCATTAGGAACAGAATATGTTAAATTTGTATTTACTATAAAATCAGTTGTTAGAACCTCATTTTCAATAACTACCTGAGAGTAATCACAACTACCAATATATGGAAGTCCAAATGATAATTCATTAAAGGTATAGAATTTAACTGTGTATGTATTTCCAGGAATCAATATACCTGGATATATTATATAACCCGATGAGTCACCAGTTCCACCATCTTTATAATAAACATTACCTGGAGATCCAATTGATGCTGTTAGTGATGGCATTGCACCACCCGATGATGATGTAGATGCTAAAATCCAACTAGAATAGCTGCTACCATACGCTATACTTTCTGTAAAGTTTCTGTTTCTTAAAGATGATGAGAAATTACCAAATCTTATCTCTGTATTATAATTTTCATTTACTACAACTCTAACAGTATATGTTTCTCCTATTCTTAACCCAGCGGTCTGTGTTATATTTAAAATACTAGATGTTCCAGTAAATACAATTTTTTTACTAGGATCATTTTGAAACTGAGCACTTGAGACTGTATCTAATGATGCTCCTATTAGTTCTGTTGAATCTGCATCATAATCGGTATAAAGTTGATTCCAAAATTTTAAATTCTCACTTTCTATTTGTTGAAAGTTACCATTAATAACATAACTTACATAAGGGTTAAATGAAGATCTATAGAATTTACCTCTCTCAAATATACCACCTTGCCAAACAGAGTTTTGAAAAATAGCATTATTATGTGAGAATGTTCCATTTAACCATAATGAATTTTTAAATTCTACAGTTAGTTTACTTTTCTTTTTTGTAAATTCTCTTTCTAGTTTTGTAAATGTTTTTTTGTTTTTAACAAATTTATCTTTTACCTCACTTACAATACCATCATTCCAAAATCCATAAAAATTATCTGAAAAATCAGAAACAAAATGTGAGATATCTGATAGTCTAGTAGATACTGTTCCAGATCCAATAAAATATCCTTTAGTAAATAAACCATTATTCCAATATCTACCTCTAAAAATACCACCATTAAATTCACCATTATACCAAGTAGAGTTTGCACCTATGGATGCATTTCCAAATTCACCACCATTAAATATACCATCTTGCCAAGCAAAACTACTTGAACCAGCAGATGAATAAGATGCCGCTGTTGTGAATGGATATCCATAATATGATATAAATTTACCATTATTGAAATCACCATTTCTCCAATTAGCTATATCTGTAAATATACCATTATTAAAAGTACCATCAAACCAATTAGCATTAAATGGATAAGCAGGTCCCAAATTTGAATATGATGCAGAATCGACCTTAACACCAAATAAACCATTGTTAAATACACCACTATACCAATCAATTTGGAATTGACCATCCATTTGTCCAGTAGGATTTTCTGTTTTAAATTCTGATGATATGACATTTACATTACTAAATGATCCAGAAGCTATTCTTGTTAGTGGATATTTTAAATTTCTCTTTCCAAAATTACCACCAAGTGCATTACCGGTTAGGAATGTTGAGTTATAGAAGTCTCCACTTAAAAAATCTCCACTTTCAAAGTTACTTAATTCAAATAATCCATTTTCAAATATACCATTTATCCAAGAATATCTAGACAAACTATTATCACTTGAATCTCTGTATCTATAATATGCTGGTGTTAAATCATTATAAATATCGGTTGTGAAAGCTACATTTGATTTATTTTTATAAAATAATCCATTTTCAAAAATACCATTAACCCATCTAGATTGCTTTACTATACCATTTTTAAATTTATTTACACCAGTTGTATAGATAGTGGAATTTGTTGCGAAATTTGACCAAGTAAATGACTGAACATTCCATATAGAATTATAGAATATACCGTTTAGCCATCTATCAGACCCTGACATAAAAGAAGAATTAATAACTAATCCAGACTTTATCTCATTATTATTATTTGAAAATAGAATATCTGATAATAATAGACTTCTCCAATTATCATATAAAACTGGTTCTTTATCTAAATTATTAAATAATTGATTTTCTATTTTACATCCATTAAAATAAGCTCTTCTGAAAATACCAGATTGTATTTTAGAATTTGAAAACTTAACAGGATGTGCATAATTAAATCCATTCTCACCATACTTTGTTAATACTGAAGAACCACTAGATGGTAGATAAGGAACATTATATAAATTAGATGATGTTCCATTTACAATATCATACATCTGAATAATTCTACCATTTCCACCTAAAGAAATATTTGAAACCTTATAAGAGTCTGGTAGTCTTACCAAATTATCACCACCATATGCAGTAGTATCATAATATAAAGCATTTAAAAATAGAATATCATCAACATCAATTAAGGACTTTCTATAGTCACTATTAATAGAGAAATTAAAGGTACCAGTTGTATTGTCAATTTGAATATCACCATATGAATCAGAGTTTTGAAGGGTTCTGAATGTATGATCTTTATTATAATTTATATAATTGCCACTAATCCAGGTAGATCCTTCAAATAACCCACTCTTAAAGTCAGAATCAACAATATATGCCTTAGATATATCTAATGTCTTTAGACTATCCGATATAGCTTTTCTTGATGATTGTGTAGAGTTTATATTATACTCACCACCATCAACATCTGTCAATGTTATACTTTGATAAGAATAGGCACCATCCACATTAAAAATGTTTCCACTATATGTCCAGGTACCAATTGATAAGTTATTAAGACCTTCATAAAGTGATACAGAAGATGTCGCGGAAAATGTTGGAGACCCACCTGAGTATAGAACTCTAAATACACTTTCTGTTGTTGTGTCCCAGTATGTTGTTGTTGTAAAGTCTATTATATTAAAAATATATGGACCATAAAATTCATCAATAATTCTAGAATTAAAATCCTCAACATTTGAACTAGGTGTAGCACATATTAAAATATCAATTGATGGATATCCGTATTTTGAATTATCCGATAATGAATAACTTAATCCACCAACTATTTTTAAATTTTCTTCTTTAGTAGATAATTGAGTAATAACTCTTTTTAAAGTTTTACCTGAGTTGTTTGTATCAGAAGATGCGTAATAAGAATCTATTGAGAATTTATCGTCAAAGAAATTTAAAACTCCTAGATTAACTTTATCTATTTTTAATCCATCAAAATAGAAACTTTGAAAATCTCTGAATCTTAAAAAGCTCTCATCATCAATATAGAATTTATAAAGTTTAAAAGTATTAAATTGATAGCCATCGTGCCATTTTAAAAGCTTCTCATCATATTCCTTAATTTTAACTATTTTATCAGAAGTAAATTTAGACTTTAAGAATAATGATTTTACAAATTCAGAATTTACAGATTTTGAGTTATAAATTCTAGAATTTGATAAAAATGAACTAAATATTGATGAATTTGATATATCTGTAAATAATATATCAGAATTAAAATAATTACCGGATTTTATAGTAACTGAATATGTAGTTGATTGTGATGATAAATAATTAGAAAGAATTAAATCTACAGAATATGAACCAATTAGTGTATCATTAAAAGTACCATTATCTATTATAGACTTTTTAACATATGAATCATAGATATAGTTATATCCCAATCCAGCATTATTCTTTGTGTTAGTTTTTATATTTGGTAACCCAAATTCATCAAATGATGTAAAGTATGATAGGTCATTTCCATTTCCTTTTCCTATATTACCATCATACCATTTTACATTTAAAACAGTACCAAGAGAGAAATTAACATCAACACCATTGTAATTGATAGTTTCTTGATGTGTTCCCAAAAGACCTTGATTGTATTCACCTTTCTTAAAAACTCCATTTCTGAAATTTTGTTCTGTCATTATAGGTTTTAAATAATGTCTATTAACTTTCCAAGTAGATGATTCTGTATCAAAATAATATGTATAATCTTTTTTGAATTTGTTTCCTGATTTTTCAAAGTCACCATTTATTATTTTTAAATTACTATTATTGGTAATTACATCATATCCAATTCCGTTCTTTGTTAAAACACCATTGGTAATATTAGATACATAGTTTGCAATAACGGATGTATATAGAGTATATTCATCAACTACACCAAAGGTAGTTGTAATTCCATTCCAAAATGAGAATGTTCCAGTTCCTTGTAAATAATTTATTTTTATACCTGAAGTAGTTGATGTTAATCCATGTTTTTCAGTAAATGTTAGGTATAAATATGAAAATGGTGGTGTATAGATGGAATATCCACTAGAAATTACAAATCTAGGCTGAGATAAATAGCTAGAAAAACTACCAGAAATAACATCACTTGTAATATCAGTTAAATACCCTGATGATGTGCCACTAAGTACTAAAAACGAATTTGAATATGTTAGTGTACTAGATGATGAAAATCCTAAAATTCCATAATCAGAACCAGAAATTGAGAATGTTCCATTTATATAAAGAATGTTATTATTTCCTCTATATTCATAGGATGAAAATCGATTAGAAGTAGAATCAAAATCTCTAGTAGATGTAGTTTGAATATAATAATTAAATTCATCTTGAGTAGAAGCAACATATACTTTTGTAAAATTATCAATTGGCTCTTCTGTCCAAGGGTATTCACCGGTGTATTCAATATCTAAAACTACTTTCGTTTTATCAACATACTGAACTATATAACCATCAGAAAGCTTATTAAATTTATTATCCTGTATAATTAAATCCGAGTCATAATTACCACCAGTTATAAAAACTCTATCATTTATTTTTAAATTATGGTCTATCTCAGTATAAAAAAGTGTATATCTTTGACCTTTAATTAAATATGGTTCTACATAATTTAATATCCTTACAGAGAAGCTTTTCTTACTCTTCTTATAGAGAACTTGATTAACATCAAGAGAAACTATATTCTTAGTAGAACCCTTTATTGATCCATTAATATTGGATTTATCAACAACAGATAATTTCTTAGTGATTGTTTGAAGAGGTGATTTACCAGGTATTTTCATTTATACTTTAACTATATAGTTTCTGTATATATTATTAAGGGTTTTTTATCCTACCACTTGTAAATGCGATTTTTTATATTTATATTTGTTTGTTAACTAAAATAGAAAATAGTAATAGAATTAAAGAAATAATAAATGTCTAAAACTAACGCAAAATTAGAACTTCTAAGTCATATTAGATCACAATTCAAACCGCCAATTGAATCTAATTTACTTTGCGCTACTATACAAAAAGGAGATGATTACGGAGATGATGATGAAGTTATCGAGAGGACTTTCAATTTAACAACTGGTTATACTAAAGAAGATTGGAATGATTTTTTATCCAAATTGGATTTTATGTATGATAGTGGTTACGGTGGTCAAGAATTATTTGGAACAATATGGTATACTGATGGAACTTGGTCAGAGAGAGGAGAGTATGATGGTAGTGAATGGTGGCAGTATCAAAAATGTCCGGATATTCCAATTGAATTAAAAAGAATAGATAAAGAAAGAGACCAAAAATTAAATAATATAATAAATGAAAAATAAATTATTAATTTTTACCGGAGCTGGTGTTTCCGCTGAAAGTGGTGTTCCTACTTTCAGAACAGGTACAGATGGGCTATGGTATAATCATAAAGTTGAAGATGTTGCGACTTTTGATGGATGGAAGAAAGATAGAGAGAAAGTTCTTAACTTCTATAATGATAGGAGATCACAATTAAAAGATGTTGAACCTAATTTAGGACATAAAGTTATTTCAGATTTAGAGAATTATTTCAATGTAACTATTGTAACACAAAATGTGGATGATTTACATGAAAGAGCTGGTTCTTCTCATGTTATACACTTACATGGAGAATTAAATAAATCACAATCAACATTAGATCCATCACTTATATATGATTGTAAAGAAGATATTAGAATAGGTGATAAATGTGAAAGAGATTCACAATTAAGACCACACATAACTTGGTTTGGAGAAGAATTAGACTGGTCTAAAATTAGACAGGCTGAAAAAGCAGCTAAAGAAGCTGATGTCTGTATTATTGTTGGAACTTCGATGCAAGTGGCACCAGCAAACGCTATTCCATTTGCAACACCTGATACTTGTCTAATATATTATGTAGATCCAGGTGATGTTGAATTCAATTTATCAAGAATGAGAGAATACTTCTTTTATCATATAAAAGAATCAGCATCAACTGGAATGTTAAAGGTAAAAGATGAACTTTTAAATATTTTTAAAAAATGAATATTGAAAAATTAGGTAGAAATGCTTTAGAATTTCTAAAAACAAAAGAGTCAAATTTTCCAAAATCTGGAATTGTTGCTGGTGGATCTTTGGGCAACTTAATTTGGGAGCAAGTCTCAGGAAATGTTGCCATTGTCAATGATATTGATGTATTTATATTTCAAAAATCACTTGATATAAGTGAGGTATATTCTGAAAACACAAATACAAAAGATAATAAAAAGTTATTTTATCGTAGTCAAGAGAAAATATATTGGGAAGATTATACCGGGCTTTGTCAAGGTACTCAAACTAAAGAATTCTATCTAATTGAAAAGACCGAAAATATCGGACTAGTTAACTATGTATATTACTCAGCGACATCAGATAAACCTAAATTAGTTGTAGACTCATTTGATATTAATTGCACACAAATTGGATATGATATTGATACTGATAAATTCTTCTGGACAAAAGAGTTTGAACAATTTCTACAAGATGGTAAATTAAGATTTACAAATCTTGGAAGTCCACAACATTCATCAATTAGAATTCTCAAAAAAAGAGATGAATTAAATGCTATCCTAGAAGATTCGGAACTCAAATTGACAGCATATACAATTTCTAGAACACTAAACGGAGTAACAAGAAGATATTTTTCAGATAAATATTTTAGTGTTTATAGTAAATATGAAAAAGAACTATCAAAGTATTTTAAGATTCAAAAAGAACCTGAAATATCTGAGATAATTAGTAAATCAAAAGGTATTGATATTAATATTTATACCTTAATTTCCTACATTAAAAGTGACCAAATTTATAATACTGATGAAGTTTCAAAAGATATTTTTGAGAAAATTTGGAACTGTAATGATTTTCTATTCTACATGCGAAACGTAGAAAAAAATGAAAGATCCATTAGAGTTTGGAATAAACTATCACATCTATTTACATATGATGGTTATTTAGATTATGATCCATCAGATGATGATATCAATCTACTTCATAGATTAATTCATAATGCGCCAAAATCTATTAAAAATCTACAAGGAATTACAATGTCAAAACAAGTTGAATTGGTAAATAAACTATTTGACACATTTAAGTATGATCTAACAATACCATTGGCACTATTAGAAAAGCAAAAAATTGATCCTAATATTATTTTAGATGAAAATACTTGTCTTTTACTTGAGTTATCTGTTAGATTAGAAATTGTTAATAATAATTACAAAATAGATAAAATTTTAGGAATCGATACTGGTGGCAATGACAAAAATGATATCGATTTGCTTTTTTAATATATAAATAAAATTCATAATTTTTATGCAAGAATTACTAGATAAATGGAACATTAAGCTTAATTATAACATTCTTCTTTCAATGTGGAATGAATCACATAGAGCTTATCATAATCAAAATCATCTTCTTGATTTAATCAATCAAATCAACGAGAATAAATCTAAATTTGAATCTCATAAAGATTATGAGAAAATGGTACTTTGTGCACTTTTTCACGATTGTGTCTATGATCCAATGCGTAATGATAACGAAGAGAAAAGTGCTGAGTTTTTTGTTAATTGTTGTCAGGAAAAGAATCAAGATATTTTAGATATTAAACAAATGATTCTTGACACAAAAACACACGAAGCAACTACACCTCTTTCAGAAAAATTCAATCAGTTAGATATGAATATTGTTGAAAGAGATTTTGACCAACTACTTGAATGGGAAACTGGAATCAGAGAAGAATACAAAGCATACGGTGATATGTATAAAATGGGTCGTCTCCAATTTTTAGAAAGTCTTTTGGATAAATATCCACATAATACAGAGAACTTATTGAAGTTAATTGATTGGGTTAAGACTAATTATTAAGATGAAACATTTAAAGAAATATAACGAGTCTAATAGTAATATTAGAAAGGTAGATCCGGTTTTAATTAGTTTAAAATATTTTGATATCAATGCACTTCTTGATGGATTAGAATCTGAGAGACCAGGTATAAAATCTAGATTAAAAAATTGGATATCAGAATATCATGATCTGAATAATGGTGTAAAATCAATTAATCTATTCTACTATGGAATTGGTGATGAATATCCAAATTTGTATCTTACAAAATATCCGGATGAATTAGATCATTGTAAAAAAATACATCCTGAAGCATTTAAAGAAGGTTCAGATGAAAAAGATATTAGGATTGATTTAAACTTAATTTGGTCTGTTTATCAAGACGAAATAGGAGATGATGTCGAATCTTTCAAAATAAGATAGTTTTTAGGTTATATTAGATACAAATTCCTCAAACTTATAGTTAGGAAAACTATCAACATATTTAATAATAACATTAACTGGTGATTCTATCCATTTTCTAACAACCTCTATTAAGTCAGATTCTCTTTCACCTAAAGGATCACATATAATACTTAATTCAAATTCGTCAATTTTGGTTTGAATCATTTTAAATCTTTTTATACCAAAAGATTCATATTCTAAAGATCCAACTAAAGGCCACTTTTTATCACCGTTAGGTAACAACATCATATTTCTTACACGACCATGTATCTTTTTAATGGTTTGTAAGCTTCTACCACAAGTACAAGTACCTAGTTCAATGTGGTCACCATGTTTATATCTTCTTATGTATTTATTGCTAGTTGTGGTTATAATTAAAGCACCTTCTGTATCAACTTCAACTATTTGATTTTCCATAACGTGATAAACACTTGGGTTATCTGGGCAAATAAGAGCAATTATACCACACTCTTCACTTGAATAAGCTTTACCACCAACCTCTCCAGTTCCCTTCCAATCAATAAAGTTTGATATTTTACTGATATCTATCTGTTTAAAAACAGAGGGTAAACAGTGTATATAGTGTGGATTTTTTTCTTCTAACCATTTTTGTAGTTCAGAAATTGGTCTTAAATCATTTGTAAATCTACGACCTTGTATAGCCTCTATTGATTTTGGTATTCCCCAGCTATCTAATTTGGATAATTTACCACCAGCCTTTATAATAGCCATATCTTTAGTCACATCCCATTTTAGCCAACGTAACTCTCTTATAGAAAGAGCATTATACCAAATAAAATCTTTATATGATTTACCAACTGAAACAGGTTCTCCAGTAGAACCAGATGTCTTAGAAACATCAACATCATTCTCCATCTCGATAGTTCTCAAATCACTTCTAGTCATTATTTTAACATCTATAAGTGATGTAAAATTGGCTATAAAAGTCCATTGAGATTTTTCAAGATAATCTAATAGGTCAGCAATATCTTTATCAGGGTTTAAAACTGCCATATATAGAATGAATAGTCTTCTTTTACTATTATTTTTGTAGGTATAATATGAAAATCTTTCGGTTGTGGAAAATAATCAGCAATTCTCATAATAGGTAACCTTCTAGTAAATGTTCTAGATATAAAAACTTTACAATTATTAGAAGCCATCTCTATTATACCATCAGCTAATTCCTTAGTAAAACAAAGACTACCATCACATAATATATTCTCATAAAAATCCTTATTATCCAACCAATTACCAGTTATAGTATTTGGGCCTATCCACCAAGGATCTAGATCTATCTGAACATCTGATAAGTCTAATAACTTTTTGGTACATCCAAGTAAAAGAGTTTTACCTTCTATCATATTTTCGATAAAGATAGTGACATCATTATCATCGGGGCTAAGTGGCCTAGGTAAGTCTTGTGACCAGTATTCTTTATTTATCATTATATTAAAAACTAAGAATTAAAAACTCTTCACTAAGATTATGTTTTTTACTAACAACTTTATAATTTGAATACCATTCCTCTAGTTTATCAAATTTATAATAGCTCAATAACCACTTACCCTTTATCTTTTTTAATTCATCTGATAACTCACTGTGAGATTCTCCTCTAAATGTATTGTTAATATAATATTCCTCAAATCCAAAATATGGTGGATCTAAATAGAAAAATGTATTCTCTGAATCGTGTTGTTTTAATACTTCTTTATAATCAAGATTTGATATTTTAATTCTCTTAAAATATTCTGAATAGTGACTTAATTTGTACTTTAGTATTTCAAATGTAGAGTTACCTTTAAATTCTTTACTCATTATGTCTTTTATATCACCACAACATAATATAATTAACCAAGAAAGTGCTTTCTCCTCAGAATTATCTACTAAAATAACTTTCTTTTTTGATTTCTTTACTGGTTTATCAATTAAATTATCATAGGACTCTTCAAATAATTCCTTTGTCACATTAGTTGATTTTATTAATTTAATAAAATCATCATTTTTTAGATGTTCAAATAAAATACAATTTAATGGATTTATATCATTGTAATAAAATTCTGTATCTGGATATTGTTTTAGGTCTAAAGTGAAAAATAAATTAAATCCACCACCAAAAGGTTCAATCCATTTAGTTGGATTTTTTGGAACATATTGTTTTAAAAAGTCTGATAGTGATGATTTATTTCCTAAGTATGGTATCATTTAATAAATGTTCTATTTTTTTCTCTCTAAGTTCTTCTCTATATGATTTTTCACATTCATCAATCATATAGTTCATAGTTTTTCGAGTTTGTTCGGTATCAAATTCAAATTGAAATCTCTCAGCTATTTCTTTTCTTTGTTCAGTGTATTTCCTACCGATTTCTTTAACAGATTCTTCGATATTTCTCATTATTTTTTGAATTCTTTTTTATCATTAGAGATGTAAAACTTATCAAAATCATAATACTGGTCATAAACTTTTTTGATATCTGATAATTTTACCTTATCTAAAATGTCATAGACACTCCAGTTAGGAGGCTGAATCCATTGATTAACATTCTTATATCTAAGAATCTCATCTTTCTCCATTCTAACTTTATAGTAATCTTTTACCAATTCAAATCTTTCCTTATTTAAGAATTTTTTAGGGTCTGTTAAAACTGTTTTAATTCCTTCAATAACACCATCAAAGTTTCTATTTGATGTTTGAGTGTCAATTGACACAATACCCTGGTTATTTAACCTAGCTTGATAGCAATGTATGTAATAAACTAATCCTCTTTTTTCTCTGACTTCATCATAAAGTGGAGATTTTAAACCAAGAGATAACATCGCATTTAAGAAATGTACTTCTGCATTCTTTTCTTCAATAAAAGGACTTAGACAAATAATTGATGTTTTATCTTTGAAATCATTATTTAATTCAAGTGGAACTTTATGATTACCAAATTCAAATTTTTTGTCAATTTTTTTATCAGAAAATTCAATATCTAAATTTTTTATTTTTTTATTTTTAGATACATTGATAATTTTTGTGGGTTTTGCATATTGTAATTCATAGAAGTTAAGACAATCCATGAATTTTAAATTTTCTAAGTCTTCTTTAAGACCAATTGGATCATAATCATCAAATAGTTTTCTACTTAAATTTAATGAATGTGATTGTGATTGGTCATTAAAAGTATCTTC
>Ga0214919_10005426_pt1 | contig 18125 bp, 23 predicted proteins | sample LL1503_MetaG_FD_177994 | JGI IMG/M metagenome (GOLD analysis project Ga0214919, IMG submission 177994) | Freshwater microbial communities from Lake Lanier, Atlanta, Georgia, United States - LL-1503 | ecosystem: Environmental > Aquatic > Freshwater > Lake | place: USA: Georgia | collected...
AACCGACCTTGTTAAAGACTCTAGTGCACTCATAGATTCAGAAGCCGCTGCGCTTAATGCCTCGGAGATTGAACTTGTCCAAGACGAACTCCTACTTGCTAATGAACTTAAGGTACTTGAGCACGTGTCACTCGCGGAGTCCGTAATATTCTGAATAAAGGATGGCAGAGGAGACATTGTCGGCGTTTCACTAAAAGGGTGATCCGAACCGTTATTATCGTAAATAGATTTTGTAATTGCATAAGTAATGCCTGAAACAACGGCAATGCCTGCCGTTACGGCTGCGGCTCCATACCAAAACCTTTTGCTTTTATACCATGGTTTAGGAACAGCAGAGGAAGTATCGTTGGTTGGAGATTCAATCTCTAATGGTTCATATTTTGTGCTTGTGGTTAAGGGCGTACTTCTTTGTGTTCCTTCAAAAGGATTTTCCGAATCAGCTGCAATCACATTCTGAGACAGCATAAGCACGCATCCCATTATGGAAAAACATCGGTTATATAATTTCATTTTTGCTCTTCTTTCTTTGTCAGCGTTCGCCAGTGTATAAATAAATTAAATTGATGTTTTTCAATAGTTGAAAACTAGTTTACATTCCATTATCCAATAGCAACAGTTTTATGTATTTTGTTACCATTTACCAATCTAACTAATGTTCATTTTAGTTACAGATTTGCTAACTAAAAGATGAGGGCTGAAGCGTTATTTAAAGAATGGAATTACTAAGACAACGGCTACTCTGCATCGTTTAGGTTATTACTTAGAAAAGGTCACTATGAGTCCCCGTCCTTACCAACTCAAGATGGGTTTCTGTAATGCGGTATATCAATAACCAATCAGGTTCAATATGGCATTCTAAAAAAGATTCCCACTTGCCACTGAGTCTGTGAGCTCTGAATTTTTCGGGTAAGGGTTGACTCAGTTGCAACAGCTTCACAACTTCGCCTAACTTAAGCATGTCCTTTTTTCTTTTTTTAGCGAGGGCGTATTCTTTTTCAAAGCGTTTATAGGTTCTAATTGAGAGCATCTAATTTTTTTTCTAAATTTTCCCAAGATGAATACTCTGTCATACCAACCCCGTTGATGCAGTCTCCCATAGCTTGTTGAGTTTCTTTGTTGGGAATTTTGACAGAAAAGGGGAGTCCGTTTTGAAGTTTTATTTGATGATAAAAAAGCGTAATCGCCTCTGTTGGAGAAATACCCAAGGTCTTTAGAACCGCCTCAGCTTGATGTTTTATATTTGGTTCGACACGCGCACGAATGGTTTCTGTTTTCATTTTCTTAACTCCATAGCTTTTTATTAATGTAGCACAAATGGGGAACATATAAAAGAAAATGTTTGAAGGCTATAGTGCCTTTATTTATACATTTTTAATTAATATGTGATATGAATGCAGAGAAAGAGAGATTAAAAATGGAAAATAAAATAAGCAAATATGCTGAGATTATAACCATAATAGGAGCCGCTGTAGCTCTTTATTTTGCTTTATCTAACAATATGAATTTGCTAGATACGCGTATTGAAGGAAGAATGAACTCGTTAGATACAAAGTTTGAAGAAAGAATGACACATATGGATAGCAAGTGGTTTGATTTATTCAAGATTTATCTAGAAGAAAAAGATCTTTCTAAATATAGACATGAACAAAAAATACCATCAAAAAAATAAGATACGCCTCATTTTTCATCTTCATCTTGCCCTAAAGACTATTATAATTTTGAAAGATTATTTTTTAGGCAAAGAGTATGGGGCGATATATTCTCGACCATGCAAGCGGTCATAAGACCAGGTTATTAACACTTCTGTTAAGTGTTATGGGTTGCGATTTGAGTGGAATCACAACCCCCACAACTTATGGATGCACAGGGTGCATTTTCGGATGAAATAGTGTCATATGTAAATCTCCTAAAAAAGTTACAATTCTTAATACCATTATTTAAGAAATCATAAAAAGAGAAAGTTATAAAAATTACTCATGTTCATGTGAGTCTTTTAGGTATAGCGAACATGTACGTTTTAAACACTGCTCATAAACGTACGCACATTCCCTGACAGAAAATAAGGTGCCAGAGTTCTTTTTTTCGAGACCCTTTAAACGTACATCTTTTTTAAACATGATTCATGAATGATGGAACGGTTTCGTATTATCTAGAAATTTATCCGTAATGTGCGTTTAAATCGTGGTGTTTGGATATAATTTAAAATCAGATGAAAGTTCCAAGGGTAACAGGCTAAAAACGGAAACAAGCCCGTTTTTGAATAATTTTTTTAAACTGGATCAAGTTTTGCAAGAACTTCTGTTATAGCCACTAATTTTGGAAAACGGACACGAAGCTTTGTATTTACATAGCGCCCACTTGCAAAATCATAAAACGGGTTGGTTCTCTCAACAGGAGGGGAAGATAAAAATGATGGAATAACGGATTGTGCAAACTTTTTTCTTTTGCTTAAATCACCAAGTGAAATTGGACTACTATACTCTGCAAATAAGCGTTTCTGGTCATAAATAGGAATAGACGGCGGTCCGTCTGGCAATGTGCGGCGATCACTTCCCCACACTAAGTGACTTTGACGTGATGAAACCAAGGATGAAAAAGAGATAGGTTTGGTGTAAGGAATACTATTATTGAGTTCATTACAATAATTGAATATCCCGTCACCAAATCCATAAGAACTGTTGAGTTCCCAACTTAGTGCATAAGCACATGTGCCGCACATATCAAACCGTGTGTGAATATGTAACACAACAGCCAAAATTGGACTTGTCAGACCATCAGTTTTTAAACATTCATCTATGTATCGGATATACCCTGGAACTAATTCACCATCTTTACTATGATATTTTCCTCCAAGTTCATAAAAAATTCGATCTTCCGAATGTACATCTTGATGGTACGTTTCAAAACAACGGTCAATCTTAGATGGGCAAGATACAAGTGTTTTTTTTGCCACCTTCGTCTTTTCATTGAAATGGTCTTTTATTTTATAGAAAGCCTTTACTCTAATATCACGAAGATCAGGGGTCTTAGGTTTACCATAAGAGTAAAAAATTCGCGCATCACTACCCCTATCAATGGTTGATTTGTACTGATTTTGAATATGGATAAACCTTGAATCGTAATTATCACCATCTTTTAGGATAATTTGCAGAGAAGCCAAAGCCACATTCTTTGTGTTAGTTGGTGACCTTTCCCCCGCGGCATAACTAGCAGTGGGAAGAACTGCATTTCCTACATTGTCAGCTGTAATAGTACCAACACCAGGATGGTAAGCGGAAGTTTTTCTAACTATATCTTTCTCATAATCACACAAACCTCTATGAAAACTTGAAATATAACCAAACCTGCTACCATCTAGCTCAAAATCAAGAGAACTCTTCCAATCCCCAGCATTACATTGAGAGAAAAGTAAAATAAGAGCAAAAAACAAACCAGCAAACATCACATTTCTCCAGCGTTAAAACATTTTATGCAGGAAGCTGAAAAACACCAACCTCTTTTCCAGCATAGTATTCGCGATGCTTTGCTTTATAACGCTCAGGTAAAGAAGCTCCAGCACCGTCAATCCATCCTTCACGAAGCCAAATAATTTTCTCGAAAATAGGAGCTTTATCTACTATGCCAGCATACGTCATCGCTGCATCCAAATGTCTCATCGCCTCTAAACTATCAGCACCGCTGTTAGTTGTAACATCAAGGAATCTAAATTGAGCTAATCGAAGTAAGGGGAGAAAACTGGGCAACGCAATCTCAGGAAGTCTGTTGAATGACAAATCCAATATCTGAATAGTTTCTCCGAATCTTTGTCTTACAGTCTCAACAAACTCACCCGCGAAAGGTTCATGGAATACCACACCCTCTCCGGAAAAAGCCAAAGGTTTATTTTGAAGGTTTATCGCTTTAAGGGGGGTATCCTTTGGCGGCAACTCTCCCATTATTTCCCCGAAAGTTTCATCAACGGGTGTAAAAGTAGCAGCATTTGCAGTTGTAATGAAAAACATAACAGCAAAAATAATAGAGAATATAGTCTTCATGATAACAATCCTTAAAATTATTTTTGATATTTTTCACACGTAATATAACAGGAATAAAGCTGAAAAATAGGTTTTTTTCTTATGTTATTAAAAATAAAAAGTTCTGGCTCGCTCGGAATTGCTGTAGAGTAAAAAGTAGATGGGATAAGGGGTATAGATGTGTCATGGTAATAAAAACCTACAGAAATGTCCTCAGGCCATACCATTACAACCGCTAAATTGCGTCAGATCAATCGATCTTTTCCAAGTTTTTCCCGTAGAGCCCTTCTTTCAAGCGCTTTGTTATCGTCACGATCGTTGATTTGTTAACTTTGTACTTGGCCGCTGTTTTTCGAATAGAAAGGCCTTTTTTCAAATCCTCCGAGACTTTAAGAGCGATGCTTTTTGTTTTAAAAAAATCTCCTTTTGTTCTTCCTACTGTTTTCCCCTTCGTTTTGGCAGATTCCATACCGCTCTTAATTCGCTCCTGTATAAGTTCTCTCTCGAATTGGGAGAAAGATGCCAGCATCGTTGCAAAGAGCCGCCCATGGGCATTGGTGAGGTCAAATTGCGTCCCGTTAAGGGCGTTAATCGAAACATTGTAGGTTTCCAGCTCCTGCAATGTGTTGATGAGGTCGAGTGTTGACCTTCCCCACCTGGAAAGTTCGGTAACCAATATGGACTGAATAAACCGTTTTCTTGCCAGCTCCATAACTTCTTTTCGAATGGGGCGGGAATCCTTTGCCCCTGATGCCGTTTCTTTGAAAATTTTAATAACTTCGAAATTGGCTCTTTGAGCAAAAGCCAATAAATCGGTTATTTGCCGATCGCAGTTTTGATCGCCTGTACTTACGCGAGCATAAATGACGACTTTCTTCAGCACTTTTCTATCCATCCTAATTTCTCTGCTTTTTCTAAAATTTCAGGGTGATTGTCCCAGTGTCTTAAATCCCATTTTATGAAAATGTGGTGTTCCAAGATAACGAGTACCTTGTTTTCTTTATGAGCCGTGTTTCTAAATAGGTTTATTGCCGTTAATAAATCTTCGGCTCCTGCGGCTTTCATAAACGCTTCGTCTGTTTCAAAAGCGTTAACTTTTGTGGCTTTTATATCTGAGATATCCCTACTGATGACAAGCCATCCAGCCTTTGGAGTGGTATTAATTTTGTACATTTCTAGCCTCTTTATCGATGGTTTTCATTTTCTATGTTTTTGCGAATGCCCGAGAGGTGTTTTTTAAAGACAAAAACACCTCTCCAGGTTACCGAGCGTTAGAAAGCATATTTCTCATAAAGTTTTCGGCGGTCGTTTTGAGTGATATAAGCTCTGTTATCTCTTTTTTCTTCAAGAATCTTCAGGCCTTCCTCAAACCTTCCTTCACGGAGAAGCTCACAGGCGTACTCTATGTCTTCGTCTCCGTTGTTCGATTCTTCTATGTTTTTGATAAAGGATAGTAAGGTCATGCTGAAATCAGCTACGGGGTTTATGTATTGAAATACGGTAGGGTTTGTCATAATGTTTAGGTCCTCATCGACTCTAGTTGGTTTGGATAAAGGGTGAGGAAATGTAGGGGCGCGAATCCAAACGTTTCCTCATTGTCTTTACGTTTTTGTTCAATGTCTTCGTTAATTGTTTTGATCCGGTCTTGAATCTTTTCTACCAAGGGTCTGTAGTCCTCTATCTCCTCATCATCAATAATCAAATCGATCATTTTATCGAGTGTTCTAAGAACGTCTCTTACGTCTCGTTTGTCGTTTCCATCTTTTCCCATCGTTGGGGAGTCTCCTTTGGTTGGGTTATATTATTAATAATAAGAAGTGTTGGTATAATTTAAAATAAGAAAAAATCCTAATAATTCTTATTATTTGTTGATATGGTTGTCACCATATGGTTTATTATCTTTTTAAGTCTAAGAAATTGCTAAGAAGGAGGTTTTATGAAAGCTAAATACAGTGTTGATAAAATAAAGGAAGCCATAGAAATTCTAGGAGGTCGTTATCGTTTAGCCGTCGCAATAGGGGTGTCACACAAATCTGTAAGTGATTGGGTATTGGGGTATACAACCCCATCTACACAAAATTGTCTAAAAATCCAAAAAGCCACAAATGGCAAAGTAAAAGCTAAGGAGATTCTATTAGATATCAATTGGGATGAATTTGAATGAATGACACTCCCAAATTTCCATTAAATTTTCCAAAAATCTCATTGAAGTTGTTAAGGATAGTTCTCTATCTATAACGGAAAAGCAAAGCTGGATGAGCCTATTTTTTCTTAATCTTTATGTGGGAATGACTGGGTAGTAAAAGAAGTCCATTTTGTTTAACAATTATTTTAGCTTCTGGATATATCACAAGAACTTTTTTCAATTGATGTAAAAATTTTCTTTTAAATTCATACCGTCCATGAGGGGTTTTTTCATATCCTCCACCAAATTGTTCTTGCAGTCTATCGAATGGAATCAAAGTACTATTATATAAATAACTCATTCTATATGTGATCCAAAAATATATATCTAGAGCCAAGGAACTATCTTTTAAAGCATTGATAGCTCTTATATCTACAGGAATTGGACTTTTTAATACTTCTTGATAAAAGTATTCTCCAAGCAGTATCTTTGAGTTGAACAAATCAATTTGTTCTGGGATTTTTGGATTCCAAAAGATTTGTGCTTTATCCGCAATATTCATGCTAGCAACAAACCATTCACCTGTTTTTTTATCTTCGTAAGTACAGGTTATTACGGCAGAGAAAAGTCTTTTGAGTTGATCTTTAAATCGTGATACGGTTCCCCAACGTCCACCAGACACTATGAGTCCTAATTTTTTCATAAAATCTGATAAGCTTTGACCTAGAACTATTTCTCGTGATTTATTTTTTACAATTTCTCCAGATAACCAAGAGAGAATCAATCTAGGGTAGGTTCCATAAGGTATTCCTCCAGCGTCTTCATTCCCTATGATAACTAGTTTAAATTTATTGTTTTCTCTTTTGTATTGAAATCCCCTTACTTTTGAATGAGGCATAGAAGCAGATACCATAGAACGACATACAAATCCAAACTCCTCTGGGGTATCTTTTTGGATTTGGATTGCGGCGTCTATTAGTTTTTTCTGACTTCTGGATAAAGTGTTTTCTGGCATTTTTCCACCATCACTCATGACGCTATTCACTCTTGTTTTTAAAGTAGTAAATTTGTTCTTCTTGCATTAATCGAAAAATTGCATATCTTATCCAAGCTGTTTTATTGGTACCTAGAGCTTTAGTATGCCTATCAATTGAATTCCATTCTTTTTCTGTCAAAGATAAAGTCAAATGTCTGCGCAGATTACTCCCCTCTGCTAAGGAAGGGGAAATATCAGTGTTATCAATTGGCCAATTCATCCTTCTAACATATTTATGAAAATCTTCCTTAATCGTCTTTTGATCAGCCATGCTAGCTTGTGCGTTGTCTATAAATTTTTTTTCTTCCATCTCACGTTCTGGACGTTTACGCATTTTTAAATACCTCATGATAAAGACTAACAATTTCTTGGATTGCTTTTATATCTTTTTTTGTTTTAGACAACTCAGTTACTGCCATACCATCAGCAATGGAGCGTCTGAAGGCAACTCTGTAACCTACGGTAATGGTTTTAAAAAATATTAAGTGTTTTAGTTCTGTAGCAAAGTTAGTTGCTTCTTCAACTAATCCAATACGCGGGTTGGTATCAACTTTATTAAGAAAAGCTATTGTTCTGAGCTTCTCATTGAGTGGCAAAACTTCACCCACTATGGAGTTCATTCTCTCAAGTCCCCATGTGTCAAATTGACTTGCGATAAAAGGCACAACAAGAACATCTGCCACTAACAACGAACTTCTCAGAGTACTACTGTCTCTCCCTCCTACATCGACTATTATATCGTCAAACTTTGGAGTAAGCTTTCTAAGTTCAGACCCTATGCCTTGGCCAGTAATTGAAGAGCATGTGAGTTCGGGGTGATGCCCCTCTGAATCTCTAACGGTGGCAAAGTCAATGGCAGACCGTTGTGAATCTGCATCAATTAATAAAACATCTGCTGCGTTTTGTGCTCTTATCACGGCAAGATTTGTAGATATGGTTGTTTTTCCTGTTCCACCCTTCTCGCTTGCCACTACAACTATCATTAATTTTCCATTTTTTTAAACAAAACTAAAGCGACTATAACGAAATTTTACTTTTATGACAATAGGTACATTACATGTACAGTACATTAATGAACCCCCTGTTTTTAAATGACGTAACTTACAGTACTGTACAGTACTGTATTTATTAAAGGTTAAAGTTCTGAAAATATAAGGTTATTATTCAAATGACTTATTAACATTTTGTATGTTGATAACATCTTTTATCCACGAATAATTGGACGATGATATACGAATAATTGGACGATGATATACGAATAATTGGACGATGATATACGAATAATTGGACGATGATATAGTTCTAAAACAAAGCTGGAGTCTAGTGTAAGGAGAGTTCCCTTGTATTTACCCTTATAATTCTAATTTAACTTGTAGATGAAACAAAATATCTGTGGATAACTCGTATTACCCTAATCGGAAAAAACTTTGTTTTTGAGTTTTGAATCCTAAGGGGCTTTGCCCCTCGCGCAGACCTTTGGTCTTTGCTACCCCCTTCCTCAGCAAGGAAGAGAACGTATTCAGGCTTTGCCTAAACAACTCTGGGGTGCTTGTTCGAAACAGGAGAGAAACCAAATACAGGCTTGGGTTGGTAATAAAAAATAACTTCGAGCTATTTTGATTTTTTGGAATTTGCTATCTTGAATCCTAATCCACACTTCTGAATTTTCCGATTGATGACAGCTCCTAGCATTCAGCTCGTAAGCGCTATCCTGACCAATGACGCTTCCAAAATCAAATACTTGGGGGAACAGGGTGTGGATGTGAATGCGTGCGGATTTTTTACCATGCCTCCCCTCCTCAGAGCGGCTGTGTATGGGAAATCAGAAGCTTTGATTGCTTTGCTCGAATGTGGAGCCAATAGAGCTGCTAAGGACAAGCAAGGACGGACAGCCTTAGAGCTCGCACAAAAATACAACCATCCCAGAATTGTTGAAATTCTCTCGAGAAGCTAAGAATTTCCTAGTCGTAAATTTCTTTTCTGTGTCCGACAGCTAACACGAGGATGACCAGTTTCCGGTTTTCAATGCGGCATATAACCCTATGGTCCTCAATTCGGTATCGCCATAAACCTGCTTTGTTTCCTACAAGCTCTCGACCAAAGGCTTGAGGACACCAAACAACCTTTTCATCAAGGTAATCTAAAATCTTCTTCTGAACCGGTCTGTCTAACTTTTTGAGTTGTTTTTTTGCAAAATCATCCCACTCAATTGTCCAAGCAAAGTTCACGCCTTACCTCTTCTTGAGTCCATCTTTTCCCGGGATTTTCAAGTCTTTCTAAAGCTAGATAAGTATCTTCTAGATCCTCCAAGAACTCTAAAATGGCCTTACGAGCATAATAGGTTTTTGTTCGACCTGTTTTGTCAGCGAGAGTTTGCAATCTTTTTTCAATATCTTCAGGAATTCGAATAGCAAGCATGATCAAAGTCCTCTTTTTGATGAATATGCTATATGTGTATATCATATTGTTTTTGAAAGCAAGATTTTTGTTTCTTGAAGCTAGCAAAAACAAGGTGTTATCGAAATATTATCCGGTCATATATGGACGCTGTTTGACAATCTTTTGTAAAGTTTGTCGAGCATCATGGTCTATGACCCCCTAAGTTTGCAAAAAACAAACATTTGTTAATTCACTTCATGCCTCCTTTCTGCGTTGGGGAACACCAACATATAAGCGCGCATATTTCGTTTTTTACAAAATCTCAATCTGACCCTCTGACTTGAGTTTCGTTTTTTCAAAACTTCACTTAAGAATTTTTTGTTTTAGGATGGCAGGGTAGAACTTGGAGAAATAAAGTTCTACCCAGGGTCAATGTGATTGATATTTCTTACGAAAACTAGGTGAAAAATGAACATCGATTTTATGGCCGTTTAAATACACGTACACGGGGCTCATTTTTGGACGATAAAATCTTCATATCACCTCGAGACTCTCCTGTGGGGTATCTTTAAAGCGATTTGAGAGGGGTGTTTTGACGGAAATTAAAATTCAGAAGAAAATTCTAAGAAATCGATCTGCATTTACAGTTACCCCTAAACATATCGATTGCTGCGTCGGAAATGGGGTCTACAGCGCGAAGAGGGGGGGCTTGTGGAGAAAATTCTAAGGGTAACAGGCTAAAAACGAAAAATAAGCCTGTTTATAACAAATCTTATTTTCTACGCGCTTCACCTTGTAGATTTCTCTCCATAGCAAGATCTGCTGCAGTGGTTGATGTTTCGGGTCGTACTGGACCTAAATATTCCCAAGTACCCATGTCTAAGTCCGCTGTCACTCGAGTCGTATAGCGGCTAGAGACCCACCCTAATGATATCTCGCGATCCGACATGGTTCTCAAACGAAATTTGATGAAATGCCGAGCATCGGTGACGGCATACCATCTTATAATCTCACCTGGCTCCCGAGCGGTACCTCGACCTGGGTTAAGATAATCACGGAGTTGGTCAACTTGTTCAGTTCTTAGCGCTTGTAGCCCCAAGCGTTCCATTTTTAGCAGAACGTTTCTTACTATCTGATCCTCAAACCAAATATCATACGCAGCCCAGGTATCGATAGCAGCTTGGATTTCTGTTCTTCTTTCATAGTAGTGGACGCAACCATGGAAGTCTTGATGGAACGTTTCGTTCAACCTATCTGTATATGATGATTTTGGAAGATATCCAGCTGGAGGAACAGGTTCAATATCTTCTGAGGAAAATCCAGAACATACGGTTAAAAAAACTGCCACTATATGCAATAAAACTCTAGAAATTTTAGACATAGCTACTCACCTTTCCAAAAATTATTCGCAAGAATTATCCTTTTCAGGAAAAATATTCTCTCGTTTTTCATTAACCTTACCTACCTAAAAACTCGTAAATACCCATGTCTAAGTCCGCTGTCATTCGAGCCGTATAGCGGTTACAGGTCCACTCTGACGATGTATCGTAATCAGACGTGGCTGTAATGGAGAATTTGCAGAGTCTTTTTGCATCCAAAGTTGCGAAGTGATACCTATTTGTGGTTCCTTTAGGCCTGACCGCTCCTCGACTTGGATTAAGGTCACCTTTTATATGATCTATCTGCGCTGGAGTCAAGGTGGTTGCGCCTGCTCGTTCTATATACGATTTAACATTGTCCACTATGCCACTGTCGAAGCCTTCGTCACACGCGCGCCATGAGCAGACGGCAGCTTCGTGTTGAGTATCTTTCCCTCGCAAGGATCCATAATTTGTGTAGAAAGCGACGCTTATTTTTGTCGTTACGGAGTGTGAGGGGAGGTATCCCATGGCTGTCAGTTTTGCGTGCCACTCTGGTTTAGGTACTGTGCATAGCGGAAGGAGTCTAGCTTTTTGTGCTTCATGTGTAATTAACTCACCTCCACCAGAATACATCGCAACGATATCAGTTGAAGCGCTTGCAGGCCACATCGCACCTAGCATTAGATAAAAAATCCAATTCACCATTAGAGACTTCTGAATAAATTTCTTAACCATGTTAATTTTCCTTTTGGTTTGTTGTTAGCCAAGTGATACGGGCAAATCTTAAAATTGAATAAAATATTACCCAAGCCAATGTTCATTCCAATGTTTTCCGCCTGTATCAGATTGGCAAGATCTGCTGCATTTGTACGTCGAGACGTCTGTGTCAGATGGGAATTGCCATGATGTTTGTATTGTCTGTAATTTTGAAAAAACGCCGTCAGATACGCCTTTAACTACATTCTCATGGATTTTTCGACTCTCCCTTCTTACTATTCTTGATTTTTCTACTAAATGATCAGATGGTTCAAAATATCTAAAAGCATCAAGCATTACAACGGAAGGAGCTAAATAAGATTCAAGAGCATATTTTTGGAGAGTAGATGTTACTATGCGTAAGGTTTCAGGGTGTTCACTTAAGTATTGAAATCCAGTAAGAGAAGCAACATCTGTAGAATATTCAAATGTTCTTAACCCACTAGGTGTAATAAGCCAGCTAGCCGGGATACTTCCTTCAGTGTCTATGCTTCTATTGGAAGTGATAATTGCAGGTTCTCCTTCATCATGTTTAAATTCTTCCAGCATTATTTCCCCATCAGCAAGCGTATTATGCTGATGAATCAATCTTACCCCTAAGAAATTAACAGAATCGTAGCTAGATATCAGACTACTCACTTCCGTAAGAAAATCGTCAGTCTTTCCTAAGCTTAATAGGCCGTCATTGGCTGTCTCAACAGATGGTAATCCATTGTAAGTAGCTAAACAAAATCTATTAAGTGGCTCTTCTACGAGAACATCTGAACAATAACCAGCATAATGTAATGAACAGACCAGGACACCAAGCAAAAGTGATTTCTTAAACACAATTTATCCCCTTGTACGCTTTTTGATTTCACTAAAAACTAATAAGCCTTTTGTAAAATTGGAAATTGGAAATATTTGCGCCCATGTAGTGCAAGAGATGTATCAGAACGTCATGATTTTCTTTGGTTTTAAAAAACGAAAATATAGTTTTTGTCAGAGCAAATCATTTTCTGAATTGAGTGATTTTGCATCAATTATAAAAAACATGGTTATGCAGAATCCCTGCATACGCAATATACATTCTTTGAATGTGCGTTTTGCAGTCATAAAATAGGGATATCTGCTATTTTCTACCACATGATGGGTTTGTGTGCAAATTATCGGAGGGGATATTTTTAAATTGTATGTATGAAAACGGGTGAATAAAGACCAAGTGATGTTTCAATAGAGATTAGAAAAATTCATTATTTTGCTAATTAATTTTTTCCAGACTTTTAATTTCAGTATTTCTTTTTTCCAATATATCAAAAGCTTCGGTTGCAGAGAGATGACTTATTGTCTGAATTGATTCATGAGCCGCTGCCTGAATGTAGGTAAACATTGTAGACAGCCTTTTCTCAAATGCGTCTGCTTCTTCATGTGTTATCTTACCTGCCGCTTCTGCTTGTATAATTCTCTCTAAAGCATTTTTAATATCTGTAACGGTTTCCGTTGGACCTAAATCAAAAGGATTTCTTTCTTTATCTTCGGTAGGTATTGCGCCAAATTTCCCTACTAAGGCTAAGTGAGTGGGGATGATAACCTTTTCGTTACCCTCTTCTACTTGTTTATTAATCCACTTTGCTAAGGAATCAAACATATCTAATTTTTCAATATACTTAGATACAATACCTGTTCCCTTAGGCCTACCGGGATTGCTTTTAGCAAATTTGCCTCCCGGATAGTCTTGATATTTCCGTTTTACACCCGATTTATCGGGATGAGTGTTAATGACTTTATTTGCCATTTTCAAATCAGCCTTTCCTTCATTGCATTTGTTATGCACAACACATCCATTTATTTAAAATTTATAATAAATTATTTTTATTGGTAAGGCAAGTCCTTCTTGAGTCAAACATAGCCTCTACGTCTACATTCTGAATACCGTGTCTCTATCCCTTATCCTTAACCAGAATTTAACCTCTTTCTGTTAAGTTATTCTTTATTGAGAAATACAGTGAACTGCTTATCAAATACCAAGGGAATTGTTGTCATTTTACCATGACGATTCTTAGCTATAAATATACCATCCTCTTGTAGAGGTGTGCCAGCTTCCGTTTGGTATACAAGCATGACAACGTCTGAATCATGCTCGATAGAACCAGACTCTCTAAGATGATATAGCTGGGGCATTCTTGCATCGTCAGCAGCACGAGACAATTGAGAAAGGGCGATGATGGGTATGTTTAAATCCATAGCCAATCCCTTGAGTGATCTTGTGATGTTTGATATCTCAAGTGTACGATTTTCATTTTTCTTTGATTCAGCAGAAACAAGCTGAAGATAATCTACAACCACCATTTGAACATCATGTTGTTGTTTGTATCTAATCACTTTTTTACGTACAGAGGTTATATCCATGGTGCCTTTATCTTCGATATGAAAGCATAAATGCTCAAGCTCTTTTATCTTTTGCTCAATTATCCACACTTCTTCTTGACTGAGAGTGCCTCTCTGAATGCGTTCGCTAGATATTCCCGATTCGGTTGCGATGATTCTTCTTGCCAATTGCTCTGCTGGCATTTCCAAAGAGAAGAAGACTATAGGGTAATTATTTTTCACAGCATTGAAGGCAATGTTAGTTACAAGAGCCGTTTTGCCCCTTCCTGTGCTGCCTGCAAGTGTGTATAAACTCGCTGGCATAAACCCTCCGATAACGTTATCAAGTGCTCTAAGTCCTGATGATATTCCGACAGATTCATTGTTGCCTACCCGTCTTCTCGCTTCTATGGCTATGCTCAGTACTTTTCCGCATGCATCCTTGAAGCTAACATATCCTTTTCCTTGATTGCCTTTGTTAAGTTCGTCCACTTTCTTTTCAAGAACGGTAATCACATTTTCCGCATCATCTTTTCCAAGTTGTGACTGGGCTTCATCAAGTATTGCTTTTAAAGCTCTTCTTTTCCAAAGCTCTATAAGATTATTAACTATTCTCTGCGGGTGCTCTGCATCTAAGGGACGATCGAGATTGAATGTTATTTCCGTTAAGTAGTTTAGCAATGATTCATTGTTCAAAAACTTTAATCTTACATCCACTAGGTCATTAGATTTTTTTGTTTTATCAAGTTCTAGAATAGCTCCGTAAATGTCTTGATGCCTCTGGTCATAAAAGTGCGGCAGCTTTAATCCTTCAATCGAGGGCATAACACAAGGATAAGTCATTATAAACCCTAGCAAAAGTTGTTCATCATCGATTTTATGTAGATCCATATTTATATTCCTTAATTAGTTAAATTAAATTTGGGCAGCCCTTTTTCTAGACATTCTTCTATACCTCCCCACTCTTCAACACGTTTCATCCAGACGGCATATTTAGGATCATTTTTCCAGGCTGAGTAATTCTCTGCGATTCTTTTCTTTTGATCTTCATCCAAATCCCACACTTGCGTGGGATTTGGCTTTTTAAATTGTTGAAAGGCATTCTTCCCCCAAGTACATGCAAGAGTTTTCCATTTTGAGATACTAAGGTTCTCATGCTGGTATTTTTTTGAAAAATCCTCAAACCTCTGGTCTAACCAACTAGGATGTATGCCATATTTTTTCATAATGTTTTTCCAGTCCTCTGAGTCAAAACGGTCGTCCGATAATGTGAATTGGTCTCGAGATCGTTTCGTCTTGGCAGGTGGCTGTTTAGGTTGCGTAGCAACGCTAAGTAAAGCGTTGTTGTTATTCATTTTTTCATAGCTCTGTTTTAAAGGTTTGTTTGAATCAGATATATCAGATTTCAAAAAAATATTTTTTTCCCCAGTAGGGAGAATAAAAGAGGGTAATAATATAGTATTTTTATAATTAGGACATGTGGACATTTTGCCCGCATCCATGTGGACATTTTTGCACTTTTGATCAATTGTTTTTTCTATAGATGATTTTTCCAAAACCTCGCTTTGGTCCTTTGTTTTATTCATGTGGACATTTTTTGAGGATTTATTTAGACGACTTTTCAGTTCTTCATAATCTATTGCCCAAAATGTTGTTCTATCTGAAGCCTTTCTTTTGCCTTTTTTATCAAAGTTAAGATCATGCCTTGTGATTATCAATGGCCTGTGATTTTTATGTTTTTCCAGATTACTTTTGGCTCTTCTAATTGTTCTTTCATCGCAATTGAGCTCTTCGGCAAGTTCTTTGGTGGTCTTTCTGCACCCCAACGCCCTCCTCTAAAAAAACTTGTATTATTTTTATTTTGTGCAGATAAAGAGTAATTGTGTATAGTGGAAAGAAGTGAGGCAGAGGCAAAAGAGCAATTAAGAACTGTTTTTACTTTATTAGAAAACACTTTTACATCTTTTGGAGTTAACTTAGATTCTGCTTTCTGTTCTATGTAATGGTTTTCGTTAATAGAAGGTGTGTTCTTTTTTTCAGAGTTTCCATAATTCTGTTTAACACCTTGTTGCACGGAATTCGCATTGCTGTTGTTGGCTTGTGGGCTTTCTTGCAAATTTCCTAAACTATCCTTATTTTGATTAATAATTTTACTGCTAAAGGAAGCTCTATCATCAGCCTTAATAAAACATTGTGTGCGTTCACTAGGAAATTGAATGACAGAGTCTGACTGAATATTCGGGTAACTCTGCTGAATCAAACTGGGTGGTTGGGTTATCAAACCAGGTACTTTCAGAGAATGGCCATTTTGTGTTCCTATGGAGGGTTTTGGATTAATGAGCTGTTGCAGATGATGGTATGGTGACTTCAGTGAATCTCTTTCTTTAACTAGTGACATTACGCCTCTCCTTTCACAGCACACCATCTGGCGTATGTACTTAACTTTTGATAAGCCGAGGCATATTTATTGATAGAAAATTGGTCTGTGGGAAGGTTGTTAACGTAATGATGGCGTCTCGACAAAAACACACTTATTGGTGATGGTGCCGCAACGGTAAAATGAGTTTGATTTCTATTTAAAATTCTAATAGTATCATCCATGTAGCCTCCTGTTTTTTATGCAATCTTTTGTTGTTCCTGCAACTTTATTGGTTTTTGGTTGCTGTATTTGAAAATTCTGTAGTGAGAAATTTTCGTTGTTATTAAAATCGGCCGTGGTTTTTTACTGCGGCCTTTTTTTGTTTTGATGCTATTTAGGTTATTTATGATAAATTTTAAATAAATTAGATCGACTATATGCTATAGTAATCTATAAGTAAAGAAATTAGTGCGAACTTTTATAAGGGATTAATTGAATGTCTGAGCCTGCATCCATCACAACTAAGGATATGAGCAGAAAGCCGGGATTTTTTTTAAAGAAAGCTAGAAAATCGCCTTTGATTATAGATTTCCACAAAAAGCCTTCCTTTGTGGTTATGGCTTATGAAAGTTACTTAGAATATAAAGAATGGTTGGAAAATAAATCAAAAAAACCTGCTTAACTTTGGCGCGCTGACTTGCTAATTCTGGATTTTCAATTTCTTGGACTCGTTCATATCCAACTTTTGCTAACCAACGTTTAAAGGGTTCAGCTTTAGGAGAGGGGATAGATTGAATAATACGAAAAAGAGTTTCTGTATTGGACTGGAAGCCAGGATTTCTTCAAAAAGAGACATAAGGAATTAAAAAAGTCTGGAGACACTTTATTTTCTACGGCTCACAGAAGGTCATGACTCCTTTTCGCGGCGTTCTGGCTTCCAGTCAACTAAAGGAAATTTTAGGGTACTAACTCGTTTGTTTCAACAATTAGAACGACTTATAAAGATCAATAATGTTACTTCCATTAATGCAGATTTGGTAAATTCTGCAAGAGAAGTTTTGGTTATGGGGAGCTAACATGACAAATAATTAGAAAAAATATACGACATTTAATGTGCAAGTTCACAGTATGGGGTATGGTGACGATCATTCAGGTTATGCGGCACCAGGAACAGAACGAGGCAGATCAACTTTTTTCATTATCTCATTTCAGTATTTAATCTAATCAACTTGACTTACCCTGTCAACCCATGCTTTACAACATTTTTTAGCCAAATTGAAAAGATTAATATGGCGGCGGTGTGTACTTTGAAGCAGTAAAATAATGGGGATAATCAAAAGAGTCTATGCTTCCTATCCATGCATAAGAATAAGCATTATCTATCACAAGATGTGCATTCGGATTTAAATAAGACAATCCATCTTGAGCTTTACAACATAATCTATCGGGAATTATTCCTCTTGGAGGAGGATGATATAAACACGTACTTGGTGGAAAATCAACAGGTGCTCCGTTTGTAAAACGAAAAGTTACATTTGGGGTTTTCCAAATATAGCTATGATTTGATAGACCATCACACATATTATATGAAGATGGGTTTGGACTTCTTGTTATGGTTCTAGTAACCGACCTTGTTAAAGACTCTAGTGCACTCATAGATTCAGAAGCCGCTGCGCTTAATGCCTCGGAGATTGAACTTGTCCAAGACGAACTCCTACTTGCTAATGAACTTAAGGTACTTGAGCACGTG
>Ga0214919_10005427_pt1 | contig 18124 bp, 13 predicted proteins | sample LL1503_MetaG_FD_177994 | JGI IMG/M metagenome (GOLD analysis project Ga0214919, IMG submission 177994) | Freshwater microbial communities from Lake Lanier, Atlanta, Georgia, United States - LL-1503 | ecosystem: Environmental > Aquatic > Freshwater > Lake | place: USA: Georgia | collected...
TAATGTTCTTGATATTCCACTTACAGTTATTGATCAATCTGATATTCATGATTCGATTGTTGCTAAATTTGAGTCTGCAGGATTAACTGGTGACAAATTTTCTAAAGGTCAATTACGTAGTTATTTGAGAACACCTGCAAATTATTATGCAACACAAATATTAAACGAACAAGGATATCCAGCAATAGTTGTTGGAACAGGAAATAGAGATGAAGATGTATATCTTGCCTATTTTTGTAAATATGGTGATGGAGCTGTTGATGTACAATTAATATCGGATTTACATAAAAATCAGGTATTTCAAGTAGCTACATTCTTGAATGTTCCTGAAAGTATTTTAAAAGCAGCTCCTAGTGCAGATCTATGGGATGGTCAAACTGATGAAGATGAAATGGGATTTCCTTATGATTTTATTGAATTTTATATTGGATTTTATATGACATTATCTAGTGTTGGAAAGGATTCCATTTTGTCTGGTTTTTCGGAGGATTCTAAAACAGAATTTCTAAAATATGAGACATTGTGTGTAAATATTCATAATAGAAATTCACATAAATTAAATGGTGTGGTAAATTTATAAAAATAAAAAAAAAATTGATTCATTTTTTTCAAAATGAATCAAATGTATAACTTACACAGAAGCCCTAAAACGAAAATGACCACCACTACTACTGAAACAACTCAACTAATGACACTTTTTGATAATTTTATCTTGGATTCTAGCAAGATTGTTTGTCCAAAAAAGGATACTGTAATTCTAATTGCAAAGATCATTAATCATATGTTAACAGATGATTATCAAACATCTACAACTAAAAATATTGAGAGTGTTTTTGTTTCCAATGATGAAGAACCTAAAAAAAAGACAAAGAAGCCAAAGGCAAAGAAGGTTGATCCTGTCTCAACAGAACCTTCTGATGTTGTCTTAACAGAAGCTGCTGCCAATACTTCACAAGAAGTTGAAAAGAAGCCAAAGGCAAAGAAGGTGAAGAAGGTCGAGGATCCTGTCTCTGCCACTGCTTCACCAGATGTTGAAAAGAAGCCAAAGGCAAAGAAGGCGAAGAAGGTTGACGAACCTGTCTCAACTGATCCTGCTGCTTCACCAGATGTTGAAAAGAAGCCAAAGGCAAAGAAGGCGAAGAAGGTTGACGAACCTGTCTCAACTGATCCTGCTGCTTCACCAGATGTTGAAAAGAAGCCAAAGGCAAAGAAGGTGAAGAAGGTTGAAGAACCTGTCTCTTCTGCTGAATCTTCTGATCCACAAGAAGTTGAAAAGAAACCAAAGGCAAAGAAGGTAAAGAAGACTGTTACAGACACTGTTCCAGTATTACCTGTGGATGATGAGCCAGTTAATGAACCAACTGAAAGTGAAAGTCCTATTGTTGTTCAAGATGAATTAGTTGAAGAAGACTTGATTGAAATTGAAGTAGACAATGAATATGAGTAGATAATTAGATAGAGTAGCTAGACATTTGTAGAATATATTTTTAATTGACCCTTTTTTTATTCTTCGTATTTTTCCAATACAATTTTTTTCTGTGTTTCATAATCAACCATTGGAATCACATATATATCTCTATCATAAAACCGATACCATTGATGAATTATTTTAGATTCAACACCATCTAATTCAGGAATCCATTTTTTAATATATTTACAATCTGGATCAAATTTTTTACTTTGAATCCATGGATTCATATCTCGAAAATATGGTTGATAATATATACCAGTAGATGATATGTTTTGCCAGTTTCCATTATTAGATGCTACATCATAATCTGTAAGATGTTTTGCAAAATATGCTTCACCTAATTTCCAAGATAATCCAAGAGTTTTTGTTAAAAATGTTGCCACAATCATTCTTGATCGATTATGCATATATCCTGTATGATTCAATTCTCTCATTCCAGCATCCACAATTGGAAATCCTGTTTCTCCTTGACACCACATATCAAACCATTTTTTTGATCTTGTCCACTTTACCCCTTTAAAATGTTCTCCACTTAATGATTCTGGATAAGCAAATAAAATATGTGCATAAAAATCACGCCAGTATAATTGTCGAATAAATTCACAATTTTTTCCATATTTTTTTTCAAAAGAATGATATACTTCACGAATGGATATAATACCAAATTTAATATAGGCTGATAAACGTGATGTTCCAATACTAAATATATCTCTGGTATCATTATATTTATCTTGTGTTTTTAGAGCTTGATTGAGAACCTTCAAACCTTCTTTTCGACCTCCTTTCACAATTTTATTTACATTATTATTGTCTAAAATTTCATTACGTATAGATAGTAAGGATTGTTGACCCATACCTTTTGGAAATGTACCAAAAGGTATTTTTATTGACCTATGTGGAGTTTCTACAGATCTTTGAATAACTTTTTCATAAAAAGGTGTGAATTTTTTATATACATCTTGAGAACTTTCTGAAAGTATTGTACCTGGTTCCTGTAAATAAATATCAGTGGTTCTCACCATATTGACTGAATATTTATCACATATTTCTTTTGACGCCCTTTCTCTAGATATTGCATAAGGAGTATAATCACTATTAAAAAAAACACAATCTATTTTAATATTATTTAATATTTTATCAAGAACTACACCTTCATTTTCTCCATAAAAAAATGAAAGTTCTCCATTTGATTCTTTAATTAAAGACTCTAATGATTCCAATGATTCAATCATAAATGAAACAGCAGGTATAGATCTAAAAGAATTGGCACTGCTTGCTTGATCTTGTGTAAAGATAAAACACAAATACACTTTATGACAACTCTTTACAGCTTCTAGTAAAGCAGTATTATCGTTTATTCTTAAATCACGATGAAAAATAAATAGGCCATTTTGATATTTCATTTATATATCTATATGTTTTTTATATTTTATTTGAACAAATAAAATACATATATATATAGCCTTTTATAAACAATATAAATACATTGTTATTATCATTAATAAATGTCGGAATTATTATTTATTGAAAAGGCATACAATTTTTTTGTAAAATGTGCAGATTATACAATTGACTATTTTTCAAACATCGATTATAAAATAATAGCATTTCGAGGATTTATTTTTTATGGTCAATGTATGACAAATGTTAACAATTTTTATAAAAATATGTATCAAAAATATGAATATGTTCGACATATGTCTTATACAACAACTTATGCATTTAAATATATAAAATCTATTATTTATTTGCATAGAATAGAACCAATGTACATAAACTGGTATTCAAACTGCTGGATTGATCGTTACTGTTTGAATGAATACGATTTCAATGAAAAAATAAAGATGTTTCCAGAAAATACAAATCATTTGATGATAGATGATATTGAATCTAATTGGATTATTGATCCTATTTTTATTGGAAAATCACAAATATTTGAATTAGAATCAGAAATAGAATCATCTGGATATTATTGTAGACGTATTAATTCACAGGATATTGAAAAGGATGATGTTCAATATAAAATGTATCCATTACTACCTTCTTCCATACATTTTTTGTCAATTATGTATAAACATCCATTAATGGATTATGATATTGATATTCAAATGGATAATTCGTGGTTTATGAATGGAAATGAAATTTTATCACCATCTTTTATTTATAGATTGTTAGAATACCAAGCACAAAAATTTGTTTTTGATATGGATTATCAAATCATTATTATGGATGAAAATATAAATATTTTATATCTAAATAGTAACCAATATATGTTTATACTAGAACATGGTTATGAAATTATTGATATAGATGATAAGCCAATTTCTGAAACATATGAAATAGTTGATGTTGTTGATGAAGATGTTGTTATTGGTCATGTTGGTATTAGTGATGATTATTATGTCGAAGATGAAATTGTAGAAGATGAAAATATCGAAGATGAAAATATCGAAGATGAAAATATCGAAGATGATAATGAAGTTGTAGAAGATGAAAATATCGAAGATGATAATGAAGTTGTAGAAGATGATAATGAAGTTGTAGAAGATGAAAATATCGAAGATGATAATGAAGTTGTAGAAGATGATAATGAAGTTGTAGAAGATATTACTGATGTTGTCATTGACGATGTTGTCATTGACGATGTTGTCATTGACGATGTTGTCAATGACGATGATAAAAAGAATAATTAATCATTTATTTGATCAAATAATAAAAAAAATATATAACTAAACTAACTACTATCTAACTACTATCTAACTACTATCTAACTACTATCTAACTATGAATAAATTTGTCATAACTAAATAATTCATAATTATGACTGGGAGATCTTGAAATTCTCCAAGGAATTGAATCATTATAAAGATCAATTGAAAATAATGAATGATTTTGAAAAATCTCTCGAGTATCTTCTGTAAATATATTCCCAAGTAATTCATTCATTTCAATTTCTGGATCTAAATCACTTTGAATGCTATCATTTTGAATAATAGAAATATCCAAATCGCTCATCTGTAGTTCTCCGAGATCTAAGTCGTGTTGTGATCCATCTTGTTGAATAACTGAAATGTCTAATTCACTTATATGCATTTCTCCAGCATCAGATCCAGCATCAGATCCAGCATCAGATCCAGTATCAGATCCACTGTCATCAGAATAATCACTATCTGAGTCATCATCAGAATCATCATGATGATTTAATAATGCATCATATATTTCTTCTTCTTCTTCATCTGCTTTATGTATAGCAATTTTAAGATACTCATATTCTTTATTATTTATCATACCAGATCTATTTTTATAAAAACATAAAGCACCATTACTACGACAAACAGGACAGTCTTTCTGATTTTGCAAAATGCATTTCTCACGACAACCTAAACAAATAGGATGATTACATTCCGTAAGATCTGAAGTGTTATCATAACAAACAACACAGCATTCGTCATCAGAATAATGTAACACTACTTCTTCTAACTTCATTAATTTATAATATTTAGCAGATACTATTTCACCATTATAAATACGATATTCAGATTTAATTTTTTTTACTCTTTCAACTGCCTGTTTAATAGATTTATACTTAAAGTGATAAAGTGAATATTTTTGTGTGGTAATTGATTCATCTATATCTACTTTACAATTAATATAAATAGATTCAACATTCAAAATCTTAGACTTTCCATATAAGAGTACGTATACATTGATACCATCAATTTGAATTGGACGAAAATGATAAATATCATTTTTTTTTAAATGTTGTTCTATTCCTTCAACTAATTGGTTTAATGATTCCTGTTCTTCTGTTAAAATAGTTGACATTATTTAAAAATTAAGTTGGTTTTATTTTGATATACATTATAATGAAATGAAAAAAATGAATCAATTTTTTTTAGACAAAAAATATAAATATAATTATCAAAAATAAAAGAAAAGAATATAAAGCGTTTTACATATTACATACATAGGAATTGATTATGAATACAGTGAGTATTCAATCCCCAAAATATCCTTTGAGTGATAAATGGGATTTATATTACCATTTACCAACCGATAGTAAATGGGATCTTGCAAGTTATACAGTTATTTTGGGTGATATTCAATCCGCAGAACAAGTAATTGCAATTAATAATGCAATTCCAGAAGAAATTGTTGCTAATAGTATGTTGTTTTTAATGCGTTCAGGCATTACTCCTATGTGGGAGGATAAACGAAATAGATCTGGTGGTTGTTTTTCTTATAAAATATTAAATAAACAAGTATATGAAATATGGAAGCAACTTTTTTATTTATGTTGTGGTGAATCATTAACTACCAAAAAAGAAAATCATAATAATATTAATGGAATCACGATTTCCCCGAAAAAAAATTTTTGTATTATAAAAATATGGTTAAATACAACCGAATTTCAAGATCCTGCATTTATTAGACAATTATCAAATTTACCAATTCAAGGTTGTATTTTCAAAAAACATTCACCAGAATTTTAAACCTTTGTTTATAGACGAAAATAAATATATTCTATCAATTTTAGAATATATTTATACAAGTGATTTATTTGTTTGAGTAAAGAATTAATAAGTAAAAATATAATCCCAAGAAACTACATGGGATTAGTATTGGCCAATTATCCTTTAAATAATAGTAGGGGACTGCAACCAATTTAAAATTATTCTTTTCAAAATGAATTGCATCTTCACCACACTTTTTTTAATCTTCTCTTACATTTCTAGCATTTTGATAAGTTACTTTTCCAGTTACTATATCTATATCACCAAACTTTTTACACTCTATGTTATTTCCATTATAATGAATACAATCTTTACATAATTTTTTTGGGTAAACATTTAATGATGACACTGGTAGAACTTTGGAAAAAAATGTATTTAATACAAACATATTTTTTATCAATTTCATTGTAATATAATTATACAGATATTATTTAACCCTTTTCACCACCTTACAATTATGAAGGTGGTAATTGTGCTAAGCATAATTTAATTTCACCCAAAGAAGCCACATCATACTTTATAATTAAAGGTAAATCATTACCAATATACATTTCCAAATGACTGCATAGAGGAGTACATTTAATAAAATGACTTAGAGATTTCAATGAAAATTCGCCTTGGATAACAACAGAGGCATCTGGTTTCTGTAAAAAATTCATATTTCCATCAGATTCTGATCTAAAAATACGCGAACTAGCAAAATTACCTTCACAAGAAAAAATGAGCTCATTACCAACTGATTTAATTTCAATACGATCAGAAATACCATTTAAATCACGAATAATTTTCTGAAAATCAACTGATGGTAAATGAATAACTGTAGAATATTCCACATCTGGAACAAAAAGTTCATCTGTATCTGGTTCGATCAATCGTAGTTTCTGACTATAACATTGTTTAATATCACCATTATCATATTGTAATCCTAAATGGGATACAATACCATCATGATAATCTGCTTTTTCAATATACATTGATAGAGTGTCATCATTCGACATGGTTGAAATTACTTTGAATAATTGGATCGTATTTGCACAAATAATAATCTTCTCTGGATGACAATTGTATTTCTCAAATTTATTTGAATGTAAAATAACATTCACTAAAATTGTATGTGTTTTATCAAAATTAATAATTTTCATTCCATCTTTTGTAAATGTAATTGTAGCATCTGTTAAAATATCTTTAATAGCTGTAATCATATTACGTATAGGCTGTATTTGAACAGTTTTTACAGTTAATACATTATTTATCTCGTTCATATAATAAATATATAACAAACGAATTTTTATATTGTATTTTTTGTTAATAATTTTTATTCATATTTTTATGTTTAGATCATATAAACCCTCATTTATAAATCACGAAATTTTTCATTAATCTCTTCATCGTGTAAATAATCAATCATTGATAAAAGAAACCCTTTTAATCCTTGAATATGTGATTTTAAAGCTTCAATACGAAAACTTAATTCATATAATTCTAATAAAATAGATCTACAATATTCGCGATTTCCTAACCAAAAATTAGATACATAATTATAATACCAAACATTATAGATTTGTTCAATAGATGGATGAATTTCATCCTTTAATATTCCCTTACGTAAATTTTCAGCGATCTTATATGTAAAATAATGATTACCTTCTTGAAATGATCTATTTAAAAAATTAATAGTTAAATGGGTTGAACCACGATTATAAGAAATATTTCGTAATACATCACAATAATCTCCTACATGAGGCTCAAATAAATTATTATTTCTAGCAATTACACTAGAATAAATCATTTCATCTGTTGGAGAAAGACCTTCTTCAATTGATATAAACAATTCTTGACGACATAATTCGCAAAATGTGAGAATAGATTCTTTATGTCCTAAAAAAACTCCTGCAGCTACTTTACCTCTTGTCCATTCATAAAAATCCCTTCTACTTGATATTTCATTTTGGTGTGTATAAGAACACTGTGTAATTAACACTCTATCTGATGGTATATTGTTGAATATTTCAGTTGTTTCTGTAACAGGCATATCATACACACAATGCAATCGCATATCCATCCAACCAAATTTTGAACTTGAAAATGGATTTAGTTCGATGGCTTCTTTTACAAACTCTACTTTTTGATTGATTATAAATTTATAAAGGGCTGTGAATTTTTCAGTATGTAAATTACGAATAGGATTACGATTATGATTCTCTAAAAATTGGTCATAAATATCCCACCGATATAGATCGGGATAATCCTTTATTATTATCATTGTTTTATCAAGCATATTTTGTGGACGTAATGATAAAACACGATCTCTATATCGTTCTTCAGTAAAAATGATCATTGGAAATTCCTTTTCAAATAATAAAGCTGCACTTCGAAAATAATGATCTGGAATACAATAATGTCCATTTTCATCAATATCTTTCAATGCATGATTTTCTTTCTCTCTAACATCAAACCAAGCTGTGACAATCGTATAATCAATATCCATTATAATAAAATATATAAATTCATATTTATATATTTTTACACCCTTGAATATTTATCGGGGTGTAAATAAATCTATAAAGCAACAATTTTTGGAACCTTCATTTTTTCACCTGAAACCATTTCAGTAACTGTCACTAATTTTCCAACAGCATCTAAATCACCTCTTCCAGTCTTCATTCTATCATAACTTTCCATAGAATATACTACATTTGTCTTTGCATTCATTTTATATTTGATTCCATCCAATTCAATTGTGACTAGTTGTGTTGTTTTCTTTGCAACTTCTAATGTAGGATTATATGCCTTATCCACATCAAATATAGGATAAGATCCAAAATCATTCTTTGTGACAGAACCATATCCATAACATATAAGTGGTTCATCAGGATTTTTATTATAGAGAGAACAATCCATAGCAGTTTCTTTTACTGCAGTTAAAATTTGGCGATGTATACTATCTTTTATCTGTGCAATTTCAAAAAGATATTCATCTGTTGTAAATACTAATCGTTTTTTCACAGTTTTTCCATGTTCTCTTACTTCATATTCACGCTTACTAATATCCTTTAATTTCATTTCAATATTTCCATCTGATTGTATTTGTTTATCGGTCAATCTTGCAATATAGATCATAACTTTGACAGTTCGCAACTCTTCTGGAAGATCTTCATGACTGCAAATACGACGTGCACGACCAACCACTTGATCTATACGAACCATATTCCAATATGGTTCAACTACATGTACATATCGAGTATTTCGCAAATTAATTCCCTCGGCACCAGAAGATGTAATCATAAAAAGTTTAATGATTTCACCATATATATTGTTTTCATGTCTTCTTTTTAATACAGAAACAATAGATGGTGGCACAAGTTCCCATGCACTGTTATATATATTTCTGATAATCTCCTTTTCTTCAGCGGTCTCTGTTCCTGTATAGAGAACAAATCTAGGTTTTTCTTGATCTACATCAAAGTTTTCAATTATCCAGTCTCCACCAGATTTTGATATTTTGAATTCAACAAATCCATTCTTTTCTAATATGAGTTTTAATATGCCAATACCTTCTAATGTTCGAAATTGACTATATAATAAATGTAATCCACGATATTCCTCATTTTGAATATTTTCAAGAATTTTTGCAAATTTTGGACTAAATCGATCTAATCCATCTTCAGATCCTGCTAGTAATTTTCCAGAAGAAGCTAGATAATCTAATGCATCTTTAATACGCTTTTGGTAATTAACAACAATTTCTTCATCGTCTTTATTAATAACATCTTCACCTTCTATATAATCATCTTGTAATTCACGCATTTGTTTTGTTAATCCATTGAAAATATTTTCATTAATATCTTTTCCTGATTCTAGTGATACTTTTGGTCTAGGATATTCTTCTGGAAAACAAAAATTACATGAAGATCTAGAATAAATTCTATAACTCGATGGTAATTCTTCATCATCTTCTTGATTTTTTGCTTTTTTTGCATTTTTATTCTTCTGTTTTTCCTGTTTTCTTTCATCGGAACGTATTTTTTGATATTCACTAAATTGATAATCACTCATAGGTACAGGGACAATATGATAATTTTCACCATTTTCAGTTTTCTCAAAGGATGGTAATAGTTCTTCTTGTGCTGATCTGAAATAAGAAGTTAATCCTAAGATGCGACGTTTAAATAAATCAATGTTTTCAATTTCACCTGTATTATTATTAATAAAATTTTCATTGAATACTTTTGGATCTTCTGGTAAACATGTTTCGATGTTTTTACCCTTTTCTCCCTTCTTACCCTTTTCCTTATCTATAGGTGTAGCTGTAAATCCATTATCTGTTAAAATATGGAGTAATTTGCGTTCAAATTCAATATCACTTATATTTCCATTTTCATCATATTGAACACCACGATAGTCTTCAAATGGTGTTCCCCCACCTGCATAATATTCAGTTTTCTTTATTTGATCTATTGTTTCATCTACTAATTCATCAGATGGTTTGTCAAAAAATGTTTGTTTTATAATTCCATTCTTTTCTTTAAATTCTGTGATAGGTTCTCTTGTTTTTCTTGTTTTTCTCTTTTTATTATGGCTTTTCTTAATTGTTTTTTTACCTGATCCTCCCCTTTTTTGATCTCTTGGTTTAGAATAGGTACTAATAAATCCAAAAGGGTTTCGGGTTATTGTTAATGTATCACCACTATATTCTATATAATCATAGAAGACAAAACGATTCTCTTTGAGAACATCCATTAAAATTGCTTTTGTAACCTTTTTCTCTGATCGAATTGCAAACTTCCATGTTTTAATACCACCTCTTAACATATTAAATAGAATTCCAATCTCACTTGGTTGATTAATAATGGGGGTTCCTGTCAAAAATACTATTTTACAATCTGTTGCAGATAATAAATAGCGATATAACCTTTGTGAAATTGATTTAGTATCACCACGACTATTTGAAATACGACTAACTAAATTATGTACTTCATCAATAATGACAACTTTATGATCAAATGGGTTTATTTTTCCATTCTCTGTCATTTTATTTAATTGTGAATCACGTAAACCATTATAATTATAATCCTTATACTTTGCACGAATCATAGTATTCAATTGTTCATCAATATTTTTCTGATCATTATCTGAAAGTGTTTTGAAATTCGATTTTTTTGTAATATTAACTAACCAAGCTCCCCCATGTTCTCTAATGTATTTTTGAGGAAGAGAGAGAACTTGAGAAAGAATGGCAATATTTTGGGGCTGTCCATCAATTGATATAAATTCCCAATATTGATTTTTCTTGTATAGAATATCACCACATTTTTTCAATTCACTGAAAAAATTGACCTTGAGAGATGCTGGTGTCATTAAAATAATCTCCTTGTTTGTTTTCATTCCTTCTGCAATTCCAATAGATGTGCATGTATTATGTGTAACTGTAAAATCACCCATTACATATCTGCAATTTCCATCCAACGTAAATCCATAATAGTCATCTTCATTCACATATTCTACTTTTATTCCTGTTACAAGAACATCCTTCATCTGTTTTCTTGGAAATGCTTGTTTTCTTGGTATTAATGTAGGTATCTCTTCGATTCCATTACCATTAATATTTATTCGGAATTCTTCATTTTTCTCACCTTTATATGTTGATGATATTTTCTTAGTTGATTTATAACATGAGAACCCTAAACTACGAGCTAGATAAATAACATCATTTAATAATGTTTCATTTTTTTGTGTGAATTCAAATCCATTATTTGATAAACAACCAGCACTATCTAATAATCCAGCAAGTAGTTTTAATTGGTTCTCTCTTGAATTACATTTATAGATCATTGGAATGTGTTTATTATTTATCAAATTTAAATTTTTCAGAGAATTATAGAAATTATTATTCTTTTTATCATTTCCTGTTATGTCATAAATATATTCAGATCTATATTTTAATAATAAATTATATTTGTTTACATTTTTATTGAAATAATATAGTACAGTCGAATCTTGAGTTGTAAAAGACGATTCTATTGATGTTCTATCACCTAACCAATAACCAATCATATATGGATCTATTGGTAATTCTTTTTCTGGAAATTCAACAGGTACTTTGTATCCTTTCAAAAGTTCTTTTTTCTTATTTGATAAATTTAAATAATCTTTTATAGCAATTTCAATTACATTATCATTTGTATTAGGGTTCTCTAATATAGAATTAAAAAATGATTCTGCTGCTATTTTCATTTCTACTTGGTTATTATTTATTTCATTAAAAGTAAATATTTTTGACATAAATTTGTTATCTTCAACCCATTGTACATTATAACTAGTATGATTATTAGAGGAAATTTTTGGAAATCCTGATACACGTAAACATAAAATGTGTTCTGAATTTACTGTATATTTTTCACCCTTTACAGGAATAACATCATACATTTTATCTATTCCACGTGCTAATGAGAGAACCGTTCTTGGTTTTGAATCATCACCCATTAATAATTCCCCTACATTTATATCTTCTATTAATTTTATTGTTCCATCTGACATCATAATAGGTGTTCCTTTTTTATGACACTTGCCTGAACCCAATCCATGGAATAATAGAAGACCACGATAAGGTGTATATGTATTTAAATAGTCACGAACAATCAATTGATGAGTAAGTAATTCAAAATCAATATCTTCATTGCGTGCAGTTTTACATGAAATTTCAGCTCCTCGTTCTTCGATTTTTGCTTGATAAGGTTTAAACATTTTTGATAATTTATCTATAAATATTTTACGATTATTCATATAATATTGTGAAACTGATATTTTGAGTTTACTTGGTTTTGGTAAACGTTTCATAAGTGGTTTTCCCTTTATTAATGCCGACATTAAATTAACTGGAGCTTCATCTGGTACTTTCATTTGTTCCTTCTTTTTTCTTGGACGTTTTACTTTTTCTTCTTTTTGTTCTTCTTCTACAAGATCGTCTTCTTCATCTTCATTTGTAACATCTTCTTTTTGTTCATCTTCGTTTGTAACATCTTCTTTTTGTTCATCTATAAGATCGTCTTTATCTTCATCTATTAGATCGTCTTTTTCGTCTTCACCCATAAGAACTTCTTCTTTTTCCACAATAGGTGATTTTGAGACAATTGTCTTTGGTATTATAACTTCTTCATTATGTTTAGGTAAAGTCATATGCAAACGTTCTAATAATAATTTTCTATTTACTACATTTGTAGGTAAAGTACGATAATCCTTTAAGACAAATGGTTGATTTTTTTCTTCAATTGAAGTATCCTCTTCTATCAATGGTTCTCTTTTTTTTAATACAATACGAACACCTTTTTGAATAACAGGTATATTTCTTTTTTCTAGATCATTAATATTAAAAAAATTCATATGATAAAGAATATATATTATTCTTATAAAATATATTCCATAACCCAAACATACTATTTATCTATTTTTCATATTATTAATCAAAATGCCTTTAATCTTTGTATCACAGTTTCACAAGCGATTTGTTCGGCCTTCTTCTTAATTTTATGTATTCCTTCTGCTAAAAAGAGAAAGATTTTCCCATGTTCAGACATATATTGATGTATATCAGCATACGAATGAAAATCTGAAATTGGAATTGAATGAAAGTGAGATAGTCCAAAAACAGGTTGTCCTAAACATAAATAAACACCCATATGATAACCATTATCTACTGTATGTTCCGAAACTTCCATATAATGTGGTGTTACTTTAAACTCTTTCTGTATTTTCACCTGTAAAATGTTTTTATAATTATCATCGTTCTGAATTAAATTCATCCAATCTACATGTTTTTCAAATACATTTTCAATAAATATCTGAACTAGTTGGAAACCAGGTCCAGTCACAAAAATATTATTAAACCAACCATCTTCATCTTTAATAACCAATTTATTAAAATCTAAAAACATTGCTCCAATGAAAGATTCAAAAAGACATCCTAGCTTCTTTAGATTTGTTCTAATCTGTTTTGTCTCTGCATTTTTAGAAAGAATAAACCATTTATGAAGTCCCATTTCATATGCCATTTTTCCTATGGATTCATTTTTTACAAGAGCAATCTTTTTTTCTGTCATAAATCCTTCTTGTTCTTTGGGAAATCGACGATATAGATAATATTTAGTAATACATTCTAATATTCCATCACCTACAAATTCTAATCGTTCATTTGATTTAGTATTTAGGGGTAAACAATCATTTGGTCTTTCTACTAGAATAATGTTATTTTGTTGATTTTCAGCAACAGGTCTCTTTGTATAAGATCGATGAATAAATGCACGTTTAAAAAGATTGAAATTTGTAATCGGAACATCAATACCATAACGTTTTAAAATCTGTGTTATTTCAATATCAGTAATTTCTTTATTTAGGGGATTGTATGGATCAAAAATATAAACATCTTGTCCTTGTTCATTCTTTTCAATGCGTATATCTTCATCTTGTAAATTCATTTTATTCAACTAATAAAATGAATGTTCTTAAATATATTATGATCAATTTTTTAAATTGTTTTGATATTTTATTTAGTCTAAAAGAAAAAATATATTTAGTCATTATATAAATGACTCTTCCATCTTCAGCTTTCTCTAGTTCAAATCGTAGTCAAATGGGATCGAATTATATTACAGATGTTCAACAGGGAGGTGGAAATAAAAAGGCTGGTTTAATCCCTCTTGTTGGTAAAGATTCATGGGCTGCTGTTGCTTATGGAACCAAGAATGCACGTACATCTTCATCTGCATGCAGATCTTTGAAATGCATGCAATTCACAGCCAATGCATCTGTTCACCAGAGCAGACCTGTTGGATCTTATTCATCTCCTAACAGTTATTGGAAATAAATTATGCAAAAATACCCAATTTACTTGTTTCAATATTATCATGTATATTATCGCTAGGTAATTTCCATGGACCAACTGCAGTAGGAGGTGCAACTTCATTTTCCTTGTATTTTCCAGAATCAACAGCAGTTTTTGTATATAGGATACCACCCCAATTTTCATCCATTGGATTATCACTTAAAGCCGATCCCTTGAATGTAGCATCATGAATTGCATCTAATTGTGTATATTTACCAATATATTGACCTTGTGGATCAATTCCAGGATATTGATTTGCATTATAAGGAGGATTTTGTAAATCTGAATCAAGATTTGAAATAGGAATTGGATTTTTATATAGATCTACATTGCTAGGTAGACCATCAGGTTGAAATGGGTTTTGGCGAATACGATAAGTACTTTGACCTTGTGTATTCTGTTCTTCCTGCAAATATGATACAGGACAATGATTACCTGTTTTTCTTTGGATATCTAAATAATAGATATATTCGTCTAAATTATAAAAAGGGATGGGATTAATACCATCGACTTCTGGTTTTTTTGTATTATAAAGAAGAAGTGAATTTCCAGAGCGAATTAATAAATCAGGACAAGATGAATCTGATGATTCATCATTTGAATTACCACTAGAATCTGTTAGACCTTCCTTATATGGTGAATTATAGGATCCACACATAAAAATTCCAGATAAAAATGCAACGACTAAAAATAATAAAAATATGTGTTTTATGACAGTCATTTATATATATGTTAGAATAAAATTATGAAAGTTGTAAATATATAAACATATATTGTAATTATAATATTAATATGTCAACTGGTGAAAATATAGTTGAAACAATAATATATAAAAAAAACGATGATGAAGTTAAAATAATAGATCATTTTTTTTCTGAAGAAGTACTTGAAAAAATAGTAGATTACTTTAAGAAGATAGAATGGAAATGTCAATGCAATAAAGATCGTAATGTAACGAATGAATCAGGAGATTCTCCATATTGGAGAATAGAACTAGAAAATGAAACATTTTTTAATTCTTATTTAAAAAATATCATTGAACAATATTTGAATAAACAATTACAATTAAATAGAATATATGTTGTTGGACAGACATATGGTCAAGATAGTATTTTTCATATTGATGATAAAAAGGTAAATACATTTACATGTTGTTTTTATATAAATGATGAATATAATGATGATTCTGGTAGTTTTTATTTAAAAATACCTAACGAAAAATATATTATATCAATAAAACCTATACTAAATAGGATTATTATATTTCCATCAAGATATAGACATAAAGGATCTGGATTAAGTCGGTTTAATAATAATCTTAGACTATGCATTGCCTGGAAATTTGAAATACTATTATGATGATAGATTTTATATAATTATTTAATGGTGAAAATAATTATATAAATAATACGGTACATATAATTTATTTATGTTAATTAATTATGATTTAAATGCTATATATTTTCATAATCCAAAATGCGGTGGTAATTTTACATGGAAATTATTAATAGATTATATTAATTTTTGTGGATGTTGTTTGGATGTTAATGAAAACTATATAGATATTGTAGAAAATAAATCATATTTACATAGAATACAATATATGAATACTATTAGAAAACTTTGTAATTATAGATATTTTTATTCACATCAATTTTCAAATAAATCACAATTAGATACTTTTTTCAAGTTTATTTTTGTTAGAAATCCTTATACAAAGTTATTATCAGGATATACATATTTAAAAAGAGATTTAGAATATGAAATTAATACAATAAAAGGAATACCTGAAAATCCTGAATATTTTAGTGATTTTAATACCTTTGTGAAGAATTATAAAAATGTCAATAGTACTTCATTTTATCATGCATTTATTTGTCAATATGAACATATTATAGATTTTTCAAATAATTGTAATTTTCAATATATTGGTAAAACCGAAACATTAAATGATGAATTGTTAGATATATTAACATTAATTGATAGTAAAGAAATTATTAATAAAAATTTATTTAATAGAAAAAAAGAAAATGTATCAAATTATGAAAAGGAAATTACTGAATATTTTAATGAAGAAACATTTCAATTTGTAAATGATTTTTTTAAACTTGATTTTGAAATTTTTGGATATAAACGTTATAATACATTTGAAGAATTTAAATTGCATTTTTTACAAGATCAAACTACTGGAAAAATAGATGTTCAACCTAAATCTATTAAAATAAACCAAATACCAGATTACTTTATAAAAATTTCATCATTTATTGAAAAAAAAACAGCAAGTATAAATGACCAATTAATACCAAAAATTATAATACAAACATATAAACATAATTTAATACATCCATTAATTTATGAAAATATTATGGAATTATTAAGAAAAAATCCATCATATGATTATTATTTTATTAATGATGAAGATGGATTAAGACTTATTGAAGAAAATTTTGATATAGATACATTAAATGCTTTTAAAAAATTAACAGTAGGAGCAGCAAAAGGTGATTTTATCAGATATATAGCATTATATCTTTACGGTGGTGTATATTTAGATCTTGATGCAAGTATAGAAATGGATTTGGATCATTTTATTCCTCCTGATAATGATTATGTATTTTTTATTGAATCATTTAAACCACAAATTACAAATTGGTGCATTATGATAACCCCAAAACATACTTTAATTAAAAAAATAATTGATGAAATGGTAGAACGAATTAATACAAATAATGAAACAAATATTTTAAAAATTACTGGACCGCATATGATGTCAGATGTTATTTATAAACATTTTACAAATGTAGATATATTTTTTTTACATAAAAATCTTTCACATGATTCATTTTTAGAATTTATTATAAATAAAAATAAATCTAAGAAAACATTTTTTGAAACTTATTTTTTAATACAGAATAAATTATTCAATTTTAGATTTGATGGGTATCAAACAAATATGATGTATTATAATGACTTACATTATGAACATATACCCGGTTATAATATTTATTCTGAAAATATAGAGAAAATAATAATTGATACCATTACTAATAATGAAGCTAAATATGTAAATTTTACTAATTATAACAATCTTGTAACTAAATACGAATCAATATGTAATATTTTAATAGATGAAGTAAAAAAAAGAAGTAATTATAAATTGAATGAAATAGATATCATTAAAAATGATATTGATGTCTTAAATAAACAAGTATTAGAAGAACAAAATAAAAACAAAAAATTAGAAACAGAAATAAATAATAT
>Ga0214919_10005430_pt1 | contig 18117 bp, 24 predicted proteins | sample LL1503_MetaG_FD_177994 | JGI IMG/M metagenome (GOLD analysis project Ga0214919, IMG submission 177994) | Freshwater microbial communities from Lake Lanier, Atlanta, Georgia, United States - LL-1503 | ecosystem: Environmental > Aquatic > Freshwater > Lake | place: USA: Georgia | collected...
GGCGGGTTTTTCTCCCCCTCAAGCCCTAAGGGGATCTCGTGAAGCCGAACTTCGTGGCAGAAGTCAGCTCCGGCGATGAACGGCGAGCGCTTGAAGCGCTACGCCTTCTCCTTGCCGAGCAGATCCTGTTGTGCGACTCAAATGTTGTGGCTCAAGTTGCCGCACGTTTGCAATCCGTAATCGAACGCCTGGGCGCGTTGCCGCCAGCTGTCGAGGAAAGCGATCCGCTCGATGACATTGCTCGACGACGTGAGGCTCGGCGCGCAGCGGCCAAGGTGGCACCACTTGCCGCCGAACCGAGCGCAAAGCGCGGGAAGGGACGCAGCTGATCTCGCCGCAGAGACCGGCCTCATCCTCGACGACTGGCAAGTGTGGTGGCTGGACAACGCACTCGCGGAGACACGCGACGGCCTGTTCTGCGCCAAAGAGAACGTCTTGATATGCGCCCGCCAGTCCGGCAAGAACGGCATCCTCGAGGCGCTGGAGTTGGCGGCGTTGTTCCAGTACAACGAGCGGCTAGTGATCCATTCGGCACATGAGGTGCCGACAGCGATGGCGCACTTTCATAAGATGGTCGCTCGCATCGAGAACACACCGTTCTTGAAGAAGAAGCTCAAGCGCGTCTCGCACACCAACGGCAAAGAGTGCATCGAGCTGGTGTCTGGTGCTCAGCTTCAGTTTCGTGCTCGCGGCAAGAACTCAGGTCGTGGCCTTACCGCCGGGCGCTTGGTGTTCGATGAAGCGTTCAAGATCCCGGCAGAGTCAATGGGCGCGCTGTTGCCCACGATGCGTGCGGTGCCGAACAGCACGATCACCTACGCCTCGTCTGCGCCGAAGTTCGACTCGACAGTGTTGCAGTCGTTGATCAATCGCGGCCGTGCTGGTGATCCTGATGATCGCCTGTTCTATGCCGAGTGGGGCAACCCGCCCGGCACCGCAATGGACGATGTCAACGCTTGGTATGCAGCCAACCCAGCCCTCGGCATCCGCATCACCGAAGACGTGCTGCATGACGAATATCGAACATTGGTATCCGGCGGCGATCCTTTGATGATCGCAGAGTTTGCCCGTGAGGCTGTCGGTATCGGTGAAGATCCTCAGCAAGGGCTCAAGCCTGCCAAGTTGCCCGCCGAGAAGTGGGCTGCAACCGCCGGGCCGGACCTTGCGCTCACCGCAGTAATCAACGTGGTCACTTTCGACTGCGACTTCGATACCCGCTCAGCGTCCATCGCGATCTCGTCCGGCACGCTTGCGTCGCCTTATGTAGAACTCGTCGAGTTTCGTGACGGCGTCGGCTGGCTCCCAGCGCGCCTGATTGAACTGGTGCGCAAGCTGAAACCGTCGGTGATCGGCGTCAATGGTGCCGGGCCCGCCGGCGCAATGGTTGGCCCGGTGCTACAAGCGCTCACCGACGCAGACCTTGACGCCTCACTACTGAAGCAGTTAGGGCCGAACGAATATAAGCAGGCGTGCGGCGGTTTCTATGCCGACGTGCTCGAGGGTCGACTGCGTCGCCCACATGGACAAGTAGCGCTCGACGCTGCCGCCGCTGAAGCGTCCGAACGTGTCCTTGGTGACGCCTGGGCATGGAACCGGCGGGCTGCCTCATCAGCACCGATCTCACCGCTCGTCGCCGTCACAGTGGCGCGTGCCCTGCTCCCGACGGCTGCGGCCGACACCCTTTCGACTTTCATCTACTGAGGAGGCAATGTGCGCCAACTTATTGCTTCGTTCATGCAGTTGCTGGGCATCGGGTCGGGTGTTATCGCCGGGTTCGTTATTGATCCAGCGCTCGGCTTGGCAGTGTTGAGCGTCGGCCTTGTCGTTGTCGGCATTGCCGCTGAGCGGGGTCATTGATGCTTCGCGCCTTGCGGTCTTCGGCTGAACAACGTGCCGTCTCCGGCCTCCTTCCAGACCTGCCTTCTCGGTGGAACACGATCTCGGGTTATACCGGTTCGGCGTCGGTTGACACTTCACTGAAGGTTTCGGCCGTGTGGGCGTGCGTGCGTATCGTCGCTGACGCCTTGGCAGCTGCACCGCTTGACGTCTACTCGCAGAGCACCGGAATGCGCAGGAACATTCCGACGCCGACAGTGCTCGCCCAACCAGATCCACACCTGTCGCAGCATGAGTGGATGTTCTCGCTAGTGGCGTCACTGATGCTCACAGGCAACGCCTACGCTATTTGGCAATCTCCTCGCGGTGGTTGGCCGACAGGCCTGCTGCTTGTCGATCCGAGCTTGGTGACGTTCATCAAGGACCCTGACGGCCGGTTGGCGCAGTACAAGATCGGCCAGGAACTCTTTCACCCTTCAAGGGTGCTGCACATCAAGGCGTTCACGATGCCGGGCAGGATCGGCGGCATCTCACCGATGACGCAGTTCGGCCAGACAATCAACTTGAGCGCTCAGGCTGAGCGTTTCGGCTACCAGTTCTTCACCGATGGCGGCATTCCTTCGGGCATCTTGTATGCCTCGGACGACCTGACAAAGACGCAAGCCGACGACGTCAAGCGCTCATGGACCGACGCAATGCGCGGCCGTCGCGAGGTCGCGGTGGTCTCTGCGAAACTCAAATACGAGCAAGTGTCGGTCGCCCCGAATGAGTCGCAGTTCCTCGAATCACAGCAGTTCTCTATTGAGCAAATCTGTCGAATCTTTGGCGTGCCGCCGGAAATGATCGGTCACGCTTCATCCGGCCAGAACGTCACCTATGCCAACATCGAGGAACGCCAGCTCGGCTTCCAAACGTGGACGCTATTGCCGTGGGCCTCACGTATTGAGACGGCGCTCACATCGGTGCTACCTCGACCACAGTTCGTGAAACTGAACCTTGACGCAATGGTGCGCGTGTCGCTGCTTGATCGCTACAAGGCGCACTCGATGGCGTTACGCGACGGCTGGGCCAACCCTGACGAACGCAGAGCACTTGAGGATCTAGGCCCGATTCCGCACGGCGAGGAATATCTCTGGCCGCTCGCTCAAAAGCTGTCGAACTCTGGCGCTGAAGCGCCGACAGCAACCCCTTCTGGAGGTATCGCATGATTACCACAATCGAACGGCGCATCACCGACGCTCAGATCGAGATTCGCAACAACACTGACGGCACTGTCGGTCTTCGTGGCTATGCGGCCGTGTTCGACAGCGTCGCTCATGGCGAAGTCGTTCGCCGCTCGGCGTTCTCGCGAACCATTGATCAGCGCGACAACGCGCGCCTGCTCATCAATCACGACGGCGTGCCGCTCGCCTCGGTCAAGGCCGGAACGATGACGCTGTCGGTCGATGATCGTGGCCTTCTCGTTGACGCTCCGAACCTTGACCCAAAGAACCCCACGGTGCAAGAGCTTGTCTCTGCAATGAACCGGGGCGACATTGATCAAATGAGCTTCGCCTTCACCGCGTCGGACGATCCCGTCGTGTCTGGCGTGCGCGAGCTGCGCGAGGTGAAGCTCTACGACGTGAGCGTTGTCACCTACCCGTGGTATGAGGCAACGTCAGTATCACTCACCGGACGCACAACGTCTGAGCTGGTGTCGTTGCGTCGCTCGCCAGAGATGGCGTCGTCGCTTGAGGCCAAGCTTCGTGCTGCACCTGCGGGTAAGACAAGCTTCATGGACGTTGCCGACGAACTTTGCGAGCAGATCGCAATGGCACTCGGCATGGACGAAGCGTGCGTGTACGTCGCAGACATCGGTGCCGACTGGGCCGTTTACTACTGCTACGACGGCGACTGGGACGCCTACCTCGTCGACTACGTGGCGAACGCTGACGGCACCTTCACTATTGGTGCACCAACACCAGTCGAAGCGGTCACCGAGTATCGGCCATTGAGCGCCGAAGAACTCACCGAAGAAAACGCCGAAGACGAACTGGTCCGCTCCGTTGAGCGCCTCGTCGAAGCGCGAGCGCTGCTCGCTGCCTGATCTACGCCGGAACCCGGAGCCACGACTCGGAGCCTTTGAGGCCACCACGCGCAGCCACCACGTTCGGTCAGAAAAACCAAAAAACCATCTACACCACCCAAGGAGGGTAGTCGTCATGTCAAAATCACTTCTCGATATCACCCGCGACGAGCGCGACGCGCTTATCGCCCCAGCAAACACCATTGTCGCTAAGGCTGAAGCCGAAGCGCGTGGCATCACCGACGCCGAACTGGCAGAGATTCGCAGCGCCAAGGAGGCCACGGCCGCCATTGACGAGCGCATCGCTGAACTCGTCTCGCTCGATGCTCGCAACCGTTCGGCTGCCACCACTGTTGCCGCTATCGGCGGCGCAAAGGTCAAGAGCGAGGAGCGCACCTACACCGCCAGCAAAGCTGCTGCCGGTTCGGCTTCGTTCTTCCGCGACGCCTTCTTCAGCCGTAGCGGCGATCTTGCCGCTACCGAGCGCCTCAACCGGCACTCGCGTGAGGTCACAGTTGAGGGTGAGGCTCTCGAGGCTCGTGCCGTTGCAAGCTCCGGCTTCGCTGGCTTGGTTGTGCCGCAGTACCTGGTCGACTTGGCCGCTGAGGCGTTGCGCGCTGGTCGCCCATTCGCCAACGCTTGCACCAAGTTGCCGATGCCCGCCGAAGGCACCTCGTTCATCGTGCCTCGTGGAACCACTGCCGCATCGGCAGCGATTCAAGCAACAGAAAACGCGGCAATGTCACTTACCGACGAAGCGTGGGGCAACGTCACCGTTCCTGTCGCCACAATCGCCGGCCAGCAGCAGGTGTCGCGTCAAAGCATTGAGCGCGGTACGCCCGGCCTCGACGCCTTGATCTACCTTGATCTCGCTGGTGCCTATCAGGCAGCGCTCGACACCCAGCTTTGGACGGGTTCGGGTTCATCCGGTCAGGTGCTCGGTGTCCAGAACACTTCAAGCATCAACGCCGCAACCGCCTTTGGCGCTGCTCCAACTGGCGTGAACTTCACCTCGAAGCTTGCTGGCCAGATTGCAGCGGTTGCTGGCGCAGGTGCACAGGTTTCGCCCAAGGCGATCTTCATGCACCCTCGCCGCTGGGGTTGGCTCACCTCGCTGGTTGATAGTCAGAACCGCCCCTTGGTGTCTCCGGTTGCCAACGGCCCATTCAATGCCACCGGCATCAACCTGAACCCCGGCTCATACGGTGTCGACTCGGCCACGGCGACCGCTGGCTATAACGTCGTTGGTTACTTGCAGGGCCTGCCTGTCATCACCGACGCCAACATGCCAACGGCAGTCGGCACCAACTCAGAAGACCTCGTCTTCGTTGTCGACACTCGCCAGATGCTCCTTTGGGAGCAGGGCGACGGAATGCCACAGATGCTGCGCTTCGAGCAGACGCTTGGCAACCAGCTGACCGTGTTGCTCGCCGTCTACGGCTACGCAGCATTCACCGCTGGCCGTTACCCCGGCGGCACCGGCAAGATCGGTGGCCTCGACACAGTGGCCACTCAGGGCTTGGTTGCACCGAGCTTCTAGTAGCTCAGTAAGTCGTGGGGGGCGGGCAGCAATGCCCGCCCCTCGCTCAACGAAAGGAATCCGATGCTCGAATACATCGAAGACAACTATCGCGAAATGTTGCGCAATGGTTCGACCACTCTTGCAGTGCTGCGCGCGCGAGCGAAGGCCGACAACGACCACGACATGATCGCGTTCTGTGACGCTCAGGCTGCCGTCATTGAGCTTGCAGTCAAGGATCACGCCACGGTCGAGAAGGCCGTCCGCAAGACCGCACCGAAAGGCTGACTGTGTCCATCGTTCTCGCCGCCGACTTCACCGAATACATCCGAAGCGAACTCGGCTCGCTTGACGAACGAATGGTCACTCAAGCCCAGAATGCCGCAGAGCAAATCGTGCAGCAGTACTGTCAGCGTTCCTTTGAGATCGCAGGCGCAGCCTCAACGCGGCTCTACATTCCAAAGAACTCCGACCTAATCAGCATCCACGACTGCACGTCGGTGACGTCGATCACAGAAAATGGATCGACACTGGCATCGACTTCGTACCAGCTCGAACCGCTCAACGGCTTATCAGCGACCGGCACGGCGGTGCCATATACGCGCGCACGTCGCGTGTATAGCGCATGGCTGAACTATGGAGACACTGCCAGCGTCGCAGTCACCGCTACATGGGGCTGGACTGCTGTGCCTTCTGCCGTTACTGAAGCCATCAAGGCGCTCGGTAAGGACTGGATACAGATGCGTGACACCAAGTTTGGTTACACGCTTGGCGAGTTTGGCGCTATCTCTGCTGGGCGCAACTGGGCAGCGTTGAACGCTCTTGGCTCCTTCCGACGCGCTGAAGCGTTCGGCATTGCATGAGCGTCAACCTGCAAGCAATACGCGAAGCGTTGGCCGCTCAGGTTCGCGTCAACGTCGCCAAGAACATCAACGTCTACGCCTACGACGTCGGCGCTGGAACCTTCCCTGCGATCAATGTGCAGGCCGCTAACCCCTACGTCACATATCACCAAAGCTTCGGTGATCGCGCGCTGGCCGGCATTGAGTTTGTGCTTGAGATCGTCACCGCGTCAGCCGATGGGGCGAGCGCCTATCTGCTCATGGACGCCCTGCTCTCGCCGGGCTTGGCGAACTCTGTCTCAGTGCTCGAGGCGGTCGAAGTCGACCCGACGTTGGGTGGCGTTGTCGCCAACTGCTGGGCCTCGTCTGCGTCAGCCCCACGGTTCGACGAGTCCGGCCATCTCGTCGCAGAACTTCAAGTGCACGTTCTCGCCAACAAGTCCAAATCGTAAAGGCCGGTCCTCATGGCAGCTCACGTTCTCACCAACGCCCAAGTCGTCCTCTCCGGCAGCACCGGCGGCGGCGACCTCACACCCTTCTCTGGTCAAATCTCAATGATGGGCAAAGTCAATCAGGTCGACGTCACCACGTTCGGGTCCGGCGGCTATCAAACATTCGCTCCCGGCCTCGAGACGTACACCCACACCCTGTCGGGCATCTCTGACATGTCAGCGACCGGTGTCAACTCGCTGGTTACCGCCACCAACCTTGGCAACCAGTACGGCCTCTACTGCGCCCCACAGGGCGGCGCAGCCGCTGGCGATCCGGTGATCTTCACTCGTGGCATCCTGTCCGAGTTTGCGCCTTTCGGCGGCGGCATCGGTGAAGCCTCCAAGTTCTCAATGGGCCTCACATCTGACACCGCTCTCGTCGACGGCTACGTGCTTGCCCCTCTGGCAAGTCGTGGCGCGCTCACCGGCACCTCGGTGACAATGACCGGCCCAACCGCCACACAAAAGGTGTACGCGGCGTTGTACGTCACCGGCGCTGTCGGCACCGGCCTGACAGTCACGATCCAGTCGGCGCCACTGTCGAACTTCGCGACGCCAACGACACGTTTCACGTTCAGCGCCACGTCGGCCACCGGCTTCCAGTGGGCTGCACCTGTGTCCGGCGCGATCACTGACGGGTTCTGGCGTGCAGTTGCCACCGTCACCACCTCGACGTTCACATGGGCCGCCCATATCGGCGTCCTTGACAACAACCTCTAACCCAAACCCCCAGCTATAAAGGAGGCCGATAGTGGCCGCATTAGTACTCACAAACGCAATGCCACTGATCGGTTCGGCCGGTTCGGGTGGCACCTCTCCTGGCACCGGCACCGCTCCGGCGAACGGCTTCACGATCACGAGCCCTACCGATCTCAGCCAGTACACGACGGCGGTCACGGTCGACCTGAAGGCCGCACCGATTGAGACGACAAACTTCGCGAGCGGCGGCTACCACGCCGAAATTGCAGGCATCAAGTCGGCGTCGTTCTCGCTGACGTTCAACCAGTCGTATAGCGCCACAGAAATCGACACAGTGATTCGCGGACTTGGCCTCGGCGGCACCGGCTACATCGACATCAAACCAACGTCGGCGGCACGCGGTGCTACCAACCCAAGCTTCGTCGCCTCGTTCATCGTCTCTGACTACACATGGGTGAACGGCTCTGTCGGCTCGCTCAACACGACGAGCGTCTCATGGAACACCACCGGCTCGTTCGGGTGGATCACGGCCTAAGCCGTGGGGGAGTCGTTCAGCACCAAAGAGCTGATCGCCAAGATCAACAAGGCCGAGAAGACGTTGTCGTCGCAACCACTCAATGCCGCAGCGTTCAAGCGCATCGGCAGCGAGCTGGCCCCGCTTGCACACGTAGCGGCGGCGACAACGAAACTCGGTGCTGACGGTGCGTTCACTCGCGGCAAAGGCAAACGGTCCACAGAGACGGCATGGTTCAATGTGCCTCTCGAGGCCCGATCTTCGGTGCACTCCAGCGGCTACGGCGTCACTATCGGTCGCTCACGGGCTTCTGCTGGGCCGTGGCGTGTTGCTGAAGACGGACGCCAAGTGCACGTCAAAGGCCGCAGGCATGAGGTGGGTCTCACTAAGTCTGGCCGGGTGAAGCTCAAGAAGTCCAAGGCCACCCTCGGAGCTACCGAAGGTTTCAAGGCGTGGACCGCTGCCAGCGACCGAATGATGGCCGCAGCACCGGCTCGCGTCTCTGTCCATTTCACTAAAGCAGTCATGGGGGTTTTTCAGTGAGGTCATGGACAATCAAGTGGGGCGACGAGCAATGGACGGACGAGCAGGCAACCGCCGGCCATGTCATTGCGGTTGCCGACATGCTCGAGGCCAGCGTTGGTTTCGACGTGTCGCCGTGGGACGGGCCCAAGCAGTTAGCGGCGTGGATCGCGGTGCTGTTATCGACGCAACGCGTCAATGCGGACAACGTCGCCAACGTCGAGCAACTCGTCGCAGACGCACTCACAGAGGTGTATCAGGCGAGGCCTGCCGCACTTGTTGACGCGTTGTCGCCCCGATGGCCTGCGCCTGTTGCTGATGATCTCGTGTTCGAGGATGACTTCGATTCTGTAGGGGTGTGAGTTAGATGGGGATGAGCGCAACCGAACGGCTGAAGTTCGTCCTCACCGCTGACGCCAGTGGTGCCATCAAAGCCTTCGAGAAGGTCGGCACCACCGCCGAGAAGGAACTCAAGAAGGCCGACTCCGGCACCGCCAAGGTTTCGGCGCAACTCACCAAGTTCGGCACCGGGGCAATCGTCTCTGCTGGCGTTGTCGGCAGCGCCTTGGTTGGCCTTGCTGGCAACTTCTCGTCGCTGGGTGTCAGCGTCGGCAAGTTCTCCACCGCCACCGGTCTCAGCGCTGAGAAGTCTTCGCGATGGATTGAAGTCGCTGGAGACATGGGCATTGAAGCCGATGGCGTCGAGTCGGCAATCAACAAGATGAACCGCACCGCGGGCACGACGCCTGACAAGTTTGCAGAGATGGGCGCAGAGATTGCGCGCACCAGCGACGGAGCTGTCGACGCCAACCAAACCTTCCTCAACGTCATTGACAGGCTGAAGGGGATCACAGACCCTGCCGAACGTGCCCGAGTCGGCACCGCACTGCTTGGCAAGTCGTGGACCGGCATGTCTGAACTGATCGCTGCCGGTTCGTCAAGCCTGACGGCGAGCTTGGCTGCGGTCAACGACGCCAAGGTGTTCGACGACGCCAAGGTGCAGAAGGCCAAGGATTATCGCGCAGCGATGGACACGCTCAAAGACTCCCTTGAGGAGCTTGGCTTGTCGATCGGTACCGGAGCCGCACCTGTCATTGCAACGCTTGCTTCAACGCTCGGCGGCCTCGTGTCGGCGTTCGGCTCCCTTGACGGAGTTACCGGCGGAGCGGTTGGTTCGTTCGGTGCAGTCGCCGCCGCAGGTGCACTCGTTGTCGGAGCCATCTCTGTTGTTGCTGGTTCAGTCGGCAAGATGGCCACAAGGTTTCAGACAGCCGAAGGCAGCCTCAGCGGCTTCGGCAAGACAGCCGCCGCGGTCGGTACAGCAACCACGATCCTTGCCGGCACCATTGCGGGCCTCGACGTCCTTGACAAGATCACCGGCCATACCGGCGGCGCTGGACAAGCGCTCAACGAGTTGCTTGCGGGGATGAAAGGGTTCGACGGCGCTAGCCAAAACGTCGAAACCACCGCCAACGCCTTTGCTCATCTGGCTGATCAGACCTACAAGAAGACAAGTACTTGGGACAACTTCACCACCATTGTCGGTGACGGGTTCAGTCAGTCGGCGGTCATGGCCGACACGTCCGCAAAGGCCTTTGACGGTGTCCTCAAGTCGTCGCCTAAAGCAGCTCAAGCCGTTGTCGACGCCATGCGTGTTCAGGTCGAGCAGGCCGCCGCTGGCAGCCGAGTCTCAAAGGACTTCCTAGACAACCTTGGTATCACAGGTGCAGTTCTTGACGGCTACCAAAAGCAGATCGACGGCGTCACAGGATCACAAAAGTTCCTTGACGAATCAAACGGCGGCCTCAGCGAGTCGGAACAAAAAAAGGCCGACAAGATCAAGGAAACTACCGACGCCCTAAAGGCTCAGCAGGACGCACAACAAGCCGCTCGCGAAGAAGCCTTACGCTCCATCGACGCCGACTTCAACTATCGAGCATCGGTGCAGGACACCAAGACTGCGCTTGAGGACTACACGAAGAAGACGAAAGACCACAAGCTTTCGACGGAAGAACAACAGATCGCCACCGACCAGATGGTTCTTTCGATGGCTGCGACAGCTTCCGCGTACGCCGCCAGCAAAGGCGACGCCGAAGGTAGCAAGGCCGCCATCGACGACATGATCGCGTCGCTCTACATTCAGGCGGCAGCGGCAGCACCTGGCTCTGCATTACAGAAGGGCCTCGCTGATTACATTCTGAAACTTGAGGCCATCAACCGGGGCCTCACGCCTGAAGCAATGAAGTATTTTGATATGAACAACGGCGCCAACATGCACATGCCGTCGCCAGTAGCAGGACCACCGGCACCGAAAAAGCCCAGCGCCCACGGCGCTACGGGTGGCATCGTCACCCAGCCAACCACTGCCTTGATCGGTGAGGCCGGGCCGGAGATGGTGATTCCACTGTCGTCGATGCCGGGCGCGTCTCCGCTGCCATCTGGCATCTCTGGCGGCTCCGGCAGCACGATCAACCTCACGGTGAACGCCGGCCTTGGCACCGATGGCGCTGCCGTTGGGCAGCAGATCGTGAACCTGCTCAAGCGGTATCAGCGCGCCAACGGCCCGTTCGACTTCGCGAGCCGCTGATGGGTGTTGCGCTTCTCAATAACGCAGCCTTGTATCCGACGATCACCGTGTTGATGGGCACGCCCACTGCGGCGTCGGGCGCGACCTTCGGCACCAGCGTGTACGACACCGGCGTGTATGCGCCGGACACCAGTTTCGTCGACGTCACGACGTATGTGCGACAGCTGTCGACTACTCGAGGCCGCAGTCGCGAAACCGACAGGTTCGGTACCGGCTCAATGACGATCGTCCTCAGCAACAATGACGACCGCTTCAGTCCACTGAACCTCGCCGGGCCATACGTGATCGGCGGCGTCACCCAGATTCGCCCAGGCGTCCCGTTCAAGATCACCGCCACATGGGCGGGTATCACGTACCCCATCTTCTATGGCTACTCCGACAGCTGGGATGACAGCTACATCGCAATGGGTAAGGACGGCATAACGACGGTGACCGTCGTTGATGCCTTGTCGGTGCTTGCCAACTTCGATGGCCTTGCAGTTGCCAGTGTCGGTGCCGGTGAGCTGGCGTCCACACGCATTTCACGTATCGCGCTCAACGCAGGGTTCACCGGCACGATGATCCTCGATCCCGGCAAGTACACCATGCAGGCAACGACACTGTCGTCGAATGCTCTCACCGAAGCCGGACTCACAGCCGACTCAGATGGTGGCTACGTCTTCGCTGACGCCTCCGGGGCCTTGGTGTTCCTTGACCAGAACTCGCCAACGACACGCGCTCGTTCGGCGTCGTCGCAGTTCGCGTTCGGCAACGCTGTCGGCGCTGTCCCGTACGAGTCAGCAGATCCAACGTACGACTCAACGCTGATCTTCAACACGGTGTCGATGTCGCGTGCTGGTGGCACCGCCACCACAGTGTCGGACTCGACTTCGGTGACACGCTACGGCAGTCGCACATATCGACGGTTCGACTTCGTCTGTCAGACGGACGCGCAAGCAGCCTCTTTGGCGGCGGCGTTCTTGGCTCGCTACAAAGAACCTGAGTATCTGATCTCGACGCTCACGGTGCAAGGCGCAGCAAGCCCGACGGTGTCTTGGCCACTGATTCTCAACGTGCAACTACGTGACCGGGTGACCGTGACGGTTGCGGCACCGGGCGGTACAGCGATCTCGTTGCAGTGCTACGTCGACGGAATCTCAAACACGTTGACGCCAAGCACATGGTCAATGACGTTCAGGTTCTCCGGCGTCTAACACTTCCACGCCTCGATCTCAACAGGGAGTACGACAATGCCTTATCAGACAGCGGTCACCGGCGCAGTCATCACCGCAGCGTTTGCCAACAACTTGCGCGATCAGGCCATCAGCCTGTTCGCCACCACTGTTGCCCGCGACGCAGCGATCGTTACGCCCACAGAAGGGCTCTTTGCGTACACCACCGACACCAACTCGTTCTGGTATTTCGACGGGGCTGCGTGGGCGACGATCGGCAACAACGTGCAGACGTTCACCGCTAGTGGCACATGGACGAAGCCTGCTGGATTGACAGCGACCTCGATCGTGTACGGCGTTGTCGTAGGCGGCGGCGGCGCTGGCGGTGAAGGACGCATGGACGTCGCATCAACAAACCGCCCCGGCGGTGGCGGTGGCGGTGCTGGCGCTCGCGTTGTCTTCATGAGTCCTGCCAGCCTGTGGGGCGCAACCGAAGCGGTCACGGTTGGCGCTGGTGGTGCTGGTTCAACCGGCAACACCACCGCAGCGCGTGACGGCAACGCGGGTGGTGCTGGCGGCGACTCTTTCATCGGTGCTCAGGTACGTGCTCGTGGTGGGCGACCGGGTGCTGGCGGTGCTGTCGCTAACACTTTGTTCACGCAAGCAGGCGACTCCGGCGACGGCGCGCAAGCAGTTCTCAACACGACGTCCGGATCACTTTCAGCGCAACTAGGTGCAGGCGGTTACGGCGCTACCGGCACAATCGGGCAGAACGGCGGGTACATGTCTGCCGGTCCCGGTGGTGGCGGTGGTGGTGGCGGTGTGACTACCGGTGGCGCGCAGTTCGCTGGTGGTGCCGGTGGTGGCACGTCATTGCTCACTGGCGGCGCGTCTGGCGCTGCGGGAACATCTGCTACTTCCCTATCTGGCCTTGGCGGTTCAGGCGGCGGTGGTGGCACGGGCGGTTCTGGTGGTGCCGGTGCCGGTGGTGTTCCCGGTGGTGGTGGCGGCGGTGCCGGTGGGTGCGCTACAAGCATCTCGACAGGCCCCGGCGGTAACGGTGGTGCTGGCTTCGTTCTGATTGTGACAACACGATGACCCGCCTCGACGGCGTCGACGTCAGCCATTATCAAGGCATCGTCGACTGGGCTGGTGTCCGTGCGGCGTGCGCCCGGCCGGACTTCGCTATCGCTGCATGGAAAGTGACACAAGGAGTCCACACCCTTGACGCCACGGCCGCTCGCAATCGCGCAGACGCAGCTGCTGCTGGCTTCCGGTGGCGTTTCGGCTACCACTGGTTGACGCCTGACGTTGACGCTGTCGCTCAAGCCCGATGGTTCTTGGAGAACTTCCAAGGCATCGCCGCCGGTGAAGGCGTGATCGTCGACGCCGAACAGGCAGGCATCACCGCCAATCAAGTGCTGGCGTTCTGTCAAACGATCGAAGGCACCACCGGCCGCCCCTGTGCTGTCTACACCGGCGTCCATGTCGCTGGGGGTTCGATCTGGCGTGACACGCGCATCTTCAATGGCGAGCGAATCCGATGGCTGGCGGCGTACGTCGCAGAGCCTCGTGCACGCGCCGCTGCTGCACCGTGGGGCTTCGACATCTGGCAATGGTCGTCGTCTGGCACAGTGCCCGGCGTCTCCACACGCTGCGACGTGAACCTTGTCGAACACCCAATCATGGCTGATCTGGCCTGCTCGGTGTCCCCAACCCCTGAACCACCCAAACCCCCAACCCCAACAGACATCGAGGACGACGACATGCCGATCGTGACCAACGCAGAGCAACTGTTCAACGATCGCCCTTTGAGCGTCAAATGGGTAGTGACGTCGTCGGGCAAGCTGCGTCACCTTGACGAGACAGAGTGGATCGCACGCGGCTCAGAGTCGGGCACACCACTCACCAACGCCCAAATCGTTCACCTCGGCGTTGCCTGATGCTTGGCATGGAGTGGCACAACAGCGCCAACGACATCGTGCTCATCGGTGCCGCCGCTGCCGTGGTGCTCGGTGCCATTCGCGCATCGTTCAAGGCGATGCGGTTCTTTCAGCGCCTCGACGTGACGATGGCGTTCGTCGAGCGTGAACTCAAGCCCAACGGGGGCGGCTCCATGCGAGACGCCATCGACAAGCTCGTGCACCGCACGGAGTCACTCGAAGCCGTAGTCATGCCACCAAAGGAGAAGCCATGAAGCTCATCTGGTCCAAGATCACCGGATTCATCCGGTCTTCAATCCTGCCCAACTTCGTTCTCGGCCACGAGAAGGCATTGGCTGCTGCGGTGACACCGGTCCTGATCGGTGCCATAGCGTCAGGCGCAGGACTGCACGTTGCACCCAGCATCGTCGAGCAGCTCGTACTGTCGGCAATCACCGCTATCACGGTGCATCAAACAGCGAACACGGGGGCCTGACGTGGCGCTTGGAATGTCTACCGCAGTGCGCAACGCCATGCTTGACGCGATCACAGCTCAGGCTGGCGCCAGCGCCAAGCTTCGGTTCTACGACGGAACACGTCCGGCCACGGGTGGCACGGTCACGACGTTGCTTGCAGAACTCACTTGCAACGCCACCGCCTTCGCTCCAGCGGCCAGCACCGGCGTCGGCGGTGTCCTCACCCTAAACGCGATCACTTCAGCAGCAGCCTCTGCGACTGGTACCGCAACATGGTTCCGAATCGTTACCAGCGGCGGCACGTTTGTGGTCGATGGAAACGTCGGCACGTCCGGCAGTGACCTCAACATGTCAGCCGTCGGCTTCACGTCGGGTGCCACTATTGCGGTCAGTGCCTACACGATCACCGCAGGCAACGCATAGGCCATGCCAGATACCAAGATTCAGGACTTGCCGGCGCTTACCGCCGCAGCACTGGCCGACGTCTTGCCGATCGTCAACCTGCCAGGCTCAAGCCCAACGGATCGAAGCATCAAGGTGTCCGACCTGCGAGCGGCAATGGTGTCATCTGTGGCCGTGGCGTTCACAGACAGCGACACCTTTCGGCGTGTCACTGTCGCAGACACGCTAGTAACGGCGACCTCGAACATCTTGGTGTCGATCCAGCGAGCAGATACAGCGAGCGACAGCGCCGATCTTGGTCACATGTATTTCGCCAACGTCGTCAATCGCACCGCTGGCACCTCCTTCGAGGTTGACATTGTCTGCCTCGACTGGGGCCTCAGCGATGCCACCGAGTCACCACCGAACGAAACCATTCGCCTTTGCTATTTGATCGGAGCGTAGATGCCACAGGTCTTCGGAAAGGTTGGGCGCGCTCAACCAACAACAGTTATTGCGGACACCAATCAAGTTCAGCAACGCGTCACCGGATACGGCGATCTCATCACCACACAGTTGGGCGACAACCACTCGGCGCTCGCTGATGAAGGTTCCTACTTCAAGGCTGTGAACGTGCCCGGCACCCCGGTCGCTGGGGCGCTTACGACAGCATTTGCAGCAACCACACCGCTGCTCACTATCACCAACGGTGGCCCCGCTGGCGGCAAACGAATCTTCATTGACTACATCCGCATCATTCAGAACGTCATCGGCGCCACGGCAGCATCAGCGCAATGCGTTGCAGTTCTTGAACCGTTGGCAAGAACATCAACGGGCGGCACAAACATCACGCCGGTGAACGTCAACTCGGACTCAACCACAGCTTCGATATGTGGCAGCACAGGATTCCGGTTTGGTGCGATCACAGCTGGTGCAGCAACAGCCAGCACGCGCACCATTTTGCGACACAACTTCAAGATGGGCGCACCTGTTGTCGGTGACATGTTCAGCATGGACTTTGGCGAACACATGTCAGGGTCAGCAGCATTGACCGGCACCACCGCAACTGTTTATCCGGCGAGCGTTGGCCCGGTTGCTATCGGCGGCGGTCATGTGTTCTTGTTTTACATGTGGTTCCCTAGCATTGCCACAACCGCACCTCAGTACGATTTCGAGGTTGCTTGGTGGGAACGCTGACATGCCTAGCACCTATGGCATCGCGCAACGTGATGCACCAGCATCGCTAACCGCTGACGGCACCAGCAAAGCATTTCGGCAGGGACGTTATGGCGACACTTCGACTATTTCAATGGGTGACTCGCATTCGCAATTAGCGGAAGAAGGTTGCTACTACAAGTCCGCTACCGCCTCGGTTCTAAGCCCGATTTCGTTTGTCAACCCGGCAGTCGGCGTGTTCTTCAACACAGGTGTGGCAAGCAACCAAAACCAAGCACCGCTTACAGTGCTCAACACCGCAGGCTTGAGCGGTGGCCCGCGAATCTATTTCGATTACCTGAAATTGATATGTGATTCAGTCGGGTCTACGGCTGCCGCCGGGACATCAATGGCGTGGGTTATTTCGGTCAACAACTACGACCGCAGCCCGGTGAACTCGAACACGTCGGCATCGGCGCCGATTGCGGTCAACGTCAATTCTGACTTTGCAAATGAGTCAATTGCAAAAATATCAGTCAGCGGAACTGTTCTAGGGTCAGCGTCAACAACTAACCAGCTATTACTTACCGCGCCGACTTCATCCCCAAAAGTGGTAGCGCAAGGCTTGTTCAAGCGTCAATCGACGGCCATTGCACCGATTGTTCTTGGCGACATCCTTGTGCTGGACTTTGGCGATCATCAAGTTTCGTCGCAAACACTTGCAGGAACTACCGCTCGGCAATACGCGCAATCAACAGGGCCGCTCGCTATCGGGCCGGGACAATTCATGGCGTTGCACCTATTTGAGTTGACAGCGGGCACCGCATCGACATTCTCTGCTCTCGGTTTCCAACTGGATATGGGATGGTGGGAACGCTGATGGGAGTCGCAGCGCAAGCTAACTGGGTGTCGCTTTGCACGGCATCAATTGCTGTTGATGCGCCAACAACCGGAGTGGTCACCTTCCCGGCGTTCGATCTGCTGATGATTCAGTATTCGATTACGGGTTACAGCGTGGCCGATGTTGCCGGATTCAACTTCAACATGACACAAGACTTCGGGTTTGGCGGGTTCCACGCTGACCGCCACCTTTATGCGCCGTCAGGGACAACTACGCTCACCGACAGTTTCGACAACGCCGGTGCCGCCGGAACCGGACTTTCAATTCGTGTGGCAGGGTTCACAACGACGCAAGCACAAGGCGGAGTGGCGCATGTCCAAGCCGCATCGAGCAGCACAAACTTTCATCCGGTAGTTATTTACAACTCAACAACATCGGCGGCGGGTACTACACCACCGATCGAAATGCCGGGCGCTGGTTCTTTCCAACTGACAGACGCAATTTACTCGGTTGAACTGTTGACGCGTGGCGGCAACAACATGCTCGCAGGGTCAGGGTTCGCGGTCTTCGGGGCGAATATCGGATGACTGTCGCTCAAAACAACTGGGTGTTTCTTGGGTCGAATGTTTCGTTGTCCGGGGAAACGGGTCTTCGTGTGCCTCGCGCGTTTACTGGGCCGCCTCGCAGCCCGGCGTTCCCGTACTTTGATCTACTGATGGTGCGATGGATGATCAAGCCCAACTCAAGCGACTCTCTATATTTCGTGCATGACCTCAACTTGCTCGGCACGAACTGGAACACACGCATCTGGCGGCATGCGAACGGGTCGGTAACACCGTTACAAACCAACTCGCCAAGCGCTGGTTTCATGCTGCTTACACAAGCAGCGACCACTGACGCAATGATGGGTGTCATATTCATCAGCAACATTCCGCGCCCGACAACAGGCGAACGATTGATTGAAGCAACCACTATCTCGGTGAACAACGGCGGTGTCCCCCCGACGATTCAGATTGCTTCAGGGTCAACGATCTATGGGTCACCGATGACAGCGCTAGCAATCAACACTAATGGTGCTACGGCTCTTGCTGTCGGTTCGTCAATGTCCGTGTTTGG
>Ga0214919_10005431_pt1 | contig 18113 bp, 16 predicted proteins | sample LL1503_MetaG_FD_177994 | JGI IMG/M metagenome (GOLD analysis project Ga0214919, IMG submission 177994) | Freshwater microbial communities from Lake Lanier, Atlanta, Georgia, United States - LL-1503 | ecosystem: Environmental > Aquatic > Freshwater > Lake | place: USA: Georgia | collected...
CGCGCGCAGCAAACTGGCGAACAAGCTTTGGATGAGGCGTAAAATCTGCTGGGTAATTCGTCAACTGATTGAAGATTCGATCAAACGTTGCCTTGTCGATAGCGGTATTGACATGAGGCAATACGCCCACTGGTACTGGTGGTTTTGCAACCTTTACCTTTTCCGGCGCATGTGATCGAGTGTCATCAAGGGCTGTTTGCAACTTGCTCTGATAATCCTGCAATACCTGTTCTGCCACTTCGAGGCTGATGTCGCCACGCTTCACCAATTGCTCGACATACATCTTGCGAACACTGCGCTTTTCAGCAATGGCCTTGTACATCAATGGTTGTGTGTAGCTCGGATCGTCGCCTTCGTTGTGGCCATGTAAGCGGTAACAGAGCATGTCGATCACAACGTCTTTATGGAATTTTTGACGATATTCAAACGCAAGACGCGCAACACGTGCACACGCTTCTGGGTCGTCACCATTCACATGGAAAATCGGAGCCTGAACAGTCTTTGCAACATCTGTCGCATACAGCGACGAGCGCGCATACTTCGGTGCTGTGGTGTAACCAATTTGGTTGTTCACGACTAAGTGAATAGTTCCGCCAACGCGATAGCCGGAGATATCGCTCATGGCGAGACCTTCAGCAACAATGCCCTGACCTGCAAACGCAGCGTCACCATGCATCAGAAGTGGCAGCACGCTGTATGCGAACGGGGGTTCAATCTTGTCTTGTTGCGCACGAACCATTCCGAGAACAACACCGTTGACTGTTTCCAAATGGCTTGGGTTTGCTGCAAGCTCGATATCGATTTCATTACCGGCAGCAGATGTGTACGTACCGTGAGCACCAAGGTGATACTTCACGTCTCCACTTCCTTGCACGGAATCAGAACTGATGTGACCTTCAAATTCCTTGAAGATCTGTTCGTAACTCTTACCCATCACGTTTGCAAGAACATTCAGACGGCCACGGTGTGGCATACCTACGACAACACCTTCAAGGTTCTGGTCTGCAGCTGCGGACAGAATCTCGTCGATTATTGGAATCATTGATTCAGATCCCTCAAGACCGAATCGCTTCGTTCCGACATATTTGGTAGCGAGGAACTTTTCGAAGGCTTCAGCAGCATTCAGACGCTCAAGAATCCGCAACTTCTCGTCAAGTGTTGGCGTAAAAGTTGCGCCTTCTACTTTTGACTGAATCCAGCGCTGTTCATCTGTGTTTTGAATATGCATGTATTCAATACCGATGGTGCGGCAATATGCGTCACGCAAAACTCCGAGCAATTCATCAAGAGTCATCTTGTGGCTGCCGGCTACTCCACCTGTGAGGAACTCGCGTTCGAGGTCCCAGATGGTGAGTCCGTAGGTTGCAAGATCCAGTTCGCGCGGCATTGCTGGCGCTTTCCAATGCAGTGGGTCAATGTCAGCAATGAGGTGACCACGGACGCGATGAACACGCACGAGCGTGCTGACCTGCATCTGCTTTTCCATCATGGTTTCTTCGCGATTCATTGGCGAAGTATCGGACGACCACTCAACAGGCTGGTACGGAATTTCGAGACTGCGGAAAATGTCGTTGTAGAAGCCGTGGCTACCTAGCAATAATTCGTGAACACGCTTCAGGAACATTCCACTTTCAGCACCTTGAATAATGCGGTGGTCGTATGTACTCGTGACCGTCACAACTTTCGACACTCCGAGCGCATTCAAGTTTGCAGGGTCGCTACCTTGAAACTCAGCTGGGTAATCAATCGAACCGACTCCGACAATGACACCTTGGCCTGGCATAAGGCGTGGCACTGATTGCACAGTGCCGATGGTGCCTGGGTTAGTGATTGAGACGTTTGCGCCTTGGAAGTCAGCAATAGTGAGCTTGTTTGCCTTTACTTTGCGAACAATGTCGTCGTATGCAACAAGGAAGCCAGCAAAACTAAGAGTGTCGGCGTTCATCAATACCGGAACAACAAGCGAACGTGTGCCGTCACCCTTATCAACATCGACTGCAAGTCCGACGTTGACATGCAGGTTGCGAACAAGTTGTGGCTTTCCGTCAGCACCGACTGCAAATGCATTGCGCATGTTCGGAACAGCATCTGAAATTGCGCGCACAATGGCATGGGCAATGATGTGAGTGAACGAAACCTTTGAGAGACCATGGAGTGAGCGGTAATCGTTGATGACTTTACGATTGACCTCCAAGAGACGTGCTGGCACGTTGCGGAAACTGGTGGCGGTAGGAACCGAAAGACTCTTTTCCATGTTGGTGACAATTGCTGCACCAACACCACGTAACGGCTCGAGAGTCGAACCTTCCGATACCGACGTGACGGGGGCAGGAGCCGCCGACGGCGCAGCAACTGGAGCGGGCGCTGCCGCGGATGGCTGAGTGACTGCGGAGCCGTTCGAGCTTGCGAGAGGCGACGCGGGCGCTGCAGCCGTCGCAGGGGCTGGGCCTGTAGAACTGGCAGCGCTGCGATAGTCGCTGAAAAACTCGCGCCAAGCCTCACTCACTGAATTGGAGTCAGAGCGAAATTGCTCGTACATCTCTTCCACGAGCCATGAGTTCGCACCAAAGTCTTGCGTACGGTCAGCTATGTCTGCCATTGTCGCCTCGATCACTGCCCTATTGGGCGCTTGGGCACCATTTCATCTGATGCCACGGACGCCATTGTCCGCGTGACAAATGGTACTTGCCCTGATCGCTCGAGTCCGACCTATTGGAGCATTTCGCTTGTAAATTCGGTCTCATGAAACGTCTTCTTACCTTCTCAGCCTCAGTGGCACTTCTGGCAGCATGCGGCGGTGGAGGAACCTCGGCCCCCGCAGAAACCTTGCCGACTGGGGCCACTGTCATCAAGGCAGTTCAGTCCCTACGATTTGATGCAAAGACATATGGCCCAGTCGCTGCAGGCGACATTGTCATTGGCTATAAAAACGAAGACTCAGTTCGCCACACTCTCATCTTGGCCAAAGGTGACATCAAGGTCCCGAATTTCAAATTAGTGATTGGCCAAAATGGTGCAGTCGACTCTGGCACTGTCACTTTGGATGCTGGTACGTACACATTGTTGTGTGATGTTCCTGGTCATACCAACATGAAGGCAACACTGACCGTTAAGTAATTTATTTATTTAAAGAACGTAAAAGGGCCGCCCCAATGGGGCGGCCCTTTTACATGTCGAAGTTGATTAGCCCATGAAGGCAACGGAGAGGCCGAAAAAGACCGCCCACAAAACCACCGATGAGATGATTGCGTTCTTGTGGCTCTCATATGGCCACAACATCTTGTTACCAGCCTTGATGCCACCGAAGATTCCGATTGCATTCAATTCAAGCAACGCAATGATTGCGAGCGAGATGAACATGAAAGCGTTTGCGCCACCCTTTGTTGCTGAGAACACTTCTGGATAGAAGTGAGCAGCACCAACCATGTAGAACAACATAGAAACTGAGAACACCATATTCTGACGTGATGCAAGAAGCGCCTTACGGCCACAGGTTGCTGCATCAGGATTAGCTTCGCCGCCACCAAGAACATTGACAGCATTAGCGATAACTACTTTTTGGTTCTTCCAAATGATCATCCATACGTTTGCTGCCATGAGAATTCCCAATGTCATACCGACTGAGATAACAACGTTCTTTGCATTCAACGGATCTGAACCTGGGTGATTCATGAATTCCTTCATGTAATCAGGAGCAACCACCGTGATGAGAAGTCCGGTTGCAAGAGTGGCGATTGACGCCCAGCGGAACCACCACAAAGCGCGAGTTGCGATTTGGGTCACTGTGATGTTGCGAGCCTTGCCTTCATCGCCATAGGCAGCAAGACCTGGCACCTGAACGAAGTTGAAGTAGTAAAGCAATCCGATCCAGGTGATACCAGCAAGGATGTGCAGGTAACGAAACCAGAAGTTTCCGATTGTGTTTTGTGTGAGCCACGCGGCTGCGGTCATGTGTATGTCCCCTTAGTAAGCGCCCGTCGGGCGGACAAACTCAAATTAACAGCCCACGGGGGCGGACAGGCGGAACTTGGCATCGCCGAACTAACCTCATAGAACCATGGCACACGAGTTCATCTATACCTGTTACAAGTTGGCTCGGTTTTACCCACCAGACCGCACCATTCTCGAGAACATCTCGCTTTCCTTTTATCCAGGGGCAAAAATCGGCGTTATCGGCTCAAACGGCAGCGGTAAGTCCAGTTTGTTGCGAATTATGGCTGGCCGCGACGACGGATACACCGGCGAAGCGCGCCTCACCCCCGGATTCACCGTTGGCCTGCTCGAGCAAGAGCCACAGCTCGACATGACAAAAGACGTTCTTGGCAATGTGATGGACGGCGTTGCCCCTATCCGTGACCTTCTTACCCGTTACGACGAAGTGATGGCCATGTGGGGAGACCCCGACGCCGACTACGACAAGGTCGGAGCCCTGCAGGCAGATCTTGAAGCAAAAATTGAAGCAGCCGATGCCTGGAGCCTTGACCGCAACGTTGAAATCGCGATGGACGCATTGCGGTGCCCACCCAACGATGCCGATGTCTCAAAATTGTCGGGTGGTGAAAAGCGTCGCGTCGCATTGTGCCGTTTGTTGCTGTCACGCCCTGATCTTCTTCTTCTCGATGAACCCACTAACCACCTTGACGCAGAGAGCGTTGACTGGCTCGAGCGCTTCTTGAAGGAATACCCAGGCACCGTTGTTGCAATTACGCACGACCGTTACTTCCTCGACAATGTTGCAAGCTGGATTCTTGAACTTGACCGCGGCCGTGGTTTCCCATTTGAAGGCAACTACACCTCGTGGTTAGAGCAAAAGCAGACTCGTCTTGAAGGCGAAGAGAAGTTGAGCGACACTCGCACACGCACATTGCAACGCGAACTTGAATGGGTCAAGATGTCGCCGAAAGCGCGTCAAGCAAAAGGTAAAGCACGTCTTGCTGCGTATGACAAGTTGCACGCAGAAGCAATGGCAGCCGAACGCGGCCCAGACAAATTGGAAATCGCAATTCCTGCAGGTCCACGTTTGGGAGACAACGTCATTGTTGTTGAAAATCTCACCAAGGGATTCGGCGATCGTTTGCTCATTGAAAACCTGTCGTTCTCGTTGCCACCTGCTGGCATTGTGGGAATCATCGGGCCAAACGGCGCTGGTAAAACAACACTGTTCAGCATGCTCACCGGCCAGCAAGCACCAGATTCTGGAACTGTCACCGTTGGCGACACAGTGCAACTGAGTTACGTGGATCAGAATCGCGATTCACTTGACCCTGCAAAGTCGGTGTACGAAGAAATCACTGAAGGTGTTGAACACATGAAGGTAGGCGGTCGTGAAATTCATGGCCGTGCATATGTTGCAAGCTTCAACTTCAAAGGTGCCGACCAGCAAAAACTTGTGGGCGATCTTTCTGGTGGTGAACGCAACCGTGTTCACCTCGCAAAAGTTTTGAAGCGGGGCGGAAACGTTCTTCTTCTTGACGAACCAACAAACGACCTCGACGTTGACACATTGCGCGCATTAGAAGATGCCCTTGATCAATTCCCTGGTTGCGCAGTAGTCATCAGCCATGATCGCTGGTTCCTCGACCGCATCGCCACTCACGTTCTCGCTTTCGAAGGTGACAGCCAAGTGCGTTGGTTTGAAGGAAACTTCTCTGAATACGAATCATGGCGTCACAAGGAACTTGGTTCTGCTGCCGACCAGCCACATCGCATCAAATACAAGCCCTTGTCTCGGTAATTACATGTCATTGCGGCTGATTCGAACGTTGTGTTTTGGTGCCTTCTTGACAGGACTGCCCGCAATCATCGTGTCGTCTATTCGCGGCAACAATGAAGGATGGGTGCTCACGTTCGGAATGATTACTGCCATTGCAGCCATCATCCTCATGGCGGTTACGGCCACTACTTCAACCAAGCGTCTTGATGTCTTTAATGAAATCGAAGCAGAACGAGTAGAGCTACGCATTCGCCAACTTGTCGAAGCTGGCGCCAATGAAGTTGAGGTTCGGTCCCTAGTGCGCGACACTCTTAATTTGTCTCGTGGCGAGCAGTGACCAACGCTGACCTTTTCGATTCGTGGAAATCACTAAATGACCACGAGCTTGCAATTGAACTTGCACGGGCAACTGGCCAACTCTTAGTTGAACATCGTGAAGTCACTATTGAGCGCGGCACAACGCAGTGGCAACTCAAAGACTCCGGCGACTTGCTTGCACACAATTTTCTTATGGAGGCATTCACTGCAGTGCGTCCCAACGATGCGGTTCTTTCGGAAGAGGGCGCAGATGATCGTCGTCGATTGTCATCAGATCGCGTGTGGATTGTTGACCCTCTTGACGGCACGAACGAATATGGCGAAGGTCGCGCCGACTGGGCAGTGCACATCGCATTGTGGGAACGCGACGCTCTCACTGCCGGCGCAGTATCCCTTCCTAGCATTGACGCTGTGTTCGGAACTGACCCTGCAGTTGTCGTGCCGCCGAAAGAAGGCAAAAAACCTCGCCTCGTCACATCACGTAATCGTGCGCCCTATGCAGCAGTACTCGTTAACGAACATCTTGATTGCGATGCATTTCGTTTAGGCAGTGCAGGCGCAAAAGCAATGTCGATTCTTATGGGCGAAGCTGATATTTATGTGCACGATGGCGGCATGTACCAATGGGATTCAGCAGCGCCTGCGGCCGTTGCGTTAGCTGCAGGAATGCACGTGAGTCGAATTGATGGCTCCCCTCTTGAATACAACACACCAGATACATGGTTGCCAGATTTCTTTGTGTGCCGTCCTGAATACACCGATGCAATCTTGCACGCCATCTGGGGTCGCGATCCACGATGACTGAAACGGTTCTCGTCACTATCGATGGCGCAGTTGCCACCGTCTCACTGAATAGACCACATCGCCACAATGCATGGACTGGTCGCATGCATGCGGAATACAAATCAACGATGTCGACACTTGATACCAACCTTGACATCCGTGCAATCGTTGTCACTGGTGCCGGAAACACCTTCTGTGTTGGCGGAGACTCTGAAGCGCTTGCTGGGCACGCAGATCGTGGCGGTTATGACCCTGGAGAATCAGTGAACGTCACAAACCCTGGCTCCAATCTTGCGCCAGAGTTCGACCACGACCTCGCATGGCATTACGGACTACGAGTGCCAGTGATTGCGGCAATCAACGGAGCCTGTGCAGGCATCGGACTCGCGCTCACATTGTTCTGTGACCTCCGATTCATTTCAGCAAACGCAAAGTGCACCACTGCTGCTCCCAAATTGGGATTGCCCGCTGAATATGGAATGAGTTGGACTCTGCCACGCATTATTGGCGTCACTCGTGCAACTGATTTGTTGCTATCAGGACGCATCTTCACGGGCGAGGAAACTCGCGACTGGGGACTATGGAATGGTGTCGCCGCAGACGGTGCTGGCGCCGTAGCCATGGCTCAACAATGGGCGCAATCGCTTGCAACATCTGCTGGCCCGAACGCTGTTGCCACCACAAAAGCACAGATATACCGCGATCTGATTCGTCATGATGTTGGCGCGTCCGTTGATGAATCAATTGCACTGATTAATGACGCAACACAAACTGCCGAATACCGCGAAGGTGTTGCCGCGCTTCGCGAGAAGCGGCCACCGCAGTTTTAATCTGCCGAGATATAGGCGCAGAGGTCAAACAGGTTGAAATCTGGGTCGGCGAAATTTGCAATAAGGCCATAGGGCTCACTGCGCATTGGCCTTGTTTCAATTGCTCCCAAACGCATTATGCGTTCACGTTCGTTCAGAAAATCGTGTGTCGAACACGACAGGTCTATGTGCATCGAACCATCAACATGTTCACCACGTTGAAACCCAATAGTGCGTCTCCCTTCTGAATCCCCAAGAAGTATCCACCTATCGCCATCTTCACGTTCAATTTCTTGCAAGCCCAGTAGTTCAGCCCAGAATTTCGCCAACTCATTGGTACGAGGAGAATTGAGAGTCACGATGTCAAAGCGACTAGTAGTCACGGTGTCACCACTTCGGTTCGTGTTGTCCCAAATTTGGTACAGGACCATACGTTGGGGCGTAGCCGTTGAAATCAACAGGTGAATTGACTGCGCGGTACGGCGCTTCGCCTGGCTGCGGTGTCATATCAATAAACGCACCAGACGCGATGACCTGAGGGTCATTGATTGCATCAGGTATTGAGTTCAATGGCGCCCACCACACGTCTTCTGCATCAAAGCGCGATGTCCAATGTGCATAGTCTTGTGTAGCAAAATGTGCATCAAGAACTGCAATGATTTCTTCAGCATTCACTGCGCGAGTTCGTGCATTCTTGAAATTTTCGACTGAGGCCAAATCCTGGCGATCAATTGCTTTCAAAAATCCGGGCCAATGACGATCCGCTTCAAGTCCGAGCAACCAAAAAGCACGACCGTCAGCACAGCGGTAACAATTCACTTGTGGTGCGGGGTTGCGATGGCGTGGGCGTGTGCTCTGGCGTTTGCCGTAACGCAGATACACGCCGTAATCCCAGCCGATTGTGTAAATACCTGTGCGTAACAAACTGGTGGAAACAACTCGTCCTTTGCCGGTTCGTTCACGGTCGAACAATGCAGCCATCACACCAGAGGCAAGAGCCATTCCCGTTGTGTGATCACCTTGGCCGCTGCGAATTCCTGGCGGTAATTCATCGGGAGCAACTGTTGTATGCGCCAACCCACTTCGTGCCCAAAACGCGCCGATGTCGTATCCGGCCTTATCAACATCAGGACCAGATAGTCCATATCCGGTGATGATGCCGTAAATCAGTCGCGGAAATTTCTTCGTCAATGAATCAGCATCAAGACCAAGACGTTGCAAACCAGCAGGCCGAACGTTTGTCACGAAAATATCTGCCTCGCCAATGAGGGTCATCATGGTTTCTAAATCAGTGTCATTACGTAGATCGAGAACTACCGATCGTTTGCCACGGTTATCAATCTCGAACGGAGGCACCCCCACTTGGTCCCCAACTCCTAACGCACCAAACACGGCACGCTGCGGGTCGCCGGTTGGTGGCTCGATCTTCAGCACGTCTGCGCCCCAGTCGGCGAGCATTCCTGTCACAGCAGGCCCAGCCACCCACACGCCTAGTTCAACGACCTTGACCCCTTGTAGTGGTGCATTCGACATGTGATCCCCCGTGCGCATTGTGCGTGACCCATTGTGTCGCATTTCGCCCCCGCGGAGCGTGTGGGAGCCGCTCTCCACGGCAGAATGATTCGATGACAGAACGACCTAATGACCTTTCGTGGGGCAATTTCTCTGATTCAGGTCCGTGGGTCCTTGATCGCGACACCATCGCATGGTCACAAGTAGCCATCACTCTGCGCACAGCTGCACAAAAAGAAGTGCCGTCTCTCATTCGCGCCCGTCGCATTCCCCCACTTGGTCGACTAGTAGTTGTTGTCGCTCATCTCGGCTGGGCGCTTCTTCCGTGGTTCATTCAGAAAAAACGCAACAAGTTTGCGACACCTGAAGACTCACGCTCGTACATGTCTCTTCGTTTGCGCAAAGCAATTGAGAAACTCGGCGCCACATATATCAAGCTTGCTCAAATCATTTCTAGTGGTGAAGGTTTGTTTCCCACTGAACTGGTGAACGAATTCAAGAAATGCCGCGATCAAGTTCCACCACAATCATGGGACACCGTGAAGCTCATTGTGGAACAAGATTTGGGTGCCCGACTTGAAGACGTGTTCGCTAATTTTGAACAACAGTCTCTTGCTGCAGCATCAATCGCCCAGGTTCACCGCGCAACACTCTTGACCGGCGAGGACGTTGTTGTAAAAGTACAACGCGAGCAGGTGTCAGAACTTGTTCGTCGCGACCTTCGCGTCATGGCCTGGATTGCACCGTTCATGATCGGCCGCATCAAGGTTGCAGCTCTTGCAAACCCACCAGCACTTGTTGAACTCTTTGCGGAAACCATTGTTGAAGAACTCGATTTTCGGATGGAAGCATCAAACATGATCGACGTATCAATCATGTTGCATGACCTTAATCAAGAGGCATACATCGTGCCCCGCCCTCACCCTGTTCTTGTCAAACGTCGAGTCCTAGTGATGGAACGCCTACAAGGTTTCAATTTCGATGATGTTGAAGGAATGCAAGCAGCAGGAATCGATACTGAGCAAGTCATCAAAGCCGGAATGATTTCATTCATGGAAGGTGCGCTCATCCATGGCATCTTCCACGGCGACCTTCACGGCGGAAACCTATTCGTACTTTCCGATGGACGAACTGCATTGCTCGACTTCGGCATTGTTGGTCGTCTCACAACAAAACGTCGTCTTGCATTTATGCGCCTCATGCTTGGCGCAACAACGAACGACTTGCATAGCCAAGTGTCTGCACTGCGAGACCTGGGTGCGCTGCCAACAGATACAGATATTGATGCAGTAATTCGCGACCTCGGTCTTGACCAGCCAACTATCGACCCCACATCACTCGATGGCGAAGAGCTCGTTGCTGAAGTACAGCGCATTGTGAAAGCACTTCTTGCCTATGGTGCGAAACTGCCAAAGGAACTCATGTTGTACATCAAGAACATGGTGTTTCTGGATGGTGCCATTGCCCGCCTTGCGCCAGACCTAGACATCATCGGCGAACTCACAAATATCTCAATGACATTTATGCAGCGCCACGGTGCCCGCTTGTCAGAGGAACTGGGTGTCGACATGAACACAGTTGAAATTGACATGGGAAGCCTTAAAGCCGGCCTTGGCGTTGACGAATCAACCGAGTCAATGACGTACCGCCAACTGCAAGAACGGCGCGACCTCATTCAAAAGCGCATGCGCGACCACATCACCAACTAGCACTTTCGGCAAGACTGTTGTCGTGAGACTTATCGTTGCGCGCTGCACTGTGGAATACGCAGGCCGTCTAGAAACCAGATTGCCAGAAGCTCTTCGCCTTGTCATGGTGAAAGCTGATGGTTGCGTTGCAGTTCACTCTGATGGTGGCGCATACAAACCGCTGAACTGGATGACAGCACCTAATGTGATTGAAGACAATTCAGATCACTGGATAGTGCGCAACCCAAAGGGTGAAGCAATGACAATCACTTTTCATGAGATCTTTCACGACAGCGACCATGTCTTTGGCGAAGATCCAGGGCTCGAAAAAGACGGCGTCGAAAAGCAACTGCAGGAACTTCTCGCAGCATCGCCCGATGCCATGGAGCCAGGACTCACACTGATTCGCCGCGAGCATTACACAGCACTTGGTCCTGTTGACATTTTGTGCAAAGACACCGCCGGCAACACGGTTGTGATCGAAGTCAAGCGTCGTGGCGAAATTGACGGCGTCGAACAACTCTCGCGCTACCTCGTCGACCTAGCCAACGACCCATCGCTTGGCTCACTTCGCGGAATGTTCGTAGCCCAGAGCATCAAACCCCAGGCACGCACACTTGCCGAATCACGCGGCATTGTGTGTGTTGAAGTTGATTACGACGAACTACGTGGACGCAAACCAGATGACTGGACTCTGTTCAGCTAGTTATCTGGAATTACGGACACTTTCGGTGTCGCTTTGCGATTGAGGACAAAACCAGTGATACCAACAACGGCACCGAGCACTATCAGCACGATGAATCGGGTCACCATCGGGTCGGTAATGAAGGCCACCGCCGCAGTGAGTGCTGCCTTGTTCTCAGTTGATGACTGAGGGATACGACCGCGCGCAAAAAGTACGATTCCGAGAAAGATGATTCCACCCGAGAAGAGTCTGATCCCAAGGCGCAACGTACGTTGCCACTGGGTTGCGACACTAAGAAACCATGCAGCGACTTGCAGTAGCAATCCGATGACGGCGAACAACCAGGAACCACGTTGCGCCATGTCTCGAATCGATTTAATATCTGCATCTCCAGGTTTCCGTTCCACCTTCAGGGGATCCATTTTGGGATTCTGATCTTTTGGAATAGAAGGATCAGCTGAGCGAATTGCATCAACTGTTGCATCACTGAATTTCGAAATGTCGATGGTTGCTGCTGGAGCATTTTCGATATACACCGCGTACAGAGTGGCGGCTACATCACCCGCAAAGTTGCGTAGGTCAGGATCTGCCAACTTTTCTTTCACTGCCGTGACGATGAGAGGCCGAGCCACCGAGAAGACCAACTTCTCTGAATCATTGTCTGCACTATCTTGCAACTTCTCAATCAGTTTGTCTGCAATCACATCACGCACATCAGGCTGAGCGAGCGCACTCTCTACAGTGGACTTGGCCGCTTCAGGAGATGACACAAAACTCATCAGCACGAGTGAAATGAGTCCCAGTCCTAGAAAGACAATTCCGAGCCCACCAAGGATGGTGGCAAATGTTCGCCTGACTCGATGCTGAGATTCAGTTATGGCTTCAGTCGACTGAGGAAGAGGTTCCGATGTGTTCATTAATCGTCACCATAACAAAATTTCGTTAGTAGCCAGACTGTAAAAAGAGAAAAGGCCGCCCCGAAGGGCGGCCAAGTCCGAAAGTTTTGGCTTTAGCTGAAGCGCACAAGACCCTGGTCGATAACCACGCGGTCACCAACAGAAGTAGTGAACACTGCTTCGCCTTTGCCTGTCTCCCACATCTTGATGGTGAGTGCTTCGCCAGGAAATACCGGAGACGCAAAACGACCTTCGATGTGCTTGAAACGATTTGCATCGCCACCACAAAGTGCATTCAACAAGCCACGACCAGTGAAACCGTATGTGCAAAGTCCATGCAAGATGGGCTTCGGGAACACGCCAGCTGCAACAGCAGGATGGTTCGGATCTGAGTGCAATGGGTTGCGGTCGCCGTTCAAGCGATACAACAAAGCTTGGTCAGTTGACGTTTGAAATGTGATTTCGTGGTCAGGAGCTTTTGCTGGGGGTTCATTTTGTGCACCACTTGGTCCACGATCTCCACCAAAGCCGCCTGCATCGCGAATGAACACGGATGAACGAGTTGAATACAACGGCTTGCCATCAGCATCAGTTGCTTCTGCTTCAGTCACGATGACTGCAGCTTTTACTTTGTCATACATTGCAACAAGCTTGCTTTGTACCGTTGCTGTTCCTTCAACAGGAAGCGGTTGGTGCAAAGTGATTGATTGTGACGCGTGTACAAGATTTGCAAAGTTGAATTCACCAACATTGCGCATTGGGTTTGAAGCGGCAGTTGCCTGTCCAGATCCCAATACAACAGGCATTGTCGGAAGTGCTTTTTGAACAACTCCGGTTGAGTTTTCAGTGACGTATTCCAATTGATCTGAACTGACATTGAGGCTCACTGCATACAGCAATGAATCCTTTGATGTCCAAGAGATCTTGTACGGCTCGCCGACTGATCCGACTGCATCTGGGTTAAGTGCCATTGTGTTTCCTTCTTATTTCTTTATCGAGCGCTCTGAGGCCATGAACCATCACGACCGTCCATGCCAGCATTCGGGCGAGCGTTCTTCAACAACTCAGCAACGATTGGCCCAAGTGTTGTTGGGTCTTCGACTGGTGCATGACTTGGTCCGCGATGCCAACCTTCTGCAATAGCGAGTGTCTGACCACTTGCTTCAAAGATGCGACCAGTTACGCCAGCAGCTTCATCAGAAGCAAGCCATGTAACGATTGGTGCAATCCAACGTGGTGAACGCATTTCGCGCTCTTCGTCGGTCTCTGGTGCATTGCCAAGACCTTCAGTCATACGAGTGAGCGCAACTGGTGCCACTGCGTTCACAGTGACGTTGAAGCGTGCAAGCTCGAGTGCAGCGATGATGGTGAATGAAGCGATACCAGCTTTTGCTGCGCCGTAGTTCGTTTGTCCGAGGTTTCCGTAGATACCAGACACAGAAGTTGTGTTGATGATGCGACCTGAAGTTGGTTTGCCGGCTTTTGCCTGCTCGCGCCAGTATGCCGCTGCCCAACGTGATGGACCAAAGGTTCCCTTGAGGTGAACCTTGATAACTGCATCCCACTCTTCTTCTGTCATGTTGGTCAACATGCGGTCGCGCAAGATGCCAGCGTTGTTCACAACGATGTTGAGGTCACCGAATGATTCAACTGCTGTGTTGATCAGGCGCTGTGAGCCTTCCCATGAAGAAATGTCATCGCCGTTTGAAACAGCTTCGCCGCCCATGGCCTTGATTTCTGCAACAACTTGATCTGCAGGGCTGAGGTCGCCACCGCTTCCGTCAACATTTCCGCCAAGGTCGTTGACAACAACCTTTGCTCCTTGACTTGCCAGACTGAGCGCATGCTCGCGGCCAATGCCTCGACCTGCTCCTGTAACGACTGCAACGCGTCCTTCACACAACTTTGCCACGATGGCCTCCATGATTCATTGGGCACCCGACGGATGCCACCTCTCAATAGTACGAACTCATGTCACTACCCACATAGCCCGACTGCCCCCTAGCCTCTGAACCGTGCCAAGCAAGGTCCTTATTATCGGAGCAGGTCCATCGGGAACCGCATGTGCCGCCACCCTTCATCGTCTTGGCCACGATGTGACAGTGGTGGATAAGGCCACATTCCCCCGCGATAAGTGTTGTGGCGACGGGCTCACCACCAACGCATTGCGAATCCTTGACCAGCTTGGCTTTGACCCATCACGTGTTCCCGACTGGCAGGTGTGCTCTGACGTTGTTGTGCACTCCCCAACTGGCCGAACAATTGAACTAGCACTGCCCGATGTTGGTGGCATCTTTGCTGCCATAGCACCACGGTCTCAATTCGATCATGCACTTGTGCAACATTGTCGAGATTCCGGCATCACCATTCATGAAGGTCATGCGTTTGTGTCGCTATCAGAAACCGACACATCGATAGATGTCGAAGTGGAGGGGCTCGCAACATTCACCGTTGACTACGTCGTTGCCGCCGATGGAATGTGGTCGCCAGTGAGAAAAGCAATGGGGCTTTCGACTTCCGGTTATCTCGGTGAGTGGCACGCGTTTCGCCAATACATCAACAACGTCACCGGTACTGGCGCCACTCAATTACATGTGTGGTTTGAAAAAGATTTGTTGCCTGGCTATGCGTGGTCATTTCCATTACCTGGCAACCGCGCAAATTTTGGGTATGGCATCTTGCGAACATCAGAGCGCAGTACAAAATTTATGAACGACACGTGGCGTGATTTACTCACTCGTCCTCACATCCGTGAAGCACTCGGACCAAACAACGTGCCAGAAGATCGCCACACTGCGTGGCCTATCCCCGCCCGCATCGATGAAGCGATTAGATCTTCGGGCCGAGTTCTGTTCATCGGTGACGCCGTGTGTGCGACGGACACGTTGACCGGAGAAGGAATTGGTCAAGCACTCGAAACCGGAATTGCAGCTGCCGAATCAATTCATGCGGGCACGTCCCCTGCTGATGTTCGTTCTCACTATTCGCGCGAAATTGACAAAACCTTGCTGGCAGATCATCGGATGTCAGTTGTGCTCAGTGCGATCTTGGCTCGCCCCTTCTTTGCCCGCCTCGTCCTAGCCCTCGTTGACACGAACAATTGGACCCGAACCAACTTTGCCCGCTGGATGTTTGAAGATGAGCCACGAGCCATTGTTTTGACTCCACGGCGTTGGCATCGCAAGTTCCTCAACCGTTCGGGTGCGTACGAATCCTGAAGGCAGAACTACGGTAGGAGCCATGAAGACACGTCTTACCGAAATGCTCAACATTGAATTACCCATCATGCTTGCGGGCATGGGTGGCGTTTCCTACAGCGACCTAGTTGCAGCAGTATCGGATGCCGGCGGTATCGGCACATTTGGTGCAGCCACAATGTCAACAGAACTTCTGACTTCAGAAATGGCGCGGGTCCGTTCAATGACCAATAAGCCATTCGGAGTAGACCTTCTTACTGCAGCGCCAGATTCCATTGAGCGCAATATCAAAGCAATCATCAACGGCGGCGCAAGCATTTATGTTGCCGGCCTTGGAGTGCCTCGTGAAATTGTTGACGAACTGCACAGCCATAACATTCTCGTTGGTTCAATGTGCGGAAAAGTACGCCATGCAACAGCCGCTGTTGCGAGCGGATGCGACTTTGTCGTTGCGCAAGGAACCGAAGCCGGTGGCCACACTGGTGTTGTCGCCACAATGGCGCTAGTGCCACAAGTTGTTGATGCAGTTAACGGTGCGGTTCCTGTCGTTGCAGCTGGCGGAATTTTTGATGGTCGCGGCCTTGTCGCGGCACTCGCCCTTGGCGCTGAAGGCGTATGGATTGGTACAAAGTTCATCGCCACAAACGAAGCACATACTGGTAAGGGCTACAAAGAAAAAATTCTTGAATCACGTGAAGACGATGTAGTCATTAGCAAGGGCTACACCGGCAAGACCTGCCGCGTTATTCGCACCGAATGGTCCAATCATTGGGAGAAGAACCCATCAGAACTTCAAGGCTTTCCCGGACAAGCAATTGCCGCGGCACAAGCAGGTGTTCAACAACTTGGTTCAGGACCCGATGTTCTTCTCGATACCAACAAGGCATTCATGGCCGCTGGCCAAGCAGTCGGTGCAATTCATGAAATTCTTCCTGCCCGCCAGGTAGTCGCAGACATTATGAACGAAGCACGACGCACTCTCGAGCGCCTCGCAGCATTTCGATAACTCGTAGTGTTTTCTTTACTGCGACGTAATCGCGATATTCGACTTGTCTTTGGTGCTCAAGTTGTCTCTTTTGCTGGCGACTGGTTCACATTTGTTGCACTTGCAGGTTTGGTAGAGGATCGCACCAAGTCTGCCTTTCTCGTGTCGTGCGTGTTGGTCTCCATGACATTGCCAGGCCTTCTTATGTCACCTGTTGCTGGTTCATTCGCCGACCGCTTTGACCGCCGTAAAATTCTCGTCACCATTTCTGTACTGCAGGCAGTCTCTGCTCTTGGCCTCTTGCTCTACGGTGTTGCCGGCATCTGGATCACCTTCGCCTCTCAAAGCGTGATCGCTGCACTCGCTTCATTCGTTGGTCCTGCCACTAGTGCATCGGTCCCCAATCTCACCGACAATGAAAGCGACTTACGTCTTGCGGCTGCACTATTTGGCAGCACATGGGGAATCATGCTCGCGGTGGGCGCAGCGCTCGGTGGCGTATTCGCTGCAGCCTTTGGTCGTAATGCGGCGTTCCTTGCAGATGCAGTGTCATTTGCGGTAGCCGGAATTCTGTTTGCCTGTGTTCGCACACCGATGCAAAGTCACGACGTTTCATCAACAGCTCCGAAACCACGGCCAATAGCTGACATGAAAGAAGCAATTCATCTTGCAAAGCATGACAAAATAATTCTCTCTCTCATGGGTTCAAAATTGACCTTTGCTGTAGGTGCAGGAATAGTGAGTCAATTAGCGGTACTTGCTTCGACAGCATTCCATGTGGGCGATGCAGGTCGAGGACTACTCATTGGTGTGCGAGGCATCGGTTCTGGCCTTGGCCCCATTCTTGGAGCACGCATTGCGGGTCGCGATATGAAGCGATTGTTAACGGTGTGCGGATACGCCGGACTGCTCTTCAGTGTTTGTTATCTCGGTGCTGCTGCAAGTCCGTTTATTTGGATGGCAGCAATCTTCATTGGTCTTGCCCACCTCAGTGGCGGAGCACAATGGACATTGTCAACACTCGGACTACAAATGCAATCACCTGATCACATTCGCGGACGCGTGCTAGCTGGCGACATGGCGTTGGTCAACACAATGATTGCCTGCACCAGCCTCATGGCAGGTGGCGTCTCTCAAGTGCTTGGCGTGCGAAGCACCATTGTTATTTTTGCTGGCGCAGCAGCAGTGGCCTCAGTGTTGTATATTGCTTCAACTTCGTCTATCCGACAGAGTCTGCGCAACGAGACACCGCATCAATAAGTCTCGCGGGTCGAGGGTCGCCTTCTATCGTTGTCATCATCGTGTTCATGACGTACGCAAACCCAAGTTCGCGTGAGGGCTGAGCAAACGCGCATGAACCGCCAGCGCCATTGTGACCGAAACTTGTCGGGCCAGCAAACGCCGTACGTTCCGAATGCAACATGAAGCCCATTGCGAAATCAGTAGCAGACGCAAGAATCTCATCCATTTCTCCATCCGGCGTATTGCTAGTGGTGGCCCTGTTACGAGTTGTCTCGCCAAGCAGAC
>Ga0214919_10005432_pt1 | contig 18113 bp, 17 predicted proteins | sample LL1503_MetaG_FD_177994 | JGI IMG/M metagenome (GOLD analysis project Ga0214919, IMG submission 177994) | Freshwater microbial communities from Lake Lanier, Atlanta, Georgia, United States - LL-1503 | ecosystem: Environmental > Aquatic > Freshwater > Lake | place: USA: Georgia | collected...
CCGGAGTCGGGAACTACTGAGCCCGACAACGATTTCAACAATGTGCTCTTGCCGACTCCGTTGGGGCCAACGATTCCCCAGCATTGGCCTGGATCAACGGAAAAGCTCACTTTGTCGAGAAGCATTCGAGGGCCGAAGCTGACATTGAGCAATTCAGTACGAAGAGAACTTGCCACGCAGCGACTCTACGCCAAATGGGTAAGAGAGACGGAGTAATAGAGTGTTGCTATGACCAACATCGCAGAGCAAGTACTTGTAGTAACTGGTGGAACTAGTGGTATCGGTGAAGCATTTGCGCGAAGTTTTGGAGCCGAAGGTGCGTCGGTGGTTATTGCAGGTCGTAATGGTGCAAAGGCACAACGTATTGCAAGCGACATTGTGAAGGCAGGTGGCAAAGCGATTGGTGTTACATGCGATGTAACGCAACAAAGTGATTGCAATGCACTCATTGCAGCAACCTTGGCTGAGTATGGTCGCCTCGATACTGTTTTTGCAAACCATGGTGCAGCCGGAGAAATTGGCCCGTTGGTGCGCTGGAGCGATGAAGATGTACTGCAAACGGTCAATGTGAACTTGCTCGGTACGTTGTACCTTGCGCGCGCAGCACATGCAGCTCTCAAAGATGGCGGTGGGCGTTTCATTGTTACTGGTTCTGCTGCTGGCCGTCAGAACATGTTGGGCAACGGAATGTACGGTATTTCTAAAGCAGCGGTTTCGCACTTAGTACGTCAGTTCGCTCTTGAGTGGCGGCGATCAAACATTGCGGTCAACGAAATTCTCCCTGGCCCAGTGCGCACGCCAATGGCTGGCTTCCCAACACTCGACGCAAACCCGTCATCACAATTTCTTGACTACATCGAGAAAATGGGCGATTGGTTGAAAGACCCGAGCGATGTTGTACCCATTGCACGTTTTATTGCCACGATGCCCGTGAATGGCCCAACAGGACAGAGCTACAACTTGGGTGGACGCCTGGCGGGGAACTAGCCACACGTGAAATTAGAAAAATATGCACCAGCACTTTTTGTGTTGTTGTGGAGCACGGGTTTTATTGTTGCGCGCTATGGAACGCACGATGCCGGCCCGTTTACATTTTTAGCAATTCGATTGCTACTTGCCGCAGTGGCGCTGTGGGTAATAGCCATCATCACCAAAGCCCCGAAACTTGAGCGCATTCATATTGCTCCAACAGTTGCTGTGGGTATTTGTATGCACGCTTTGTATTTAGGCGGAGTATTTTTTGCAGTGTCACAGGGCTTGCCCTCGGGCGTGAGCGCTCTCATTGCTGGGTTGCATCCTGTACTTACCTCGTTCGTGGGGAATTGGGTGCTCAAAGAAAAATTAAGGCCGTTGCAATGGTGTGGCATTGGTCTTGGGGTTTTAGGAGTTGTGGCGGTGCTCATCGACAGACGCAACGCACACTCAACAGGAATCACCGCCCTTGCCATTACTGCAATGATTATTTCGGTTATTGGCATGGCTTCGGGAACGGTCTTGCAGCGAGCTCGTGGGCGCGCTATGCCACTTTTACGTGGAACATCACTGCAATACATAGCAGCAAGTACCGTCATGTTTGTCTTAGCAATTACTAACGAGCATTGGCGTTTTATTTCCACTGCTCGAGTGTGGTTCTCGTTGGCATGGGCAGTAGTAGTGCTCTCTATTGCAGCGGTGCTCATCATGATGGTGCTCTTAAGCAAGCATGCTGCCGCACGAGTGAGCAGTTTATTTTTCCTGACCCCGGCCTTGAGCACAATTGAAGGTGCAGTTCTGTTTAGAGAACGCTTAGGTGCGCTTGCCGTGTTGGGTTTAATCATTGCATTGTGCGGAGTGTGGCTCACTATGAGAGCACCAAAAAGTATTACACCTCAAGCGAAGTAAGGTCTGGCCCCAAAATAATCTCGCCAGAGAAGTGCTCGGCAGCGAGTGCACGCCATTCATCTTCAGCGCCAGGTTGCATCGCAGGAACGTAATGCGTCAGCATCAATTTCTTCACACCATTTCGCGCTGCAGTTTCGCCCGCTTGTTGCACGGTGGAGTGATAATCGAGAATGTCGGTAAAACGCTCTTCAAGCGGTGGAACAAATGCTGCGAACGTACGAACAAGGTCTTCGCGTAAGACGGTTTGCACATACACATCGGCATCGCGAACAAGCACGTCGAGTTCTGCGCACGGAATAGTGTCGCCTGCAAGTGCAGCAACTTTCCCTTCGTGTGAGATGCGATAACCAACGGTTGGCGAAACGGGGCGGTGGTCGGTGCGGTGCACTTCAAGTGTGACATCACCGAGTTGCACCGAGTCGCCGGGAGATACTTCACGAACATCAAGCACTAAACCAGGACCTTCGCGCAAATCGCGGTGGTGGTCGAGGCGGTACCCCTCGTCGGGGCCAAGCATCATGAGGAGACCATCAACAATGCGCTTTGTGCCAACTGGCCCAACAATGACGAGCGGCGTGTAGACGGGAGACATGATCCACTTGGTGGTGACGATGTCGTTTAAGTCGCTGATGTGATCGCTATGCAAATGAGTAAGTACAACGGCAGTGACCATGGGAGGCATGAGGCCTGCGCCAACAATGCGCATCACACAACCGCGTCCACAGTCGACCACGATGTTTTGATTTCCCGCTTGTACCAAAGTGGAAGGGCCCGCACGATGCGGATCTGGCATCGGGCTTCCGGTGCCTAAAAGCGTAATTTTCATGGCTCCTCGTTTCTGAGGAAAGCCTAGTTCTATACAGTGGTAACAAGTACCTTTGCCGGTTCGGGCTCTTGTTCTGTAGCCGTTACTTCAACAGAAGTTTCTGCAGAGGGTGAAGGGCAGGTGCAGTTGAGGCCACCTACTGGAACCACCAAAGGACTATGTACTGCTCCGTAGGCGGAATACATACTCATGAGAGTGGAGTAGTGAATAGAGAGGCACTCTTCAGTGTGGAGTTGCTTGGGCTTGACAGACTTCTCGCGGCGCCATTTCATATTCCTAACGTACGGGGTGAATGGTCAATGAATAAGAGGGAATGGGGTGACTTCACCGAGGGTTCACCTATTGGCAATCTCCAACACGGGCACCGTTCAGTTGGGGAAGTTTTCACGCCCCTTGGGCGACGTCGTAAGGTGAGCACATGGTCCCGGCAAGCTCACTTGGTGCATTTGCTGCTGCGTCATTTTTGCTGCTCATCATTCCTGGGCCGGCGGTCATTTATATATTGAACCGCAGTGTTTCCGACGGGCGCAATGTTGCACTCAGTGCAGTTGCAGGTTTGGAATGCGGAAACTTCATGCACGTCATCGCTGCTTCGGCAGGCTTATCAGCTGTGCTTGCTGCATCTTCAACCGCATTCAACACCGTGAAATGGTGCGGTGCTGTTTATCTCATTTTTATTGGTGCTCGCACACTGTTACGACGACCAGCGGCAATGACCGCCACACTCACCACAATGCCGCCTCGCAAAGCTTTCATTCAAGGTTTTGTCGTCAATACTTTGAACCCGAAAGTGGCACTGTTCTTTTTGTCGTTCTTGCCACAATTTATTGATCCCGATAGAGGTTCTGCTTGGTTGCAGGCATTAGTTCTGGGTCTTGTATTTGTGGCAATTGGTTGTGTCACCGATAGTGCATATGCGCTGACTGCGAGTTCACTGCGCACCGTGTTGTTGCGTGGGCGAGCATTGCCATTTGTGCAGCGCTGGGTTGCGGGAAGTGTTTTTATTCTGCTCGGTCTTGTAGCCGGAACTGCTTCGGCTGGAAGCAATAAGTAACTGTTACTTTGCCGCAAATTCTTTAAAGGCAGCAAAGGCACGTGGGCCGTACACCGTTGCGGGCCCGCCATTCATAGAGATGGTTACTCCCAGAGTTTCCGCAACTTCGGCTTCCGTGGCTCCATTGCGTGCCGCACCTTTAGCGTGTGCTGCAATACATCCATCACAACGAACTGATACCGCAATGGCAAGTGCGATGAGTTCTTTAGTTTTGGCATCGAGCGCACCTGGTTTAAAGGCCGCTGCGTGCATCTCGCCGAAGCCTTTGTATACGTCGGGGATTGCATTGCGCAGATCTTTGGTTAATGGCGTAAGAGCGCTTTGCACGTCTTTTCCGTACGAGTGACTTTCGCTATTGCCATGGTCATGTTGCTCGCTGCTGTTCATGTTCTTAGTCTGCCTCACCTAGGGTGAGGGTGATGGTACCTCTCATTGGAAATGCATTCGCCACGTGCGTCATGGTGGGCGTCATCTGGTTTGTTCAAGTAGTTCACTACCCACTCCTTGCAACTATTGGGCAAGATCGAGCATCGGAAATTGCTCAGGAACATCAACGTCGCACAGGCTGGGTAGTGGGGGCTCCTATGGCTATTGAAGGTGTCACCACCTTGTGGTTACTTGTGCAGCGACCACAGCATGTGAATGTTCTTCTGCCGTGGCTCGCTGCAACTCTTCTTGCGGTCGCGCTCGCCAGCACCATATTTCTCTCGGTGCCGCTGCATGAAAAAATGGCCAATAGTCCAACAGCAGATATTGGTGCTCGTCTTGTGCGTACCAATTGGCCCCGCACTGTTGCGTGGACACTGCGTGGTGTGCTGTTGGCAATCATGTTGTTGCAGGCAACATGACGCGGACGTATCGAGCCGAGTGTCCATTCCCGGTGAAGCGTGCGGTGATGGTGCAGAACTGGGAAAACCTTGTGTACTTGCATTGGGCGTATGAGCCAGAACAGGTGCAGTCGTTATTGCCTGAGGGTTTACTTGTTGACACATTCGCAGGGAATGCATACGTGGGTCTGATTCCCTTTCAAATGCGAGGCATTGGGGTGCCACAACTTCCTGCAGTGCCGTATTTAGGAACGTTTCCCGAAGTGAATGTGCGTACCTATGTCATACGTAATGGCATTCCTGGAGTGTGGTTTTTCTCACTCGATATCAACCGTATGTTGCCTACATTTGTGGCACGAACAACGTATTCCTTGCCATATTGCTTCGGCAAAGTGAGTCACGGCGTTCAGCAAGTTGGCAACACTTCAGTTGTGGAAACGCTTGTGCAGAGGCGATGGCCGCGTGGAGTGGAAGCATCTACACAACTACGTGTTGAAGTAGGCAACACAATTACAGCGCCGAGCGACTTTGAACACTTTCTCTCTGCGCGATGGGGTTTGTACTCGCAAACACATAACAAGAAAATTCGCTATGCCCCCATCTCGCACGAACCTTGGCCGTTGCACAATGCCACTGTGCTGAAAATTGATGATTCATTGGTGCAAGCTGCTGGTTTACCCGCACCACAAGGTGAAGCTCACGCACTTTTCTCACCAGGAGTCAGCGTCCGTGTCGGTTTAGCAACCTCAAAATTCGTAGAGTAGAAACATGACATCATCACCTGCAATCACTTCTGTTGTATTCGATTTTGGCGGTGTCATCATCACGACCATCACAGAAAAGATTCAGCGCATTGCCGACTCACTGGGTTGCCCCATGCCGCAACTGCATTCCATCATGATGGGACCACAACATGAGTCGGGCGACCACCCATGGCATCGCATGGAACGCGGCGAACTTGCGCGCGATGATCTGCAGGGTCTCATTGCACCACTTGCTGCTGCTGAAGGAGTGCACTTTCACGGAAATGAGTTTGAGACACTCTTGCTGAATAACACGTACAACATCAACCATTACGTTTTAGAGCACATTGGTGGTTTGAAAGAGCGCGGATACAAAACGGGGCTTTTAACAAACGGCATGCGGGAATTTCATGATCATCTGGTCACCATTGTTCCCGAGGAACTCTTTGATGTGTATATCGACTCGGCGTTGGTGGGCATGCGTAAACCCGAGCCCCGTATTTTTGAACTTACTTTGCAAGAGTTGGGGGTCAAAGACCCGCGCGAAGTGGTTTTCCTCGATGACTTTATGGGCAATATTGAAGGTGCCCGGGCAGCGGGCATGCAGGTCATTCATGTGGGCGACCCGCGTATAGCCCTCAATGAACTTGAAACCATGTTGAATGCCTGATTTGTCCCTTCAGGGGTAGCACTGGCGTGTAGTTCGTGGCACCATATGACCATGACAATTTCAGTTGGAAGCAAAATCCCCGATGTAACAATTCATCTCTTGGGTGCCGATGGCATGCCACAGCCAGTGAGCTCACTGGAAATCCTCGGCAAAGGAAAAGTAGTTCTCTTTGCTGTTCCGGGTGCATTCACCCCTGGTTGCTCGAAAGTGCACCTTCCTGGTTTCGTTCAACGCTTCAATGAACTCAAAGCAAAAGGCGTTGAGTCGGTTGCCTGCATCAGCGTGAATGACCCTTGGGTAATGGATGCGTGGAAGCAAAGCCAAAGTGCCGATGGCATCACCATGCTTGCCGACGGAACCGGTGCTTTCACTGCAGCGATGGGTCTTGAATTAGATGGTTCTGGCTTTGGCCTGGGTTCACGTTCACAGCGTTACGCAGCCATCATCAACAATGGTGTTATCGAGCGCCTCGATGTTGAAGAAGGCGCCGGTATCTCGGTGTCGTCTTGCGACATGATTATGACGCACCTCTAAAAATTAACGAATTAAATTGGCCACCACTTGGGTGCCGTGTTGAACTTCAATACGCACTTCAGTGGTGGCCAATTTTTGTATATCGCGTAAGTCGTGCGATACCAGAATCACTGGGCCAGAAAAAGTAGAAACGACCTCTTCTAAATAATTGAGAGTGGCAATCCGCGTTTCTGCGTCGAGTGCTGAAGTGGGCTCGTCAAGAAGCAAAATATTTGGGGAAGTGATGAGGGTCCTCGCGAGAGAAACCCTTTGCTGCTGGCCACCGCTGAGTTGGTGCGGTTTGAGTTGGCACAAGTGTGCAATATCAAAGTCAGCAAGGTATTGAGTGGATTTTTCCAGTGACTCTCTTTTCCCAAGCCCGCGACTACGTAATCCAAAAGCCACATTTTCTACAACCGTGAGGTGCGGGAATAAAGCCCCATCTTGAAAAAGCAAACCAACATTACGTTTCTCGGGTTGTATAAAAATTTGAGGTGCATCTTTGGCGGCGTCAAAAATATATTCCCGATATGAAATAGATCCGCTCGAAATGGGAAGTAGGCCGGCAATTGCTAACAACGTGCTTGTTTTACCCGATCCATTCGCGCCGCTGATGGCAATTACTTCTCCATCGGAAATATCAAGCTGTGCATTGAGCTGAAAATGTGCGTGCTCAATAGTGAAGTGCAGGTTTAAGCTCATGAGCCACTTCGCTGTAATGCTGATGTCCATTTGTCACGGAGCAAAACCAATGTGGTGAAGGAAATGGCAATCATGATGAGAGATAGCACCAACGCATCGTTGCTACCTGATTCAAGAGAAGTGTAAATAGCAAGCGGGAGCGTTTGCGTGCGTCCTGGAGTGTTTCCTGCAAAAGTGATTGTTGCTCCAAATTCGCCAAGTGCACGCGCCCACGTGAGAACAATGCCAGCAAGTAACGACGGCCGCAATATGGGCAGTGTGACATGCCACATGGTGCGCCACGGTCCCGACCCAAGTACGCGGGAGGCGCCATTGAACTGTTCATTGAATTGCAGAAATGCAGATTCCATCACCACGACAAAAAAGGGAACAGCAACAAAGAATTGCGACAGTATGGCTGCTGTTTCTGTGAAGCCAATACGAATATGAAACCAATGATCAAGGAGAGAACCGACAGATCCTTTCGTGCCAAATGCGTAGAGCAAAGCAATACCGCCAACCACCGGTGGTAACACCATGGGTAATACACATAAAGCACGAATTGCTCGCTTGCCAATAAAAGAGCGATGTGCCAACACCCAAGCCAGAGGCAGCCCCGTGACAACTGCAAGCGCTGTGCTGGTGAGCGAAGTGCGTAAGGAAAGCTTGACTGCACTGGTTGATACGTCGCTGCGTAGCGAAGTGAAAATGCCGCTCCAAGGAACCCGAGCAATGAGCGAAAAAATGGGCAGGGCAATAAATGCTCCGCACAGTGCAGCAAGAACTACAAACCCTTTAGGGCCAGAAAGAGAACGTGCTCTCACTTATTGGCGTTCCATTTCATGGGAGGGAAAACCCCAATTTAGTGAATATCAATTTTCCAGAGCTGCTACTCACAAAGGACAAATATGCATCAGCAGCATATTTCCTATCTTTTGCGACAGTTGCTGAGCGAGCAAAGGGATAGGTGGCAACAACATTTTGCTCGTCTGGGATGATGACATAGTCGAGGGTCTTTTCATTTGCCAAAGCATCGGTGATATAGCCGATACCCGCATCGGCCTGCCCCAAAGCCACTTTACTCACAACGCCGCTCACGCTGGTTTCTTGACTTTTTGAAGCGACTGTTATTCCGGCAGCTGTAAAAACTTGCGCAGCATATTTTCCACATGGTTGCGAAACCACGCAGGTAACTACTGCCAATGAAGAGTTAGTGAGTTGGGATAGGGAAATAATCTTTTTCGGGTTTCCCCGAGGCACCAAGATGGTGAGCTTGTTTTTTGCAAAATTTTTCACATCTGCAGCTTTGATATTTTGAGACGTGATGAGTTTGTCCATGTTTGTTGTATCTGCTGAAGCAAAAACATCAAACGGAGCACCATTTTGAATTTGGGTGACCAGCGTGGAGCTTCCCGCAAAACTATTGGTAATCGATACGTTGAGATACTTTGATTGGAAACTGCTTGCTATCTGAGTAAAAGCATCGGTGAGAGAGGATGCAGCGAGCACATTCAATGACACTTTCTTGTTCACTTGAATGGTGGTGGCAGAAGTGGTGGCAGAGTATTTCTTCGTTGGACCAATACGAATTATGATCTTGCAAAACCCAGTCTTCTTCGTTGTTCTGATGAAGTTTTTTGCGCTCGAATAAAGGCACTCGCCCATTGTGCTCACGGTGCGGTATCCCAAAGAGTCGGTCGCCAATATTTTGCTCATCGGAATATCGGAACTTGTGGGCACTGAACTTGCCAGCCAGAAAATAGTGGGAGTAGCGAGGTAGGGAGATGAGTGCGGCGCGCCATGGGCGTAGGCAGGGAAAGGAGCCATTGTCATGAGGGCGATGCCTGAGAGCCAGGCCACAAAACGATGCTGCATCCCTACAGGCTATTAGTTCATTTAAAACTATCTGATAGTTCATAACGTGATATAAACAAGTATGGAAACGTCACAAAACATCCAGTTGTCGCTTATCGAAGCAACCTGTCTGGCTTTCATTAGCCAGGGTTCAACACACGGCTACGACATCGCGAAGAGGTTTCACCCCGACGGCGATATTGGTGAGGTCTTCACCCAAACAAACCCTGTGGTGTATCGCGCATTGAAGTCACTTGAAGCTGCGCAGTTGGTGAAGAGCACCGACGCACTTGGCGTGCGCAAGCAATTGAAGTTCGCACTGTCGATAACGGAAAATGGTGAACAGGTGTTACATGGTTGGCTGAACGCACCAGCGATGCACATTCGTGATCTGCGTACTGAGTTTTTGGTGAAGCTACATCTACGTGAACTAGCAGGAATGAATCAACAAAAATTTATTGCCATGCAAAGAGATGCTCTAGACACCGTGCTGGCGCGTTTACTAGCTAACTCTTCACGAAGTGCTGTGGCTATTTGGCGCCGCGAGCAAGCACGAGCAGTGGCGCGATTTCTCGACGAGCTTGCTGGCGAAGAGTCTCCTCCTGTAATTAACGCAGACCGTGAAGACTCTTTGCAGTTGAGCGCACGGAACCAACTGCATGCAAAAGTAATTTCAGTAAAACACGGAGGAGTTCTTTCGACTGTGAAATTAGAGCTCGACCCTGGTCAAACCATGACGGCAACTATTACGCGCGAAGCCACGAATGCCTTGGCCCTCGCTCCGGGAACGGAAGTGCTGGGTTTATGTAAAGCAACTGACGTGTTGATTGCTCGTCAATAAAAAATTTACGAGTTGGTGAAGGTTGCGCCGTAAAGCGGAGCAAAAGCCATGTCGTTTCCAAGGGTGCGAGCATCGAGATGCCGTTCGTTTCCGACGCGGTCGTTCACGTAAATACGTGAAAGTTTCCATGTGCCCACAGGAGAGAACTGGGGCATATTGAAGGAGATTTCCCATGTTCCATCTTGAACAGTTCCGCTCACCAAACTGTAATTAGTAATTGTTGATCCGGCGCCGGAGTTTGCTGGCGAGATGAACTCAAATTGCGAATTCCTAAATGCAACTCCCGAAGCATCGCTCATTTTGAATTGCACACGAATTGTTGCGGCAGAGGAAGCAGTGGAAATGGTGGGAGTCAACACAGTGGCAGCTGAAATTGTTGGCTTCGTGGTGTCGTTACTCCCCCCCTTAACGGTGAAGCTCGCCATAAATTCACTTTTCAATTTGGGGTTTCCGTTATTACGTTCGGGGTCGGTCCACGATGTCAGTTCGGTCTGGTTTCTCGCAGAGTCGCGAAGGTATACAGCCCGAACTTTGTAGGTACCTTGTGGAGAGTTTTTAGCAAGTGGAACACGGATTTTGTATGTTCCATCTTTTGCCGTACCACTCACTCTGCTGCACGTTCCCAGTGCATCGAGAGCCTTATCGCCAATGAGCCAACTTCCTTGACTATCGCCAACACATGAAGTGGTTTCGGCAATGCCGGGTCCTTCAACGCTGATGGAGTTTGTGAACTGGCTGAAATCGCCAATTTTCTCCAAACCAAAGTTGTCAGTTGCTCGCAAAGTGAATTCGGCAAATGAGTCGTTGGTGACATCAACCACTGGGGTGTTTGTTGATAGTGAGATGAGTTTTGGAGATTCACTATCACCAATGCCAGTTTGGTTGACAGCAAAGAGGCGAACATTGGTTTGAATTGTTTGTGTGGAGTTTGAGTCGTAGGTGTACGTTTTTGTGTATTCGTTATAACCCATGAGGCCATCGTTGCCGGCACCATCCCACATACTGATGGAATCGAGATACCACAGACCTTTCTGTGAACTCGCAGGCATGGTCATAGTGGAAATAAAATCACCACGAGTAACAAATCCGGTAATGGGGTTGCGCACTACGTCTCCTACGGCTTCGCATTTGCCCCATTCATGGAGTTGACCGTTTGCTTCAGCACCTGTCGGGTCGTCACCAATGCAACCAAGGATTTCTGCCTTTACGCCTTTTGGTCCTTTTAAGGAGAAAAGAGACAACTTGATTCCGGAGAGGTCATCTACAACGCTGAAGCGAACCTTCACTTCTGCAGGACCTTCTGATGTGTCGACTGATTTTGTGATGAGAGAAATTTTGGTGAGGCGTGGTCCGTTGGTATCGCATGTACCTTTTGCTACTGCGTCAATTTTCTCAACGGTGCAACGGTTAATGCCATCGCCGCCATTGATGACGTCTTTGCTTGTTCCACCAACGAGAACATCGTTGCCTGCGTTACCAAGGAGAATGTCTTTGCCGCTTTTGCCATTCAGCGTGTCGTTGCCTCCGCCGCCGGTCATGGTGTCATTTCCCGACTCACCATAGATAATGTCGGCTCCGTCGCTTCCATTAATTTCGTCGTTGTCGTTGTCACCCTCAATGATGTCGTCGCCTGGTCCGCCGTCGATAATGTCATTTCCATTACCTCCATAAATGGTGTCATTACCACCAAGACCATTAATGGTGTCGTTACCGCTCTTGCCACAGATGATGTCGTCGCCTTCGGTGCCCGTCAAAATGTCGTCACCCGCCGTGCCAGTAATGGTGCACACGTCGGCCTGGACGGCCATTGGGTTGAAGCTGACGAGTGAGGTGGCTCCAACAACGATTGTTACAACTGCACAAAAGCGAAAAAGGCGCATGGGTTCTTCCTTATTGAGGCTAAATACCGATTAAGAGAGAATAGGTGTTGTCGCGGAGCATTACATGGCAAGAGGCAAATCGACGGCTAGTGACCTATTAAATATAGGTACTCCACGACTATTGAGAATATTTCAGTGCTGGGCTAAGTTTTGGTTGAAATTCTTTCAGCGAAAATTTCCGCTGCTATTTCTTGGAGGAAGTACATGTTGTCTCATCGCATTAAGGCCGCCCTCGGCGCAATTACAACAGTTGGGCTGCTCGGGCTCATTGCTCTTCCTGGGGAAGTGCATGCGGCAGCTGTTGTCGTCACAGTTTCCGATGCTTCGGGAACTGTTCCGGGCGCGTTTGTCGCATTAGTCAATGGAACGACGAAGGAAGCAATTGACGCTGCCATCACTAATGCGAGCGGTGTTGCGAATTTAGATTCAGGTTCTACTGCACTCACTGCCACAAAGCTTGTGGTGTCGAAACCGGGCTATTCCACCACTGGAGTTGCATCAGTGTCGGCAACAACTGCGGTCACGCTTACTGCAGTAACAACATCAGGTCTGCGATTCGCCAATGCGTACGGCGCACAAGTACGGAACTTTGCAGCCGATGGTGATACTGGAGTTTTTTATGCGACAACTGATAACAACCCGTCAGTGTGGCGCACCACTGACTACGCAGGAACATGGGCGCCAGTTCCTACTCTTGCCGATAGCACTACAGGTTTGCCACAAGCTCAAGCAAACGTAGTAACAACATCGGGCTATGCCGGCGAGGTAGCAGTTGGACTACAAAATGGTTTGTATTACTCTAAAGACTACGGAAACACTTGGACAGCACTTGCAACAACGGGTGGTTTCGGAACCATCTTGTGGGGCCATTCAGGAACTTCGTCATATCTCTTCGCGAAAAATGGAGCGACATGGCAAGCAGCAGTAATGAATGTTGATACGCCTGCATTGTCGAACTGGACTGCGCCATCTGGAATGGACCCGAACGGTAAGTGGGCAATTGCAAATGGCATTTCAACAAGCAACAAAATTTTTGTTGGTGCATTGCCTTCCGATGGAACAGACCTGAAACTCGCAGCCCTCGTACAAGGTGCATCAACAGTTGCTGGCATTACTGGTACTTCAGGAACTGTTACTGGTTTGAGTGCAACAGCAACAAACCCAGGTGACCTTCTCATGATGTCAACACAGGGGCAAGACTTTGTCTCTGCATTTGTGGTGTATGACCGTGAAGGAACCGGAAACAGCACGACGGGAACTTTGAAGGTTGGATATAAAGCAACATCTGGAGCAACACTTCTCACCAGTACCGGTCTCGCCGGAACTTCCGATCAAAATTCATTGAGCCCATGGACTGCTTCATGGAGCAATATAGGTCAAAGTGGCCAATCAAACTGTGGTGAAAATGAAACCACCCCAGTGGGCTCCATCGCAAACTTGGCGCCATCGAGTGGAGCAATGTCTAGTTTCAAAGTAATGGGTACCATTCGTGGTTGCTTCTTTGCATTCAACACCAGCGGTGCGTCTGCGAACTACGCCAACCAATCGGGCGCACCTGTTGCGACAGACAAAGTCGCAGTGTTGCCAATGGCTGGTGCGAACAACAACACGGGCTTTGCATTTGATGCCGGGTTCAACTTCTCTGACAACATGGTGGGAATATCTGGTGATGGTCAGTTTGGTATCCGAAAGTCGGCAAGCATGGCGGCACCGTCTTATCGCCCAAGTTTCGGGCAAGCGGGTGCACGCAGTGCAAATGATTTCATAACAGCACAAGCCGGTCCGGGTAAAGGTGCAGACACGGGTGGTATTGCCGTGAATGGAATGGTGGGTGCAGTAGTGCGCGACACGGTGTATTCCCCCAATGTGACCGATGGAAGCACCTATGTGGTTTCCACTAGCGCCACTGGCGGTAGTCGTACATTGCTCACCACCGATAGCGGTGCTTCGTTTAGCACTATTGGTGCCGGTGGAAGTGACAGTGTTGATTGGTGGAATGGTGCGAGTGGTAAGCAATGGCTTGCAGCCGGGTATGCATTGAATTCCAAGCAATTTTTCCGCGCAAAAAATTTCAGTACCGCAACAGGAACTGGGAAAACCCAAATGGGTGAAGAGCTTGCAGCAACTGCTGCAGCCCGCGAGAGCAAGACCGATACTTCATTGAGGTTTGCATTCGACGACACGGCCCCTATCCCGACGGGTTCAACTTGCTTTGGTTTGCAAGACTTCATTTACGAATCTGGAGTGAACTGTTCGTCAGGGCAATCGGGCAACGATGTATCGATGACCGCAATGGTGGGTGTTGCAGGCACTGACGCAATGCTTGTTGCTGTCAGCAAAGGCCAAGAAAATAGCGGTACAGGAACTCTTGGTGTTGTTGGCTTAACGGCCGATGCCACCACAAGCGGCGCAACAATTGCAGGTGTGAAGTACTACGGTTCAGAAGTTGCGGCAAGTGGTGTGAGCACTGGTGCAACTGGTCAATTTGGTGCAAGCAAGTCGTCAACCTATACAGGCATTATTAATGCAATTGCATATTGCCCAACGGGTTCGGCAACGCAGGTAGCAGACAAAGCTTTTATTGCTGTAGCCGGCAAGGGCATTTATGTGCTCAGTGGTGTCAGCACGTCATCGCGTACTCATGCAGCTACCAGCACAACGACGGGAACGTATAAAGACCTGAAGGCCGACTGTGACACTGGAATTCTTGTTGGTGTTACATCTGATGGTCCTTCTTTATCGCTCGACGGTGACAAGTTCATTGCAGTAAAAACACCAGCAGCTATTCCCGCAAACAATGCAACAGCAGTTGATGTTCAAGCCGATAAAACAACGGGCGAAGTGACCATTGTGGAAGGCACACAAAATTCAAGTGTGATTGCCATCTCCACCACACTGACCAAGTTGGGAACAACGGGAACTGCAGTTGCTGGCGGAACCGCGAAGACACCTACTGCTCAAGTAGCACTCGATACCACTGAAGCAATCTCTATTAATGAGAGCTCAAAGGGTCGCGATACTGGTGCAGTGGCCGACGTAGAACTACCACCTGCAGCCGGCGACAAAGTGGGCGCAGCAAGCGTACGTGCACTCGGGCTACGGAAGTTTGCATCGTCCTTGCCGATGTCGGTGGGAACAGGTGGCGGCGCCTTTAAGGCAACAACTACAGGTGGGGCAGTTTCAACTGGTGGGGGTGCTACTGGAACTACACCGGGAGCAGGCGGAACTACTCCTGTTGTAGTTGCACCAAAAGTGGTGTCGGTGAAGAAAGGCAAAACAGTTTCTGTGACGTCTGCACTGAAAACACTTGGCACCACCGTGGTCGCTAAATCAAAACTTGTGACCACAGTAAGTTCGGCCTCAAAGAAGGTCTGCTCTGTGTCAAAGACAAATGTGGTCAAAGGTTTGAAAGCTGGCAAGTGCTCGTTGACGGTGAAAATTACTCCGCCAGCAACGAAGAAAGTGCCGAAGCCAAAAACCACGACAAAGAAAATATCGATCACTATTGCATAGCTAGTGCCGCGCGTGCTTCGCCCTCAGGGTTACGGTACGCGCGGCCAATGGCATCAATCACAATGCGGCGAAGGATGCCTTCTGGTATTTCTGCTTTGCCAGTGAGTTCCGGAGTAATGGGTGTCATGCGTTGGTAACCCACAGTGAAGGGGTCAACGCCGTAGGTAACAGGCATGGTGAAGGGAATCGCGCGGCGCCCAACAGGAACATCGCCGTACCACAACTCCATATCTCCTTTGAAGCGCCCAGTTGCCGTGAACGTTGCGCGTACATCAACTTCACCTACCGGAAGCTCAACGCTTGCTGAAACGATGGTGGTGAGAGCACCAAGGAAGTTATAGGCATAGTGCAAGCGTCGACCTTTGAGATACAACGCATAACCACCTGCATGGCCACCGTGACATACCAATATGCCATCGCAGTTGCCAACAGCCGGTACATCGAGCGCAGCAGTAATTTGAAACGAACGATTTTTTAGGTTTGGTGCAGTTGATTCAGGTAATGGTGAAATGCCGGGAAGATACACATACCTATCGCGCAAGAAGCGGCGGTCGCCGTAGCGAGCTGGTTGATTATTCAATGGCAGTACTTGGTTGGCTTCAGCTTCAATCCACCATAACTCTTGGAGTTCTTTTAATTTGTCGGGGAATTGTTGTGCAACGTCATTGCATTCAGAGAAGTCGTTAGCAATGTTATAGAGCTCCCATATGTCGTCATCGAACGACGGGTTCACGTTGCCACTTTCATAATTCATCATGCCTGGAGGATGAAAGACCACCGCTTTCCAGCCATCGTGATACAACGCACGCGAACCAAGCATTTCGTAGTACTGAGTAATGTGCTTGCTCGGTTCAGTTGCACTTTCCAAAGTGTGGGCAAAACTTACGCCGTTGAACGGGGCCTGTGGAACGCCGTTAATTTGTTCAGGTGCCTCGATGCCAATGACGTCGAGCAATGTGGGGAGGACATCGACAATGTGCAAATACTGATGGCGTGTCTCGCCAACATTCTTTAACCGACTTGGCCATTGCACAATGAGCGGGTCGCACACACCACCTTCGTGTGTATCGCGCTTGAAGCGCTTGAGTGGGGTATTGCCGGCCCATGCCCAACCCCACGGGTAGTGATTGTTGGAATGTTCAGAACCAATGAGGTCGATGCGCTTTAAGTTCTCTGCCAAACTTTCAGGAACAAAGTTGTAGAAATACTTTTCGTTAAAACTGCCGCCAGGGCCACCTTCGGCAGATGCCCCGTTGTCACTCATGATGAGCACAAGCGTGTTGTCGTATTCATCAATCGATTTGATGAAATCGAGGAGGCGCCCTACTTCAGAGTCGGTGTGGGTAAGAAAGCCGGCGAATGCTTCCATGAGGCGTGTATATAAACGTCGCTCGTCGTCGCTGAGCGAACTCCAAGCAGGAACCCATGTTGGGCGTTCCGACAAAATGGTTCCTTCGGGCAACAACCCCGACGCCATTTGACGAGCGAAAACCTCTTCACGCCATGTGTCCCATCCTTTGTTGAACTTGTCGCGGTATGCGTCAATAAATTTTTTCGGTGCTTGGTGCGGAGCATGACATGCACCAGGTGCGTAGTACACAAAGAAAGGCTTAGTAGGTGAAAAAGCGCGGAGGTCTTTGATGTAACCAATTGCTTTATCGGTGAGGTCTTCGGTGAGGTGGTAGCCCTCTTCAGGAGTTTTCGGTGGGTCAACAATATGACTGTCGTGAATGAGGTCGGGGTGAAACTGATCGGTCTCACCGCTTAAGAAACCGTAGTAACGCTCGAAGCCTTTGTTGAGGGGCCAATGTGTGCGTGGCCCACCCAAATTATTTTCGTGTGCAGGTGCAAGGTGCCATTTGCCCAAGCCGTAAGTTGCATAACCATTGCGAACAAGAATTTCTGGAAGGAAACCATTCTCAGCAGGAATATTGGCGTCGTAACCAGGAAAACCCGATGCAGTTTCCACCACGCGTGCCATACCGCTTGCATGATGATTGCGACCCGTCATTAAACATGCACGGGTTGGCGAGCACAGCGCAGTGGTGTGGAAGTTTGCATAACGCACACCGTGAGCTGCGAGTGCATCGAAAGTTGGTGTATTGATGTCTGAGCCGTAACAACCGAATTGTGCGTAACCCACATCGTCGAGCAACACCATCACAATATTGGGCGCACCTTGTGGCGGCTGGGGAAGGTCGGGCCAAGCTGCCTCGGAGTCTTCAAATGTGCGACCAATACGACCAGTGAAGTTCTTTTCGAGCCCCATATAACCTCCTGCGCTGTTGAGATAGTTTCACATATATTTGCACTACTAGTGCAAATATATGGAGTTACTCACAACGGGTGGTTAGTTGGCCTGAGCGACGATGAACCCAATGCCGATGAACTGGGTGATTCCCGCAAGAACGGTGAATACATGCCAGATCTCGTGATAGCCAAAAATGTGTGGCACCAAGCGCGGACGTTGGAGATAAAAGAGAATTGCCCCGATGGTGTACAACACGCCACCAATGCCGAGTAACACCATGGCTGTTGAACCGGCATTTTTCGCAGCAGTGGGGAAGATGAATACACCTGCCCAACCAAGAGCGATATATAGCCCACCGGTAATGCGGCGAGCACCCCAACCAAACTTGAACACCATGCCGGTAATTGCCGCTACCCATACAAAACAGAGAAATGGGATGCCCCATGAATGAGGAAGCGCAAGAAGGCAGAGCGGGGTATAGGTGCCAGCAATGAGAATGAAGATCATCGAGTGATCGAGTTTCTGCATGATTTTTTGCACATGTGGTGTGCGCGTGAAGAGATGGTACGAGGCCGAGGT
>Ga0214919_10005434_pt1 | contig 18107 bp, 15 predicted proteins | sample LL1503_MetaG_FD_177994 | JGI IMG/M metagenome (GOLD analysis project Ga0214919, IMG submission 177994) | Freshwater microbial communities from Lake Lanier, Atlanta, Georgia, United States - LL-1503 | ecosystem: Environmental > Aquatic > Freshwater > Lake | place: USA: Georgia | collected...
CTGTGTATGTCGTTGCAGCGCCCCGAAGAGTCGCCGTTGGCCGTTTCACGTCGCGCACCACGTCAAGTGCGCATGTTCAACACGCCCACCACAATTACCGTCAGTACCGACGAATACAACAACCGCTCGGTGATAGAGCTGGTGGCAGGCGACCGGCCCGGCCTACTGTGCGATGTCGGCAAAGTACTCTGGGAAGAGCGCGTCGATTTGCTCGGTGCGCGCGTCAGCACCGTAGGCGAGCGTGCCGAAGACGTGTTTTATGTCACCGACACAGCGCAGCAACCTCTGCCCGGCCCGACCGCCGAGGCACTGCGACAAAAACTGCTGGCTGCATTGCGCCGCAATTTATAAGCGCCCCTCTGGGCCTGCAGCATGGCTTGCCACGAGGCAGCCTTGACCGCAGGATGCGCACCTATCCCTGACAACCGGCTGCACCTCATGACCGACACACTGCAAAAGACCATCGAAGCCGCTTTCGAGCGCCGCGCCGAAATCACCCCCGCCACTGCCGATGCCGCCACGCGCGCTGCAATCGAAGAGTGCATCGGCATGCTAGACAGCGGCCGTGCGCGAATCGCCCAGCAGGTCGGTGACAGCTGGCAGGTCAATGAGTGGCTCAAGAAATCGGTGCTGCTGTACTTTCGTATCAACGAAAACCAGATCATCGATTCCGGCGGTGTGCGCTGGTACGACAAGGTACCGCTCAAATTTGCCGATCAGGATGCGGCACAACTGCACGCAGGTGGCGTGCGCGTGGTACCGGCGGCCACTGCGCGCCGCGGCGCCTACATCGCGCCCAACGTGGTGCTAATGCCCTCCTACGTCAACATCGGCGCCTATGTCGACAGCGGCACCATGGTCGACACCTGGGCCACTGTGGGCTCTTGTGCGCAGATCGGTCGCAACGTGCATCTATCCGGTGGCGTGGGCATAGGCGGCGTACTTGAGCCGCTGCAGGCCTCCCCCACCATCATCGAAGATGACTGCTTCATCGGCGCACGTTCAGAGGTGGTCGAAGGCGTCATCATCGGTCGCGGCTCGGTATTGGCGATGGGCGTATTCATCAGCCAAAGCACGCGCATCTATGATCGCGAGACCGGCCAGATCAGCTACGGCCGCGTGCCACCGGGTTCGGTGGTGGTGCCTGGCAGCCTACCCTCGGCCGACGGCCGTTACAGCTTGGCCTGCGCTGTCATCGTCAAGAAGGTCGACGACAAAACCCGCAGCAAGACTTCGATCAACGAGCTGCTGCGGATGATTGACTGATTAGCCGAAGCGACCCGTAATGTAATCCTCGGTCAGCTTGTGCCGGGGATTGGTGAAGATGCGGTCGGTCTCACCGACCTCAATCAAATCACCCAAATGAAAATAAGCGGTGCGCTGCGACACGCGCGCCGCCTGCTGCATCGAGTGGGTCACGATGATGATCGCGTAACTGGCGCGCAGCTCGTCAATCAAATCTTCGATGCGTGCGGTGGCAATGGGGTCGAGCGCTGAACAGGGCTCGTCCATCAAAATCACTTCGGGGTTCACCGCAATAGTGCGCGCAATGCACAGACGCTGCTGCTGACCGCCCGACAGGCTAGTGCCCGGCGCGGCCAGTCGATCCTTGACCTCTTCCCACAAGCCTGCCCGCTTAAGGCTGGTCTGCACAATCTCATCGAGCTCAATCCGATCGGCGGCCAAGCCATGGATGCGCGGCCCGTAAGCCACGTTGTCATAGATGGACTTGGGAAACGGATTGGGCTTCTGGAACACCATGCCAATGCGTGCGCGCAGTTGCACCACGTCCTGGCGTTTTTCGTAGATGTCCTGACCTTCCAACTGCAACGAACCGGTGACGCGCGCACCGTCGATAGTGTCGTTCATGCGATTGAAGCAACGCAGGAACGTGGACTTGCCACATCCGGACGGACCGATCATCGCCAGCACCTGATTGTTGGCGATGTCGATGCTCACATCGTTGAGTGCACGCTTGTCGCCGTAAAAGACGTTTACGCCACGCGCTGTGATGAGCGGCTCCGGGACCGTGACCACACCGGTGGTCTTGCACTCGGGGGGCACTGGCGGAACCGTGGTCTTGGCAATCTCAGTCATGGAGGTAAGGCCTCGGAGTAGAAAAGCGCATCGCCTACCAGCGACGCTCGAAACGGTTACGCAGAATCACGGCAGTGGCATTCATCAGCACCAGAAACGCCAACAACACCAGAATGGCACCAGACGTGCGCTCAACAAAAGCGCGCTCTGGGCTGTCAGCCCACAAAAACACTTGCACCGGCAAAACGGTCGCAGGCGACGACAAACTGCCCGGCACATCGACGATAAAGGCCACCATACCGATCATCAGCAGCGGTGCTGTTTCGCCCAAGGCACGGGCCATACCGATGATGGTGCCGGTGAGCATGCCCGGCATGGCCAATGGCAACACATGATGCAAGACGGTTTGAATGGGCGATGCGCCCATACCCATTGCCGCTTCCCGGATCGAAGGAGGTACGGCTTTGAGTGCAGCGCGCGAAGCAATAATGATGGTCGGCAAGGTCAGCAACGCCAACACCAAACCGCCGACCAGCGGCGCGGAACGTGGCATGCCAAAGAAGTTGAGGAACATGGCCAACCCCAACAAGCCATACACAATAGACGGCACAGCCGCCAAGTTGTTGATGTTGACCTCGATAAGATCGGTCCAGCGGTTGCGACGCGCAAATTCCTCTAGATAAATAGCCGTGGCCACCGCCACGGGGAACGACAGCAGCAGCGTCACGCCAAGCGTATACAGACTGCCCACCACCGCGCCCCACACGCCAGCCTGCTCGGGCTCGCGCGAATCACCGTGCGTAAAGAAGGCTTTGTTGAAACGCAGCTCTACCGCCTTGGCAGCCCGCAGCGCATCGACCCAGTCCAATTGCTGATCAGAGAGACTGCGGTCAGCCTCAGGGGTACTGCGGGTGATGTTGCCCTTGAGGTACTGATCCACTTTGTCGTCGGCCAGGAAGGTGAGCTTCTGGTGCGTACCAATGCGTTTGGGGTTCGCCTGCACCAAGGCCTGCAGCTCCTGGACCGCCGAGCCGCTGACCAGTTCAACCAACTGGCGTGTGGCAGTGCGCCCTTCCACATCCATAAAGCGCTGCTTGAGACTGCCGCGCACCAAGGCCACGTAATCGGCCGTGGCCAACAACTCTGGGTTCACAATGCCATCGGGGTAGAGGACCGCAGGATCGATGAACACATCCAGCGTGACATAGGCTTGGCGGAACGCCGGCGCGCCCTTGGCGATGATCGACCCGAACAGCAAGATGACAAACAGCACACCGATGCTGACCGCCGCAATGCCATAGGCCTGAAAGCGCAACTCTGCCAAGCGTCGGCGTCGCAGGCTCTTTTCTACCAAGGCACGCGTCTGTGCGACCGTCTTACTCATACTGTTCCCGGTACTTGCGTACGACCTTGAGCGCGATGACGTTAAGCACAAGAGTGACCACAAACAGCACCAGACCCAGCGCAAATGCCGCCAGCGTCTTAGGGCTGTCAAACTCCTGGTCGCCGGTGAGCAAAGTAACGATTTGCACTGTGACAGTCGTGACCGCCTCCAGTGGGTTGGCAGTCATCTTGGCCGAGAGACCTGCCGCCATCACCACAATCATGGTCTCGCCGATAGCGCGGGAGATGGCCAGCAACACACCACCGACGATGCCGGGCAATGCGGCCAGCAGTACCACCTGACGGATGGTCTCGGAGCGCGTCGCACCCAGCGCATAAGCGCCATCGCGCAGCGACTGCGGCACTGCCGAAATCATGTCATCGGCCAGCGACGAGATGAATGGAATGATCATGATGCCCATGACCAAGCCCGCCGACAGCGCGCTCTCGGACGACACATCCAAGCCGACGCTCTCGCCAATGCCTCGCAGCAACGGCCCGACTGTCAGTGCAGCGAAGAAGCCATAGACCACCGTGGGAATGCCGGCCAGCACCTCCAGCACCGGCTTGATGACAGAGCGCAGCCTACGGTCGGCGTATTCGGCCAAATAGATGGCCGAAAACAGCCCGACGGGCACTGCGACCAGCATGGCAATGCCGGAGATCATCAGCGTGCCTAGGAACAACGGCACGGCACCGAAGGCTCCAGAGGAACCCACTTGATCGGCTCGCATTGCCGTCTGCGGGCTCCAGTCGAGACCTAATAGGAACTCGTGGACAGGTACCGCATGGAAAAACCGCAGCGACTCGTACACCACCGACAGCACGATGCCCAGCGTGACGAACACGGCAATGGTGGAACAGGCCAGCAACAGCAACTCGACAATGCGCTCAACGGCGTTGCGCGCGCGCAGCGTGGGTTCCAGTCGGGCACGCACCACAAACAAACCAAATAACGCCACGACCAGCACCAGGGCAGCAAGCGACAAATCGCCAATGCCCTGCAACCGGGAGTATTCACGGGCAGCCGTGACCACTTCGGGGCGGGCCAGCTCGAAAGGCACATTACCCGCCACCACATTGCGGATTTCGTTCAGGAGCAAATCCTGGCTGCCGCCCTCGACAGGTTGCAGCATAGTGGGCATCGAGGTGGTAACCAGGTGCGTCAGAATGGCATCCTGGCCCAGCGACCAGACCGACATAACGATCAAGGCCGGAATGGCGCACCACAGCGCCGTCAGCAAGCCGTAATAGCCCGGTAGTGAATGCAGATTTTTACTGCTGCCCCCGGCCAGCGAGAGCGCACGGGACTTACCGACCCAGAACGCAATCACCACCAGAACGGCAAGCGACACCAAAAGCACGGAATGGGTCATGTGTGGCAACGCATTGCAGGTTTTAGTGAACGATTAAAGCGGATACGGTGTGGTGGCAACATTGCGGGCCAGCGACAACAAGTCAGCCCGCCTACTTTGCCGCAACGCTTTTGCGAACCTTGGCGAAATCAGCAGCGCTGAGCGGCACCAGCCCCTTGGCACCAAGGTATCCATCCATGCCCATTGCTCGGGGACTGACATATTCGTTGAGGAACTCGCTGATGCCAGGAATAACACCGATGTGGGCCTTCTTGACATAGATGAACAGAGGACGGGAAACCGAATACTTGCCACTGGAGATGTTTTCAAAGGTAGGTGCGGATCCTTCCACAACCGACCCTTGAATCTGCGAGGCATTGGCGTCCAGAAAACTGTAGCCGAACAGACCCAGAACCTTGGGGTTAGCCACCAACTTCTGCACGATCAGATTGTCGTTCTCACCGGCCTCGATATAAGCGCCGTCTTCACGCACCGTGTCACAGGTTTTCTTAAAACGCTGCTCATCGCTGTCCTTGAGCGCATTGATCCAAGGGATGGACGAGCAGCCAGCCTCCATCACCAGTTCGACAAAAGCATCACGCGTACCCGAGGTGGGCGGCGGACCGAGCACCTCAATCTTGTCGGCTGGCAGTGCCTTATTGATCTGGTTCCAGTTCTTGTAAGGGTTGGGAACAAGCACCTTGGTGTTGTTCGGATCTGGAACGGTCTTTGCGAGCGCCAGAAACAATTCCAGCCGCGTTACCTTCAACAGTTGGCCTTTCTTTGAATTGGCCAACACGATGCCGTCGTAACCGATCTGGACCTCAAGAATATCTTTAACGCCCGCCTTGCGGCAGCCCTCTATTTCAGAGGCTTTGATCGCCCTGGAGGCGTTTGCAACATCAGGAAACTGTGCCCCCACACCGGCACAGAACAGCTTGATGCCGCCACCGGTGCCTGTGCTCTCAACTTTGGGTGTCTTGAACTTGCCACCCTTGCCGAATTGTTCGGCCACAGTGGTGGTGAAGGGATAGACCGTCGAGGATCCAACGATGGAGATGTAATCACGTCCAGCCTGAGCAAACGCAGGTGAGACCAGCGTGGTGGCCAGCACAACCGACGACAGCAGCGCACGCTTGATAGTCACTGAAAACCTCCAAATGGAATGCTGAGCAGTTCCGCTCTACACAGTCTGCCACCCGCTTTGCGACAGTCTATGACAGGTTTGTGGCAGTTCTACTGCAGTCGTGTCCGGACGGGAGCTCTTTAGCTGATCAGCTCCTCCAGACCCTTGCGCTCACCGCCCCCCGCCCGTATAACCGCCTCGCACCCGGCCCAACCTTCGCCGCACGGCGCCGCCTTTCACTTCGACCTCGCGGAACACCACGTTGCAGACGCCAGATACGCTCGCCCTGACCCAGGAATTGATCGCTTGCCCCTCGGTGACACCCACCGACCACGGTTGCCAGGACATCATGATCCGCCGCCTGGAGAAGGCCGGATTCACAGTCGAGAAGCTCAACTACGGCAACGTAGAGAACTTCTGGGCGCGTCGCGGCACTGTGGCCCCGGTGCTGTGCTTTGCCGGACATACGGATGTCGTGCCTACCGGTCCGCTGGAAGAGTGGCGTACCGATCCGTTCAAGCCGGTCATCATCGATGGCGTGCTGTATGGGCGTGGCGCCGCAGATATGAAGAGCGGTCTGGCTGCCATGGTTACCGCCTGCGAAGCCTTCGTCGCCGAGCATCCAGACCATGCCGGGTCGATCGCCTTTTTGATTACCAGCGACGAGGAAGGCCCGTCAGTCGACGGTACCAAGCGAGTGGTCGAAACACTGCGTGAGCGCGGCGTTGGCATCGACTGGTGCATCGTCGGCGAACCGTCCAGCGAACACTGCGCAGGCGATACGCTCAAAATCGGCCGCCGCGGCTCCTTTAGCGGCAGACTGACTGTGCACGGGGTGCAAGGCCACATTGCCTATCCGCACCTGGCGCTAAACCCGGTGCACAGTTTCGCCCCGGCGCTGGCCGAGTTGACCAGCCGCACCTGGGATCAGGGCAACGAGCATTTTCAGCCCACCAGCTTCCAGATCTCCAACATTACCGCCGGCACGGGCGCGCCCAATGTCATTCCCGGCGAGCTTAAAGCCCGGTTCAACCTGCGTTACAACACCACGCAAACGCAGAAACAATTGCGTGAAACCGTTGAAGAGATCTTGGGTCGCCATGACGTGCGTTACAGCATCGACTGGTATGTTTCGGGTGAGCCGTTCTATACGCCGCCCGGCCCGCTGTCGGAGGCAGTCACCACAGCCGTGACCAAAACGATCGGCAAAGTACCTGTCATGAGCACCGGCGGTGGCACGTCAGACGGACGTTTCATTGCGACGCTGGGCACCAAGGTGATCGAGCTGGGCGTGACCAATGCGTCCATCCACAAGGTCAACGAGTGCGTCAAGGTGGAGGAAATCGAAACCCTGCACCACCTGTATGTGGAAGTTCTGCGGCAACTGCTGGGCAAGCAGACCGCAACTGGCGGCTGAAACCGCCGCCAGTCAACAGGGTCAGCGGCTGCGACGCGGCCAGCTGGCCAGTGCGCCTACTGCGCCCAGCGCTGCGGCCCACAGCAGCACCCAACCGGGCATAGACAGACCCAGCAGTGTCCATGACACCTTGGCGCACTCACCCGAACCAGTGAGCACTTTGCGCAGCACATCGGTGAGCGGAAACACATCAATCATGTAGTCGAGGCTGGCGCCGCAAGCAGCCACTGAACCCGGCGGCAAACTTTGGATATACAGATGGCGTGCTGCCACGCCAATAGTGGCCAGCGCTGCTACTGCCACAAGTACCGCACCCACCATCCGGCCCAGTCGCCAACCTGCAGGCGGCAGCGCGGCCAGCAGCAAGGCTATGCCCAGTGCCGCCATCGCGACGCGCTGGAAGATGCACAGCGGACACGGCGCCAAGCCCATGTAGAACTCGCTGTAGAGCGCAAAGGCCAGCAGCAGCACACAGCACAGCGCGCCCAGCAAACACACCTGCCGACGGCGCGTATGCAAAAGCGATAGCAATCCCATCAATCCGACTTCCCGCTGCGACCCTGCAACTCGCGCTCAAAATCGTCTAAGTGCGTGTGGCGCACATCTTTGCCGTGCACCATGTAGATCACGTACTCGCAAATGTTCTTGGCATGGTCGCCAATACGCTCCAGCGAGCGCACCACCCACATCACGTCGAGCACACGACGAATAGTGCGAGGGTCTTCCATCATGAAGGTGATGCATTGGCGGTGGATGGCTTCGTATTCTTCATCGACCACACGGTCCATGCGTGCCACGCGAAATGCGCTGTCTGCATCCAAACGCGCCAGCGCATCGAGCGCCTCGTGCACCATCGTCGACACCAATCGACCCAGATGTTTGATCTCGCGGTACTTGTTCTCTGGTCGCTCCATGGTGGCCAAGCGCGAGGCAATCAGACCGATCTTTTCGCCCTCGTCGCCAATACGCTCCAGATCAGTGATGGTTTTGATAATGGCCACAACCACGCGCAAGTCGCCGGCCGTGGGTGATCGCGTTGCAAGGATGCGGCTGCACTCTTCATCGATGGCCACTTCCATGCCATTGACCTTCAGGTCATCCAGTGCCACCGACTGCCCAAGGCTGCTGTCACCCTCCAACAGTGAGGTGATGGCCTTAGCCAGCTGCGACTCGACGAAGCCACCCATGGCCATGACCCGGGCACGCAGCGCCTCTAGGTCTTCGTTGAAGCGACGCGAGATGTGATGGCTGAGATCGGAGGTGTCCATGGTCTGCCTTATCAAGTGCCCGCCGCGACGGCGGGCGTTGTGGTATCGATACTACCTTCGAGCGAATCCGGCAACACGCGACTCGCTGGAAAGTGACATATGAAACGGCTGCCAACGCCTTCCTGACTCTCGATCAACAAGCGCCCACCGTGATGCTCCAGCGCGTGCTTGACGATAGCCAAGCCCAACCCAGTGCCGCCGGCGCTACGCGCACGGCCCGCATCCACCCGATAAAACCGCTCGGTCAACCGCGGCAAATGCTCAGCGGCAATGCCCGGCCCGGTGTCGGCCACGCACAACTGCGCATCGCCCTCGGCATCCACCGACCAGCTGACCGTAACGCTGCCCTCGGCAGGGGTGTATTTGGCGGCATTGTCGAGCAAATTAGCCAACACTGAATGCAGTTCGGTCTCGGTACCCAGCAGGTCTGCATCCGACTGCAGCTGCAGCTGTACCGTTGCGGTGTTGGGCCGCAAGGCCATATCGCCGCACAGCGCCCGCAGCAGCCCGGGCACATCCACCGGATTAAACTCAGCCTCGTTGGTTGCCGCATCCAGCCGCGACAACTCGAGCAAATCACGCACGATTTGATTCATACGGTCGGATTGGCGGCGCATTTCATCCAGCGGCCCCAACAAGGCAGGATCCATTTGTGGATCAAGCACCAGCGTTTCCAAATAGCCTGTGATAACCGTCAACGGCGAACGCAGCTCGTGCGAGGCGTTGGCGACAAAGTCTTTGCGCATGGACTCCAGCGCCACCTGACGCGACACATCACGCACCAGCATCAAACGCTGCTGCCGGCCATAGGGAACTAACTGGAACGACAGCGACACACCATCACGCGTAGCGTGGGCCACCTCTAAAGGCGCATGGAAGTCGCCAGCCGCAAGGTAGCGAGTGAATCGTGGATCACGCACCAGATTGGTGATGCGCAAACCCACATCGACCTTACGACGCAGATTGAGCAGCCGCGTGGCCATGCGGTTGAACCACAGGATTTCGTAGTTATCGTTGAGCACCACCACGCCATCGGGCATGGCTGCCGTGGAATGGCGCAACTCGCGAAACACATCAAGCAGTCGCTGTTTGTGATACCGCTTGCGCCGGTGCAAGCGCACAACGTTTGTGACCACCTCGCCCCACAAGCCGCTCAAGTCGGGCGGCGCGCGACGGTTGCGCGCCCGCAGCCAACCATCCAGACCGTAGAGATTGACCAGCTGCCAGCCTAAGCCACAGCTCAGTGCGATCAGCAGCCCGACCGTGATCTGCCCGAGCAACAAACCCAGCAGCAGGCCGCCAAGCAGGAATGCCAGCACGCGCGTGAATGCATAGATCAGTGCCTGCATCGCGCCTGCCACACTCGTCAGACTCCGCGTGCCGAGAAACGATAGCCCGCGCCGCGTACGGTCTGTACCAGCTGATCCATGCTGTGATCCTCAAGCGCTTTGCGAAGTCGCCGGATATGCACGTCGATCGTGCGCTCCTCGACATACACATTACCGCCCCAGATTCGATCCAGCAGCTGCTCGCGACTGTAGACACGATCCGGGTGCGCCATGAAAAACTCGAGCATGCGGTACTCAGTCGGCCCAAGCACCACTTGTGCATCGCCGACCATTACCCGGTGACCGGGCTTATCCAGCACCAACCCGCCGATCTCAATACGCTCTTCGGTCACAGCACCCGGACTGCGGCGCAGTACTGCCTGAATGCGTGCCAGCAACTCGCGGGGCGAGAACGGCTTGGTGACGTAGTCATCGGCGCCGCCTTCCAAGCCTGCGACCTTGTCGGACTCGGCGGCACGGGCAGTCAACAGAATGACCGGTACGTCACGAGTTTCACGGTCGCGCTTGATCTGGCGCGTGAACTCCAGACCGCTCAGATCCGGCAGCATCCAGTCCACCAGCAGCAAATCGGGCCGATGATCGGCAAGCATCTCGCGCGCAGCACGACAGTCTTCTGCCTCGTGCACCACATATCCGGCGCGCTTGAGAGAGAAGGCAATCATGTCGCGAATCGGCTTTTCATCTTCAACGACGAGAATCTGGCGGGCGCTCATGGGGATTGACCGGCTCAAAGGCTAGGCAGCCGTTTACTGCCGCCGCCATTGGATGACAGCAATATTGCAGCTTGATTACTGCGCAGAGGGCCGTGCCACATCGTCGCGAAGATACACGGGAACCGCCGCTTCAGGGGGTTGCGCCTTGCCGGCAGACCAATCAACGGCACCTAAAAGGGCAATCTCGCGGGCACTGGGCTCGGCAGCAGGTAGCAAAAGGGTCGGATTCAGCGGCGGCGACACCTCACTGGCAAGCCATACGGCCAAGCCCATGCCCGCCCCACGCCACTGCGCACTGCCTGCTGCGGCGACACCCAAACGCTGTACCAACTGCGCCGGTGTGCACAGCTGCTCGACGGTATCGCTTACCCACTGACCCGGCAGCGGCGCCTCGTATAGTGCCCAGTACAATTCGTGCATTCGTGCATCCATACACGCCAGCAGCGGCGTGCCGGCCGGCGCCAGCACTGCCGCCTGCTGGGCCAGAGCGCGCAAATCCGACACCGGCAACACCGGCAGACCTGCTCCGAACGCCAAGCCCTGGGTCAGACCGGCCGCCACACGCAGACCGGTAAATGAACCAGGACCGCGGCCAAACGCGATGGCATCGAGCTGCACCATCGACCACTGCGCCTCGGCCAGCAGCGACTGCACCATGGGCAGCACCAGTTGCGCATGCTCGCGAGTGGTGGGTGTTTCGCGCAGCATGACCTCACCGTCCACAAACAGCGCTGCCGAGCACAGCCCGCTGGCCGTATCCAGAGCCAGCAACTTCACGTGACGCTCCCAGAGACCAAGGGCCGCAAGCGCTGCAAGAAGTGCTCGACCTCGGCGCGTTCGCGCGTGCGGCGCATCGGCGGCAAGCTGGCCACCAAGGTGCGGCCATAACCACGGCTGGCCAAGCGCGGATCGCAGATCACCACCACACCTTCGTCATCCTCGCTTCGAATCAAGCGGCCCACGCCCTGCTGCAAAGCCAAGGCGGCCTCGGGCAACTGATGATCATTGAACGGATTGCCGCCCTGCGCGCGAATATGCTCAACGCGCGCGCGAGTCAGCGGATCATCGGGCGAGGCAAACGGCAGTTTGTCGATGACCACCAAGCGCAATGCCTGGCCTTTGACATCGACGCCTTCCCAAAAGCTGGCAGTGCCCAACAACACACCACCGCCATCGGCACGAAAATCACGTAGCAACAGTTCGCGTGGTGATTCACCTTGCACCAGCAGCTTGTACGTTACGTGCTCGTCGCTGCCCCAGCGCTCACGCAATGCACGCGCCGCACGCTCCAGCGCGCGATGGCTGGTGAACAGCAAAAACGCCCCACCGCCAGATTGCTCCACCAATGTCGCCGCACACTCGATCACTGCATCCAAGTACTGCGGTGACGATGGGTCGGGCATCCCTTGCGGCAGATACAGCAAGGCCTGACGCGGATAATCGAAGGGGCTCTCGATGCGCAGCGAGGGCACCTCGGCATCGAGCCCAAGCCTGTTGGCAAAGTGGCTGAAGTCGCCCGCGACGCCCAAGGTGGCCGACGTAAAGATCCATGCGCAACGGCGTGCATCGACCATGGCGCGAAAGCGTGGACCTACATCAAACGGCAGCAACTGCAACGAGAAGCCGCGATTGCCCTGCTCTAATGTGCGCGCCCCGTCCTGCGGTCCAGCAAGGGTGATGTGCTCGAGTGTGTCGGCCAAGGCCTGCGCGCGTGCCGCGCATTGCTGCACCGAATCGCCATCACCGAGCAACTGCAGATGCTGCGCCAACTCGGCCAGCGCATCGCCTAACGCAGCAGAGGCGCCATCGAGACCATCGGACTGCTCGCCCCAGGCCATGCGCGACTGTGCACCCAGCAACACCGACACCTGTACTGCCAAAGCCTGCAATGCGGTTTGTACACGATCTTGCTGCACTGCCACGCGACGCGGACCGTTGCCGCTGGCAGTCAGCGCCGAGCGCATGTCTTGCAACAGCAGATCGATCTGACGGCTGCCAAAACTGTCACCAAAAAACTGCGCGGCAAGATCGGGCAACTGATGTGCCTCATCGAGAATCACCGCATCGGCGCTGGGCAGCAGGTCACCAAAGCCCTCTTCCTTCAAAGCCAGGTCTGCCAACAGCAGATGATGATTGACCACCACCAGATCGGACTCGGCGGCAATGCGCCGCGCCTCAAACACGTGACAGCGGGCAAACGCCGGGCATTTGTTGCCCGTACAACTGTCGCGCGTCGATGTAATGCGCGCACGCAGCGGATGGCCGTCGGAGAGTTCGGGAATCTCGGCCAAATCACCACTGCGAGTCGTAGTGGCCCAGGCCTCGATGCGTGACAGCAGCCCGCGCGCCGACGGCAGGTCAAAACCTAACTCGCCCTGTTGCGTCGTCAGACGCTCGATGCACACATAGTTGGCACGACCCTTTAGAAGCGCAACTCGCAAACCGCGCCCCAGCACCTGTGCCAGCAAGGGCACATCCCGGGCAAACAGTTGGTCTTGCAGCGTGCGCGTGCCCGTGGAGACCACCACCTGCCCCCCGCACAGCAGCGCCGGGACCAGGTACGCAAAGGTTTTGCCAGTACCGGTGCCGGCCTCCACCAATAGCTGCCCACGCTGCGTCAAGCTGTCGGCGACCCGCTCTGCCATACGCAGCTGCGAAGTTCGCGGTACGAAACCGGGCATAGCGCGCGACAGCGGGCCGTCGGCACCAAAAAGTTCTGAGAGGTCTTGCATGGGATGGGGACGCTCCCGCGTCCAGCGGATCTAGTCAACGGCAATTATGTCAGTTCCTGCCTGATATGGAGGGTTTGCAGCATCAGGGAAAACAACCTGCAAGACCCCTAAATCGCGTTACGAGCCGCTATACTGCGCGCTTCCTTTCCGCAGCCCGGCAGGTAGAGTTTCATGGTGTCAGCTTCCTCCGTTCCCAGCGCACTGGCTTCCGTTTCAGCCGAAGTGACTGCTTGGGTCAACAGCGTCGCCCAGCACACGCTGCCGTCGCAAATTCACTGGTGTGAGGGTTCCGAGGCCGAGATGGCCGCGCTGCGCTCGCAACTGCTCGAGCAGGGTGACCTGCAAGCATTGAACCCAGAGACTTTCCCCGATTGCTTCCTGGCCCGCTCCCATCCCAGCGATGTGGCGCGCGTCGAGCACCTGACGTTCATCTGCACACCGGATCAAGTCGATGCCGGCCCCAACAACAATTGGATGGAGCCCGCCGAGGCCCACGCCAAGATGGATGCGCTGTTTGCCGGTTGCATGCAGGGTCGCACCTTGTATGTGGTGCCCTATTGCATGGGCCCCATCGACTCGCCCTACTCACGGTGCGGCGTCGAGATCACCGACAGCGCCTATGTGGTGCTCAACATGGGCATCATGACGCGCATGGGTCGCGCGGCACTCGAGCGCATCGGCCGTGAACACAGCTTTGTGCGCGGCCTGCACTCTGTCGGCGAACTTGATCCCAACCGCCGCTTCATCATGCATTTCCCCGAAGAGCTGAGCATCAAGAGCTTCGGCTCCGGCTATGGCGGCAACGCACTGCTGGGCAAAAAATGCCATGCACTGCGCATTGCCAGCTATCAGGCGCGCACCGAGGGTTGGCTGGCCGAGCACATGCTCATCGTCGGCCTTAAGAACCCGCAGGGCGAAACCCATTACATCGCCTGCGCCTTCCCCTCGGCCTGCGGCAAGACCAATCTGGCCATGCTGATTCCGCCCGACACCATGCCGGGCTGGGAAGTGTTCACCGTCGGCGATGACATCGCTTGGCTGCACCCGGGACCTGACGGCCGTCTGTGGGCCATCAACCCAGAGTCAGGCTATTTCGGCGTGGCACCGGGCACTGGTCCCAAGACCAACCGCAATGCCTACGACATGATCCGCAAGGACACGTTGTTCACCAACGTGGCCCTGACTGGCAACAACGAGCCGTGGTGGGAAGGCATTGGCTCTGGCGAGCCTGCCATCGACTGGCTGGGTCGTCCGTTTGATAAGGCAAACGGCCCTTCCGCCCATCCCAACTCACGCTTCACGGTCAGTGCGGTGCACAACCCCAGCTACGCCACCGAAGCAGAAAGCCCGCGTGGTGTCCCGATCTCGGCGCTGGTGTTTGGTGGCCGTCGCCGGGAACTTGCGCCGCTGGTTTATCAGGCTCGCGACTGGGCACATGGCGTGCTTGTCGGTGCCTCAGTCGCCTCAGAGACCACCGCTGCAGCCACCGGCGCAGTCGGCGTAGTGCGCCGCGACCCGATGGCTATGAAGCCGTTCTGCGGCTACAACTTTGGTGACTATTGGCAGCATTGGCTGTCGGTGGGCAGCAAGCTGAGCAAGCCGCCGGGCATCTTCCACGTCAACTGGTTCCGTCAGGATGCCGGTGGCAAGTTCCTGTGGCCGGGCTTCGGTGACAACCTGCGCGTCATCTCCTGGATCCTTGATCGCTGCTCGGGCCGGGCCGCCGCTCAGGAGACGCCCATCGGTTATTTGCCCAACCCCTCAGATCTCGACACCAGCGGGCTGCACATCGATCCGGCCGTGCTGGCCGAGATCCTCAGCGTCAATCCAGAGGCTTGGCGCAGTGAAGCAGCTGCGATGGGTGAATATCTGGACGAGTTCGGCGCCCGGGCACCGGCAGCCTTGCGCCAACAGTTGCAGGGACTTCAACAGCGTTTGGGCTGATAACCCCGCACGCAAGCCCGGCTGATACGTATCAGTCGGGCTCTGCCTCGCAGGCGAAGCGTATCGTCTGCACCGAATCAAACTCGGGCACTCGCCCCAAGCCTATCAAGCCGGACCCGCGCAGTTGCAGCGTGTCACGACGCACGAAGGCTTCCTCACCGTCAGCCATGTGGACAAACGTCCCGTTGGTACTCTGATCGATCAACAGGACTTTGTTGCGGCGAATTTCGATTCGCGAGTGCACTCGTGACACCAGCGTGCCGTGAATCACGATGTCGTTTTCATCCGCACGCCCAATGCTCATGTGTGGCCGCGCGGCATCGAGCAACAGGTCACGCTCTGCCAAAAACAGCCGCAGCCGGCTGCGGCCCTGCTGCCCGGGCGAATAACTGGCCGGCACCATACTGGTGACGTCCTCTGTTTGCCACAGTGCTTCGTACAAACCGACCTCGACGCCCTGCCCCTTGAGCAAGGCAATGTCGATCTGCCGAACCGCCGCGCGCCAATCTGCAGACAAGTGCTCGCAAGTGGTGGCTGTCGTAACGATCTGACCGCCCTTGGCCTGACTGGTGAGACGATTAGCGGTGTGCACCGTGGCACCGAACACATCACGGTTCTCTAGTACCACCGGACCAAAATGACAGCCGATGCGCAGCGCCACCGGCTGACCCCGCACTTGCAGACTGCCATTGCCATCGGTGAGGCGAATATCGCGTTGCATCTGGGCTGCGGCATTGAGTGCGTCATCTGCCGTGACGAAGGTGGACATCACCTCATCGCCCATGGTCTTGATAACCGTGCCGCCGTGTTGCTCGGTGGCAGCGCGCATGATGTCGATGCACGTGGAAACCATGGCGCGGGCGCGCTGGTCTCCCATTACCTCATAGATGTGGGTAGAGCCGACAACGTCGGCAAACACCACAGCAAGTTCGACATCTTGGCCCATGTGACACGATTCGCAGAATAATCAATCAGAGTGTCTGACCACAGGCGCGATTACAAGAGTGCCGCTGCCTGCTGTAACAATTCGACGCCAGTATCACGGCCGCGTGCACCTTCAGATAGCAAGCGGCGCCAATCACGCGCACCCGCTGTATGCGTTAGCAGACCCAGCATGTGACGCGTGATCGACGACAGACGCTCGCCCTGCTGCAACTGCTCTGCTGCATAGCTGGTCATCTGCTCAAGCACTTGCAGGGCCTGTGGCGCCACTACCGCATCATCGGGATAACAGCGCGCCTGCAACTCTGTAAGCAACCACGGCCGGTGATAAGCCTCACGACCGATCATGACGCTATCGCACCACTGCAAAGCCTGCAGTGCCGCATCGACATCGCAGATGCCGCCATTGACCGCAAAGGGGATGTGCGTAAAACACTGCCGCAGACGCTGCGCTACATCAAACCGCAGCGGAGGCACGCTGCGATTATCCGCTGGTGATAACCCGCCCAATATGGCCTTGCGTGCATGCACGATCACACCCTGACAGCCCGCTGCAACGATGGCTGCAGTGAACGTGTGCAAGGCTTCAAAATCCGCCTCATCAAATGTTTTCACTACACCACGTGCATCAACAGTCTTATCACGATGACGATTGATCACGCCAATACGCATCTTGACTGTAACCGGCACGCTGACCACAGCGCGCATTGCCGCAACACACTCCGCCACTACCGCAGGCTGTTCCATCAGGCACGCGCCAAACAAACCGCTGCTGACGCGATCACTGGGACAACCGCAGTTGAGGTTGATTTCGGTGTAGCCCGCGTCCTGGCCATAGCGCGCAGCCTCTGCCAACTGCTGCGGATCGCTGCCCCCGAGTTGCAGAGCGACTGGCTGTTCAGTCGGCGAAAACCCCAGCAGGCGCGAGCGATTGCCGCGCACCACCGCAGCGCCGGTAACCATCTCGGTATAGAGCAAGGCGCGTGGTGAAAAGCAGCGCAGGTACCGCCGGCAATGCCGGTCGGTCCAATCCATCATCGGAGCAACAGAGAACTTGGGCCACATGCCGGCTGTGTAACACGAGCCGGCAGCTTCACCAACAATCAAGGACGACAGACGAAGCTCGCTGCTGAGTTCAGGTCACCACTGCCGCTGTAATGCGGCCATGCCGGATAGCGGCACACCGGACGCGTGCGACCTGCAGTGGCCTTGTTGGCATCGACGGCCAGCAGCTCGCCCGGTGCTTTGCCCTGCTCGACCCAAGCTTCCAGTGCATCGAGCGACGCCATGCGTGCGGCAAACGGACCTGTGACATGCCCGGTGCCCGGCAAGGTGTAGAAGCGCAAAAAGCCCTCAAGTGTCTTGGCGTCATAGCGCTTTTGCAGACGATCGTAGTACTGCAATGAGCTGTAGGGCGTGATGAAGTCATCGGCCAAACCATGGAACCAGATGAGCTTGCCACCGCGCTTGCGATAACCATCGAGGTTGGTGTCGTTGGCACTCATGCTGTGCGCCAACTCGCGGATGCGCGCTTGATACGCCTTTGGGTCAAACGACTGGTACACATCCAGGTTCGTATCTTGGGCAATAGCCATACCCAAAGTTGCCGCACCGGGCGCGTACTGCAGCGCCTGCTTCGGACCAGCACCGCCAAGAATGTCGCCACCGCCATCTTTAAAGGTGGAGCCGGCAAACGGCGTCCACTTGGGGAAGGCTGCTGATCCGACATCATCGGCAAAGATCGAGAAGCCCGGCTCGTAGGGCTTATCGATTGCGTTGAGCGCCTGCAACTGCACATCGGACAGGCAGTTGTCGCCAGTGTCTGCACCACCGGCGCAGCG
>Ga0214919_10005435_pt1 | contig 18105 bp, 13 predicted proteins | sample LL1503_MetaG_FD_177994 | JGI IMG/M metagenome (GOLD analysis project Ga0214919, IMG submission 177994) | Freshwater microbial communities from Lake Lanier, Atlanta, Georgia, United States - LL-1503 | ecosystem: Environmental > Aquatic > Freshwater > Lake | place: USA: Georgia | collected...
ATTTATCAAGGGCCTCTTCGTGCATATTTACTCTTTCCACTAATTTTTCTTGGAATGCTTAATCCTGTGACAATTACGATCTTTTCCTTTGCACTTTTGAGTGTGTGTGGATTTGTGGTCTATAAAATTACAAAAGTACTTGGATACAGTAATGGTGGAAGCCTGTTAGCGTTGATTACATTTACATCTTTACCTATAGTTTGGATAAGCGCGTTATATGATTTTGGACCAGTAACTAGCCAGATGCTTGTGCGGGTTTGTATGCTGTTTAGCATTGCAAAAGACCTTAAAATTGGCCGATTTTCAAGCCCCGTAACTGTAGCCCTTGCAGCATTGCTCATCTGGGGCAAAATGGATGGAATTTGGTTTGTTTCCTCGGCCATACTAGGAAGTATATTAATTCACTTTTTTGTTAAAAGAAAAACCCTATTTATCAAGAGTCTGAGCGATGTAATCTATCTCTTCATTGCATTTCTGGGATTTGCCACATCAATGTTTGTAATACGTTATCAAGGTGCTAACCAGATTGACATAGATTTGGTGAAGAAGCTCAAAGTTCAAATCCCAATGAATTTATCTGTCGGAACACTTCCGATAGCTTACAATTTCGATTCCTTCAAGTATATTTCTTTAGGTCAGATACTTTCATATTTCTTTCTATTCTCTGCACTATTTGTCATCATTTTTTTGAGAATTAACGCAAAGAGCACATTGTTAGAAAAATTCACGTATGTAACCGCGATTCAAACATTAGCAATCTACCTATTTATAATTGTTACGCCTAGAGCTACAGCCCCTTGGCATACCGCGTCTCTAATGCCCAGTGCACTTTTCCCCTGTTTGTATCTGATTCTTCGATTATGGGGCCTAAGTAAAGATGTGAAACTATTGAGTCTCTCCAAAATTTGCACTTCGTTCTTACTATGTATAATCCTCACTCTCACCGGAGTTTCAAATTATCAGATCTACTCCACAATAAGTAATGAAAATCCTAAGGCACTCTTGAGCAAAGACTTAATTACCAAACTCACCCACTTTACTTCTAGCGCATCAGAAAATACAGCGGTAGTTTTTGCATCTTGGGGTCTCTATAACACAGCCGTTATTAATTTAAGTCCAAAACAAAAGCAACAAAGTTTCATTTATGATGGATGGTCTTGGTTTATGAATGGCATTTCTGAGAAGGATGCAAAAACTCAAGATTTGTTTTATTACGAGGGACCACTTAAGGATTATCGGGATTTTATATTTATTGGAATAAATCAAGTTCCTGGCAGTGCTGGTCTAGACCTAATAAAACAGATAGAGGATGCACATTTGTGCCTTATCAACTCCCAGGACTATGAGATTGGCGCGGACAATCGGTTACTGACGGTAGTCAAAGCCTCAAAATGCTAGACCTAAAGGAACCATATAAAGGACAAGGAATTCTTCTTTTTCTGTAAATCACGGCGCCGCCATGTAGTGTTTAAGCTATGAACCAACAGGAATTTAGAACGCTAGTTGAAATGCTTCAGCCATTAATTTATGGTGATGTGGAGACCCGGTCTAAGCTCCAGGATGCAGGCATTTCGGTTACTCGCAGCGATTATTACTCGGAAATTCCCACTGTAAAAGAGATTTACGGCGCAAAAAAAGGCCCTGACTTAACTCGGATTTTCCCACCAAATTCAGATCAGTTAGATTTTTTAAGCGATTTGAAAACTTACGCTCACGAGTTTACCCCTGTCATAGATTCTAAAATTGAAAGTGAATTTTTTTGGAATAATTCACAATTTTCATACTCTGATGCATTAGCTTATTACTGCATAATTCGTCATACCAAGCCCAAGCTAGTTTTAGAAATTGGTGGTGGGTATTCAACTCTAGTTGCAAAAATGGCAATTGATAAAAATGAATCAGGAATTCTCAGAGTAATTGAGCCTTATCCTCGTGATTTTCTTCGAGACTTAGCAGGTATTGAGCTTCTAGTAACTCCATTTCAAGAGATTGATACTGAAACACTCGCGGCCTCTCTTAACACTGGTGATATAGTTTTTATAGATTCAACACATTCAATAAAGTATGGGTCAGAAGTTCTCAATATCTATTTGGACTTTCTGCATTTAATTCAAAATTATTGCTACATTCACGTACATGATGTGTTTTTGCCTGGCTCAATTCCTATTGAGAATATGATTAATCATCAAGTTTATTGGGGGGAACAATACTTACTCTATGCTTATTTGCTCAATAATTCACGGACAAAAGTGCTCTTTGGTTCTCGCTACCATGTCATGAATAATTCACAAGTTCTAGCTGATTTTATGGGCGGCAAGTTTCAATCTGGAGGTGCTAGTTTTTGGTTTTCACAGTCTCCCCCAGACACCAAATAGAAATCTTTAGTACTATTTAAGTTCCCATTGACTAGTGCCTTTAACCCCCGCAAATCCGAGCCATAGGACACCTAAATCCGCAGATATCCTGCAACTTTAAGGGAATTATTTCAGCGTGATGGTAAGGAGCACCCCTTCGCATAGGGCAAGATTTACCCATGCGCTTAGACCACGTCTCATATGTAACTTCCCATGATCAGTTGGCCGACACAGTTCAACGCCTAGGTTCTCGCCTTGGTAGTACCTTTGTCGATGGTGGGGTTCACCCAAGGTTTGGCACAAGAAACTTCACATTACCTTTGCAAAACGGTCATTACATTGAAGTGGTCTGTCCACTCGATCACCCAGCATCTGATGCGTCACCGTTTGGTAAAGCAGTTTCTCGTCGTGCAGGAGAGGGAGGCGGTTGGCTTACTTGGGTCGTAGCAGTTGATGATGTCGCTGCAATTGAAACACGTTTAGGTCGTCAAGCTGTTGATGGTCACCGAACAAAACCAGATGGAACAGATATCCGTTGGAAGCAGATTGGTGTACTTGGAACTCTTGAAGATCGCCAACTTCCATTCTTTATTGAATGGATTGAAAATCATCACCCATCAACTGATGGAAAAGCAGTTGCAACAATCGTAAAGATTGAAATTGCTGGAGATGAAGAGACAATTTCAAACTGGCTTGGATCAGATACTGCACAAGCACTAGGCGATAACGTGGAGTTGGTTTGGTTAACTCCATCTGAAAACGATGGAGAGAATGGAATTGTTGCCGTCCATCTCATGACACCAACCGGAGTTGTTCGCCTAGATTAAAAAATGCAAAACCAACCCTTGTAAGCAAGTTATAGTTCTAATCTGTATGGTTTGATGCACTAGTGAGAACTTCCATCAAACTTCCGAAAAGTCTTGTATTTAGCAACACTTCGATGAGTCTCCTTTTCTCGACTATAGTCGTTGCCATTCAGACAATTCGCTCACATAGTGCATTTTTTTACAGTGATGATTACACCTTTATTAAGAACCAATCCCAACCAATCAGTGAAGTGTTCAATCAGTTTAATGGACACTTTATGCCGATTATTCAAGTTATTTATAGAATACTCATCGGACTTTTCGGGATACAGAGTTTTACCCCTTTCTTGGTAATTTCCGGGCTCTGTAACCTTATCTTTGCTTTTTCCATAACTTATTACTTGCGAATAAATCAATATTCTCGGCTGATTATTATTCTTATACCTAGTCTTTTATTAGTTGTTCCCTGTAGCGCTCACACTATTTTTTGGGTTGCCACCGCAATTAACCTGCTGCCTATTGGTTTTTTGCTAATTCATACAACATTGAGCTCACAGAGAGCTTTAGTGATTTCTACACTCATATTCACAGTATTTGGAGTTGGGATTGGTGGATATGGTCTGCCACTCGTCTTTGGTTTATTTACATACAACTTGTTAAGCAGAAAACCTTGGCCCACGATTACATCTATATTTTTTCTGGGGGGTACCATATTTATTTACGCCAATTTTCGAACCCCAGGTAATTTAGAGATAAATAAATCTGCAATAACATGGATACTTGGAAATTTCCAAACACTTTTACGTAGCTTCACCCCTGGATTATCCGATATATCTATAATCAATATTGTTATGGAGGCAATCTTTTTAATCGGCTTGGTATTTCTATCTTTAGATATATTTCGCTACAAATCTTGGGAGAACCAAACAAATAATTTACATACGATTTCTGTGCTTGTATCACTCCTAACATTTGTTTTCATGATTGCGATTAGCCGTGGCGGTGCGGAAAGTATTACCGCTTCAAGATATGTAGTCATAGGAACTTCACTCTTTACTCTATTTTGTTTAATGGTGTGTAGAAATTTTGACTTGAGAATAAGTAAAGTTGCATTTCCTCTTAAACTGCAGCATATTTTAATCGCCACGCTACTTTTTTCATCGCTTTTTCGCTTCTTCTATTGGTGGCAAGCACCTTTAGATATCAATTATCAGTCTTCAATAAATAGGGCGAACGTTGTCAAGGCGGTGTGTGCCTCGAAAGAGGGGACAGATTTGGATATCGATTACTCAAAAATCGACGGTCTGGTTTACCTAGAGTCTTCTTTAGAAAGTGAAGTTTGGGATAAATTCAGCGTAATCAACTGCAAACCTATAGGAAATTAGAGGGGATGAAGCAATGGCATCAAAGAGTTCAATTGCAGTTTTGATTCCTTGTAAAGACGAAGCGATCTCATTAGGGAAAGTAGTTGAACGCTTTAGGGCAATTTTACCGGAGGCCAGGATTTATGTCGGTAACAACGCTTCAACTGATAGAACTGAGGAGATAGCCAGAGAACTTGGATGCATAGTAGTTAACGAAGTGCAGCCCGGAAAAGGAAATATGGTTAGGAAGCTTCTGCGGTATGCACAAGCAGATTACTACTTTTTAATTGATGGTGACAACACTTATGAGATTGAAGCGGCTGTGGAAATGCTAGTCCTGATCCAAAATAAAGATCTAGATTCGGTAATAGCAAAAAGAGTGGCATCAGCGGAAGATAAAAATACCGAGAGAACTGGACATTTATTTGGCAATCGATTAATAAACTCGTTTTATAACTTCCTTTTCAAATCAAATCTAAGTGACGTCCTATCAGGTTATAGACTATTTAGCGATTCCTTTGTTAAAACATTTCCCGCAAACTCTTCAGGTTTTGAGATTGAGGTTGAACTTTCTGCTCATGCAAATTTAATTAGTGCATCAGTGCTTGAAGTTGATACTAGTTATTCGTCACGTTCAGATGGGTCTGAAAGTAAACTTCGAACGTTTCGAGATGGATTTCGTATTGTTAGAACAATATTCGCACTAAATCGTAGAATAAAACCTGTCCGAAACTTCGCGATAACCACGTCCCCACTCTTCATAGCAGTGATCTATTTATTTTTAAGAGCGCTTTTTCCATACGTAATTTCAGGGAGAGTATCTAATTTTCCGAGCCTCATTCTTGGAAGCGGTTTGCTGGTTGTAATCTCAGTCCTATTCGCAATGAGCATAATAATGGAACAAGCGATTAGTAATCATTTATCAACACTGAACCTTGCAAAGAGAGCAAGTTCTGGCAATGTTTAAAGGGCTGAGTAGGCATAAAGTAGTTTTATGCCTACTCACCATCTTGGTCTTTGGTGAGATGTTTTTTGTTGCCAGCGGCACATATGGGAAAACCGATGATTATGTAATTCTCGGGCTTTTCTCTAGTAATCACGGCAGCATAATCGATAATTTCAAATACATTTCTGTGTCCGAATGGAACGCTGGCAGATGGGTAGACAATATATTTCTGGCGATAATGTTTCAAAATGGGAACGCAGTTGCAGATTTCACATACTTTAGACTTTTAGCCGTTCTCACTCTCTTTCTCGGCACTGTCATGCACGTTAACAACCTCAAAAACATTGAGGTGGCATTATCGAGAAGATTAATTTTGGCCTCTCCAATTGTATTGGTTCCAGGGATTCACACATTCATAACTCTATCGGTATCTAACCCATATATTTTTGCGACAGTCCTTGCACTTCTAATTTCAAGTCAGATCACAAAGATAAACTCGTGGAAAACGAAGAATACAGTTTTATTATTAGCTACTTCCAGCCTAGTATGTGCTACTTACCAATCAAGCATATTTCTGATAATGCTTTATCCGGCACTTCTGGTTTTAAAAACACAATTTGATATTTTTTCAGCTAAGCGTCTCTGGCAAAGTTTTTTACTCGCAAGTGTTGCTCTTTTCATTAACTGGTTTGCTATAAAGATTTTCATTAACTCAAATCGTTCAAGTATAAGCTTGGATCTTTACTCAAAAGTAAGGGTATTTTTTAACATTGTGATTGATCAAGTTATTTCACCGTGGTTACGCTTGGTTCATTTTGATCAAAACCAAATACATCTGGTAGCAATGTCATTCTTTCTTTTGAATATTTCTTTAGTCGCAATTTCTTTTAACAGAACGAGACTAAAGGCAAGCAATTGGCATCCCTATCAGTATTTTGCATTTATTTTTTGCTTAACCGGTGGCCTGCCATTCACCATGCCATGGTTCTTTTTGATAGCTGAAAACGCTTTGGATTTCAGGAGATATACCTTTGCAACAATTGTTTTCTCTAGTATTTTCATTTTCGGCGTTTTAAACAATTCTCGAATAAATTCAACCAAACGGTTAAGGAAGTTCACAGCAACCACTATTTTGATAGCTATATTAATGAGCTATACATTCTTGTCATATTTCGACATTGAGACTAGGGCAATTCTGACAAGAGAATGGAGTTTGTTTGGTTGTGCTTCTAAACAAGTCGAACTTCCGGAAGAAGCAAAAATTGAATCCAGCCGCATAAGACGGATACTGCAAGGCGATAGAATGGTATCTGAGGATTTCTCTACTGCGTCGATTAGTCTTCCCAATCCGCCAACAATGATGCTGTGGCTTTCGCAGAAAGAAACTCGAGAGGATATAGATTTTCCACCGTGGAATTTGGACCTTTTCCTACCCAACTCCGAAATAGTAGAAACAGAAGAAGGGCGAAGGTGGAGATATGAGTTTATTAAATGCGCTGAGAAATAATCTAGAACATGCTCATAAAGGCTTAGTTTCACAGAGATAGACTACTGAAGGCGTTAAATAGTTATTAAAATCTAAATTTATCGTTTGACATGAAGATGAGGTCTGTCTGTTGTATTCATTGAGTTTCGAATTCAGAAATGAAGTATCACCTTTATAACTTAGGGTGTAAACAGTTCTGACATCAATAACTTCTAGCTGTTCCTCAAGATTGTAGGAATTAAAAGCCGGAGAAAAATAAATCGTATCTGTACGAGACTTAATCTGGTAACTAATAAATGCAAGTGGGGCATCAGCCAAGAGAATTGCACTGTGTTTATCAAGCTTGACAGGATAAATTGCTTTCTCAAATGCGATGTTAGAAGTCCTATCTCCGTCATATCCCCAATTAACCGAGGTAGTTTTGTTAGTAGTAATTAACGATATAGCGAGAACAATAAGAATCCCAATGTGTTTTCGATTGTGATTACTTAGTCCTAAATGTAATATGACACCGCAGGCGAAAAGTGGAATTAACATCTCAATCGACAGGAAATACCTTGAAATTCCAAATAAATAGCCCCATGAGATATAGGCCAATAAGATGAAAATTCCGAGACAATAAATACTACCGAGCTCCTTATCTTTCGATCGAAAGGACTTCATGAATGCAAGAGTAAGAAGCAGTACTAGAGACAACAACATTAGCAATAATCTGGAATCCTGAAAATCTAATTCTGAGGTACCAGATGGACTTCCGCTGGCCAATTTTATCGGTGTCGTGAAAAAATCAGAGAATCGACGCAACCCAAATCTGTCATCTCTAAAGTTAACCTCAGGGTATGAAGGAGATCGGAAAAGCGCATTCATGAATGGGAAAAGTGGATTTCCCGTTTCTTTCCATAAATATATATTCTGACGAAGTGAGATAGCCAAGAAAATGAATGTATTCAGAAAAGACCATTTTAGTAGAGTTGAAATCGTGACTTTTTTAGTCACTACAAAGTAGAAGAGAATAATGAAAAGCGAAAATAGGACATAGATATGTGTCGATTTGAGTCCCATCGCAATACCTAGTGGTAAAGCTGAAAGTACTATGAACCGCGCATTATGTTTTTTGATTCCTAACAAAGCTAAACCAAGGCCAAATAAAACAAATGGGGAAACTATCATGTCACCCATAGAGTTATTCATTTGACTCAATGCAGTTGAAGAAGAAAGAGATACAATTACCAAAGTTTTTGGTAGATAGATTTGTTCTTCAAGAATTTTACGTATAAACAGATTTCGCAGAATAAAAAAATCCAAAACATATGGAATTAACATTAGTAACCCAGCAAATGGCGAGGGAATCAATGTATGAATAGGCAAAATCAATTGATCTAGAGTTGAGGGAAAATAACTTTGGACGCCTGACGGATGTAGGGCAAGTTCTTGCTTGAGCGTTACATTAGATAAGTGGTAATTAAGTAAATCCCAGTTGAAGTCATGACCCAAAAATCTACTCCGGTTTTCATTCAGCGTAAGAAAAGCCAGACCAAATGCAACTAGTGTGTCAAATATGATTAGTTTTGAATGCCGGAATCTTTTCCAAGCATTATGGATAACCTGCTCAATCTTGCCGATTGACATTTGTTTCCGCTATGAAGTACAGGGGCCGCTTTCTAGACTCTTTAACGATTACGGCGAGATATAGGCCAATAATCCCCAGACTAATCAGCTGTATAGAACCGAGAAAAAGAACAGCCACAATTATTGATGTATATCCCGACGGTGCATCGCCAAGAATAATCTTTCGGGCTCCATAAAATATTGCTGTACCTGTTGAGGCAAGAGCGATAGCAGTACCTGCATAAATGCTCCAATAAAGCGGTTTCGTCGTAAATCCCAAGAATGCATCTCTTGCGTATCTCAGCATTTTGAAGGGATTGTATGCGCTTTTTCCGTGTTCTCGTTTTTGACGAACAAAATCGACACCTTTGCTTTTAAAGCCTACTTCATGGAAAAGTCCTTTATTAAATCTTTGACTTTCTCGCATGCTCTTTAAAGCTTGATTAACTCGCCGCGACATTAATCTCGCATCGGATGTGTGAGGTGGAAAATCAACACTTGAAAGTTTTAAAAATATAAAATAGAAAAAACTCGCAGTCACTCTTTTTAGGTATGAGTCTCTTTCTCGATTGACTCGAACGCCATAAACAATATCGTAACCCGATTCCCATTCAGCTAGAAATTGAGGTATCAGTTCCAAAGGATCTTGCAGGTCAGCGTCAAACAAAATCAAAGCATCTGCGTTAGATTCATCAATACCACACTGGACCGCGATTTCCTTACCAAAATTCCGGCTGAGCTTCATCACCTTTGTTGGAATCGAAGTTATGCGACAAGCTTTATCATATGTAGAATCGGTTGAACCATCATCAATAAGTGTCAAACTAAAGTTATAAGGTAAGCCTGAAGTAATTTCGGACAATGAATTAACTAAGTAATCTAAAGATTCCTCTTCGTTGAAAAGTGGTACAAGAATTTCAACATTTTTACGGTTATTCATGGGTGAGAGTATATGCCAAAAGGAATAAATCTAAGGCACTACTTTAAGAGTTAAATCCGAAAGAACTAAAGTCGGGATTCATAGTCTAAGTAATCAACTACCTTAGTGCGATAATTACCGAAAAGTTCAAATACAAATTCATAAGACACGTGCTGACTATCCCATGAGAATAAATCTCCGTTTCCATTCCACAAAGGACATTCGAGCGGTGAATTTTTCAAAATTTGGGGTTCTAAAAAGTAGTAGTCTAAATTTCTCATGTGATTTTTAAGATCCGCATACCCAGAAGTATTTACATCTCTCTCTATATATTCGGAGATGCGTTCGCAGTCGAAGCCATGTTTATTGATTAGGTCAGGCAAGTCGGCACTCAAAGTTAAATACTGGCCAAGGACTATGACTTTCTTTACCTTATTGGCGTGGAGAAAATCCAAATATCTAATTAACTCAGAAGGAGAGTACCAACCAAATAAAACATCAATTGCGATATAGTCGAACTTATTAAGATAATTGAGGTTGTACCGCTTCTTGTTGATTTCTATACAAGTTTCTAGCTCAGGGTGCGTTGCTGGTACCAAACTTTTCATAATGTTAGTAGGGGGACAAGCCCCAAGAGTTGATACGGCAAAGTTATCTGCAGGCAAAAATTTATAGAGCAAAGTCAGTGCATCGACGGCATGACTGTCACCAACAATTAAAGCATTTCTGCGCTGAGGCAGTAGCGCATCACATCTGTCCCACCCCTTAAGCTGGCAGATTTCAATTCGAGATTTAAATCTATCTTGTCGACCTTCTTCAATTTGGATCGGCGAAAAAATGGAATGACTCTGCTCAATCCAAGTAACACCTCTATTCTTTATGAGCATGAAGGAGGCAGAGATGAGAAGTAGGCAAACAGCCAAAAAGCATGAAACAAGATTTCGAATTTTTATTGGTTTGCGGCGGATTGGATCTTCGTAGAACTTAAAGATAATAGACCCTAATAATATTGACAGAACGAATAGAGTTATGTCTTTGAGAATTGTAGAATTATTTGAGACACTATTTATGCTAGTTAACACAATTAGTGGCCAATGGACAAGATAAATTGTGTAGCTTCTTCGACCAAGAAACCTGAAAATCTTCCAAGTGAGTACGTTCCACCTCGAAGTAGAATCTCCAAATGCTATAAGACCCACTGTTGAAATGAGGATTGGAATTGAATATTTACCTGGAATAGAATGCGAAGAGTCCAATAAAAGAAATCCCGCGGAAAGGATCGCAAAACTGGGAATTGTAAGACATTTTGTAAGGGGATTAAACTTTTTGTCATTTAAGAGAAACCACGCCAAGCTCGCACCGAAAATGAATTCATAGAATCTAAAGAATGCTAAGTAGAAGACGCTGCCGGGAATTCTTGTATATGCAGTACAGGAAAAGAAGAAACATAAGGTGGCGATTGAGAAGAGCAGTGGCCATTTTCTCGGAAACTGCCTTAAAATTAGTAAAATCAATACCGGCCAGACAAAGTAGAACTGTTCTTCTACGCTTAGAGACCAAATATGTAAAAATGGTTTCTCCGATGAGGCATTTCCAAAGTAATTTGTCGTACTATTGAAGTAAATGTTAGAAACTCCAAATAAACTAGCAATTAGCGATTTTGAAAAGTCAACCAGCTGCCCAGGGAACAATCTGAATATTGAAGCAATGAATGTCAGAAATACAATTAAAATGAAGGATGGGAAAAGTCTTCGGAACCTACGAGAATAAAAATATCCAAAATTGATAGTTTTAGAATTGAGATATTCAACTGTTAGCAAACTAGTTATCAAATAACCACTGATTACAAAGAAGACATCGACGCCTAGGTATCCCCCAGGGAGAACTCTTGGATTAATATGAAAAAGCAATATTGCTAAAACGGACACCGCACGTAGGCCATCAATGTGTGGCCTATACTCAAATTTTCTATTCAATCTGTGCTCTTATTTAGTTGAAAACTGCGACAAGATTCCATCTATTGCAATATCAACAGCACTTTCGCTTAACTTATCTTGCACATACTCCAATGAAGCCACAGAGAATTCCTCAGCCCGTACGGATTCAGCACTAATTCGAACGATTTGTCGAGCGAAATCAAGAGGGTCATCACTTACTACGAATGGAAACTGCCCGTTATTTCCGGGTTTGAAACCCTCTGCCCCAATAGAAGTTGTAACAGTTGGGACTCCATAAGATAAAGCCTCAGCCAATTTACCCTTTAACCCAGCTCCATCAATCAGAGGAACGATGACAATTTTTGCTGATTTGTAATGCTCATCGAGTTCTGGCTGAAAGCCAAGCATATTTAGACCTAAATTACTGAGCTCTGTATTTTGATCTGAGGTTAATCCGCCCCCAATAATGTTGATGCCTTCAGAGAAGTTTAGCTTCTTAAGTTCGGGCAAAACATTTTTAGCAAACCAGTAAACACCACTAATATTTGGAACATGTCGGAATCCCCCAACAAAAAGAATTCCACTTCTTTGAGTTATTGAATAATCCGTATTGTGGATTTTAAAGTCATACCAAAGATCATGAACCTTAACTTGCGATACTAATTCTAGTTGTGCAGCTTCAGCTGGAGAAACTAGGACTGTTACATGAGCTTCTCTAGAGATTTCTAAGTGCCGTTTCGCAATTTTGGTTCGGGAAGCATCTTCAAATCTTAAATCTAGCAAATCGCCAATTACTATGGCGGTCCCATTAATCTTTGTTAAAGCCTCTCGATAAAAATCATAAACCTCTTCACGAATCATCCAAAAATAGCGGAGTCTGTCTTGGCGCAACTTAAGCGACTCCAATAAGGTATTGAAGTCTAATTGGACTTCAATACCCATATTTCGAAGTTGCTCTAGTTGAACGTGGCTGGTTGATGTATCGACAGCTGTGAGAACTACGTGAAAACCCTTTGCTAAGAGTCTTTCAGCGAGTCGAATAGTTCTTTGCGAACCAGAGTCTCTTCCTGCATGTGGGAGTTGTCGATCGCACAAAACTACGATGCCTTTTGAATTACGGGAGTATTCAATTCGCGGGTAGCCCTTGTCCTCCCAATGCTTTTCCAATGAATCGCTCCACTTGGCCATAAACTTCTCACAGTTAATAACTTGATGTTTCTTTATTCCACCCGTAACTGAAGTTCCATGGCTCACACCCTCGTGATGAATAACCCAACTTTTGGGTGAAATATAGACTTTCATTCCATTTGACCAAGCTGCCATAGCCAGATCGGTATCTTCATAGTAAGCGGGCTTATATCGCTCATCAAACCCACCCATATTATTCCAGAAGGTTCTGCTAACAAGAATTGATGCCGCGCTGCAATAATCTACCTCTCGCAGTGAGGTGAACATGTCGTTTATCGAAGAGAATCCCTTACCGATGTTGTATCCATTTCCGGTTTTAAATATTTGTGAACCCGATTCTTGTAAACGCCCATCTGGATAAAAAAGTGTAGATCCAACTATCGCGACATTTTCATTGTTGAGAAATACATTCAACAGTTCATCTAGCCAATTTCCTATCGGTTCTGTATCGTTATTTAGGAGAGCTATATATTGAGAACTTGGTGAAGATATAGAAGCGCCTATATTTGTTGACTCTAAATAGCCTTGGTTTGAAAGATTAGAGATAACCTTAATTCCTCTAACATTTCTTAAAGCTTGGCTAGTTTGATCACTTGAATAATCATCAACCACTATGACTTCGAACGGAGTTGTATTTGTGGAGCATTGAATCGCCCTCAAGCACCGGTTAGTCACCCACCATTGATTGAATACTGGAATCACGATGGAAATTGCAGGTGTATTTGACGTAGGTAGACCAAAACCAATATCTAAGTTATAAGTTACTTGAACTACCTTACTGGACTGCATAGGAGCCAGCGATGAAATAATATAGTTACGTATGTTTTTAGGCAGAAGATTTACGATTTGAGTTGCTTTAAGCCTGCCGGAAGTTCCGTGAGCGAGATTTCTTGACAGCCAACGCACCAGTTTCCTAAAAGTTGGAGCGAAGATTCTTGCTGTCTTATTTTGTGATTCCGCATTAATAAATACGGGAAGAGTCTTATTTCGTAAATTTTCATTTCTTAGTAAAGCGATTTCATATTCATCATCAGCAGAGACTGGTTTTGGTTCGGTAATTACATAATTCAAACCAATCCCCCTTCATATAATTTGGGAAATTATAGCCTTATATCCAAAGATGCACCTTGAAGTTCATTTTAAAGATCAATATGGCTTTCGAGCAATCCAGATCCTAGACCAGGGCTCCCAGTTCACACCAAAAAACGTCTATTAGGTAGTGATTTAATTTCAGTAAAACCAACTCTCGTGAGATTTTCAAAAGTGATTTCCTTAGAGGTTCTCCATCAGAAACCCCAACAACCTTTAGCCCCTATAATGAAAAATACGCTTTAAGAGACTTTTTCTTTCAATCCAACTATCGTGACTCACAAAACTAAATCCAATATATATTTGCCATGAGGGCTTCCTTTATAACTCACTCCTAACTGTTCTAGTTGTGAGTCCGAAATCCAACCATTGCGCCAGGCGATTTCTTCTAAACATGAAATCATCATTCCCTGTCTATCTTGAATCGCTTTTACATAGTTTGATGCTTGGTGCAGTGATTCAATGGTTCCGGTATCAAACCAGGCCGTGCCACGCTCCAAGATATGCGTTTGCAGTTCGCCCAAATCCAAATAGGCTTGATTAACTGCGGTAATTTCTAGCTCGCCGCGGGCACTTGGTTTGATTGACTTTGCAATCTCAACTACACGCTCATCATAGAAATAGAGACCCGGGACCGCATAACTTGATTTAGGTTGATGCGGTTTCTCTTCTAGGGAAATCACTCTGCCTTCGCTATTGAACTCAACAACTCCATAATGCTCTGGATCATTGACTTTATAGGCAAATATCCCAGCACCAGTGATTCCCTCATATTTACGCAACTGAGTTCCAAGGCCGTGACCATGGAAAATATTGTCACCAAGAACAAGAGCAGATTTCTTGCCTCCTAAGAACTCTTCACCCAAAATAAATGCCTGAGCAAGACCCTCTGGCTTGGGTTGAGTAACATATGTGAAACTCATCCCTAATTCCGAACCATCACCTAAAAGCCGCTTGAAAGAACTTTGGTCATCTGGAGTCGTAATAATCAATATTTCTCGAATACCAGCGAGCATTAACGTACTAATTGGGTAATGAATTAGAGGCTTATCGCAAACAGGCAATAATTGTTTACTTACTCCTTTTGTGATGGGCCACAGTCGAGAACCAGTGCCGCCTGCTAATACAATACCTCTCATAGCGGCAACGATACTTCATGGCTGGGCTCGGTCAAACTAACTTCAAGTGGTAGACCAATCAAAGGTCAGATTCTTTGCCATAAATAGATTGGGTGAGAATGAAAGTACTGGTTACTGGTGGCGCAGGCTTTATCGGTTCAAACTACGTTCGCCGAGTTATAGATGGTTCACTCAATGGCATTTCTGCTATCACGGTTTTAGACAAACTCACATATGCTGGCACTCTTACAAACTTGCAAGCGTTGCCAAAGAATAGTTTTCAATTTATCCAAGGCGATATTTGTGATACAAAATTGGTTAATGATTTAATTCCTGGTTTCGATGCCGTAATAAATTTTGCAGCAGAATCTCATGTTGACCGCTCTATCGCTGGTTCGCGTGAGTTCGTGCAGACAAACGTGCTCGGTGTCCAGAATTTACTTGATGCGGCAAAAAACGCAGGTACTCAAAAATTTGTTCACATCTCAACCGATGAAGTCTATGGAACTATTGCCGAAGGTTCTTGGCCAGAGACCGATCCCCTGTTGCCAAACTCTCCGTATGCAGCATCAAAGGCCGCAGCGGATTTATTGGTTCGTTCTTATCATCGAACTCATGGCATGGATGTACGAATTACACGGTGCAGTAATAACTATGGCCCGAATCAATTTCCAGAAAAAGTGATCCCGTTATTTGTTACCAACTTACTAGAGGGTAAAAAAGTACCTGTCTATGGCAGTGGAGTGAATGTAAGAGATTGGTTGCACGTAGATGATCATTGCAAGGGAATCCACGCCGTCTTAACAAAAGGTAAGGCTGGCGAAATTTATAATATTGGTGGTGGGCTGGAACTAACCAACATGGAGCTAACCGAAAAGATTTTGCATGCTTTTGGGAAAGGCTCTGAATCAATTGAATACGTAGAAGATCGAAAAGGTCACGACCTTCGATACAGTGTTGATTGGACAAAAATAAATCGGGAACTTGGGTACGAACCCCAAGTAAAATTTGAAGATGGGTTGAAGGACACTATTCAGTGGTACCGAGATAATGAAGCGTGGTGGAAACCACTGAAGAATCGATAGATAACGCGCATGTGGTTAATTGCTGGAGGCGCTGGCCAACTCGGAATTGCACTTGGCAGGGTCTTGGAGGAACAGTCGATTCCTTATATTTCAATGGGTTCTGCTGAGCTAGACATTCGAAATTCCAATCAAACTAGCCAGATTCTTCAGTCACTCAAGCCAAGTATCGTAGTAAATGCAGCCGCATGGACTGATGTGGATGGTGCAGAAAAAAACGAAAATGACGCCTACGCAGTGAACGCTACCGGAGCGGCAAATTTAGCCGATGCGAGTCGTGAAATTGGCGCAAAGTTCGTGCACATTTCAACCGACTATGTTTTTTCTGGTGAAGCAAGTGAGCCCTGGAAAGAAGAAGACAGCCATTCACCCGTTTCGGCTTATGGCCGAACCAAAGCAGCGGGAGAAACTTTTGTTTTAGACATTTATCCTGAGAATAGCTACATAGTGCGCACAGCGTGGCTCTATAGTCCCTGGGGCAAGAACTTTGTTAAGACTATGAAGAAATTAGCGTTATCAAATAATCAAGAAGTGCGCGTGGTAAATGACCAAATCGGCCAACCTACTTCGGCTATTTCACTAGCGGAGCAAATTGTAAAATTGATAATTAGTGATGCTCCAGTTGGAATTTATCACGGCACTAACGCAGGTCAGACCAATTGGTTTGAATTTGCTCAAGAGATTTTTTTAGCTCTTAAAGTAGATGTGTCCCGTGTAAAGCCAGTTGCATCTTCGGAATACATGCAGATTGCAAAACGTCCTAGTTTTTCTGTTCTCTCACATGATCGATGGTCGAATACATCCATTGCTCCAATGCCAGAATGGAAAGTTGCATTGACAAGGACCCTCAGCGATTTAGAAGTTGATTGAAACGGATCTTTATAATCCTTAAAAATTTTGATGCTTTCCAGATATTCGAGTGAATTACAGCATCCCGTTCGTGAATTACAGCATCCCGTTCGTGAATTACAGCATCCCGTTCGTGTTCCGCATACTTAAGTAGGCTGGCTGATTCCTGTAGTAGGAGAGATTGCATGACAGTATCTGAAATCGAACCAAACGTACCTTGGATTTGAGCAAGATTTCCACTATTTGATATTTCAAATAACTCCGTAAACAATCCCCGGGGGATTTCTCCAAGAAATACGACACCAAGCCCATGCGAACCGACAAACTCCATTGTCTGATACTTCTTCTTTATTTCTGCCCATAATTTGTAGACTCCAAAAGTGTTTCGCCGCACATGGATGTCGTGCAGCAAAATCACACCATTGGCGGTCATCTTAGGAAGCCATGAAAAAAAGTCTTCAGAAACACTTTCATAAGAATGGTATCCATCAATATGAAGAAGATCGACAGAGGAATCAGAGATAACTTCTGTGGCGTCTGAAAAACTCATTTTCAGCAAAGTTGAGAAATGCTTATACTCCTGATTGGTTTCAACTACTTGGTCGTAGACAGTTTGGTCAAAATACCCGGCTTGTGCATCACCAATCCAATGATCTACGGCAAACGCCTTGCATTCAAGACCAGACTCAACAATAGATTGGCAAGTAACAAAATAACTAAACCCATTGTGGGTGCCAAGCTCTACGAAAGTTTTAGGTTTCAACTCGCGAACGGCGAATTTCATAAATGGGGCATGTCCAAGCCAAGCCGATTGTTTGTAATGTTTTACGCTATAAAAGTAAGAATCGTTAGTTATTTGATTCAGTAATTTATCCATAAGTATTTACTTCCAGCAGTCTATAATCACAGATATAGTTTAACTCATCCTTGAAAGACTTAAGAATTCCGGAGAAGGGAATTATGGACTTAATACCACTAAATATCAAAGGTTCATGGTTGGCAAAATCACCTGTACATAGTGATGAGCGTGGTAATTTCCGTGAGTGGTTTAAGGCAGAGGATTTTGCAGTTACTACTAAACGCAATTTTTCAATCGCGCAAGCAAATGTTTCAACGTCCTCGAAAGGGACCATTCGTGGAATTCATTACAGCCTTGCCGCTATAGGTCAAGCAAAATGGGTAACCTGTGTTGCTGGCCGCATTAATGATGTGATTATTGATATCCGACCGGATTCTCCTGCATATGGAAGCCACCAAGTGGTCGAGCTCGGTGAAACCAATGGTTCTGCGATCTATATTGGTGAAGGCTTGGGACACGGATTCATCGCACTTGAAGAAAATACTGTTGTTTCGTATTTA
>Ga0214919_10005436_pt1 | contig 18103 bp, 17 predicted proteins | sample LL1503_MetaG_FD_177994 | JGI IMG/M metagenome (GOLD analysis project Ga0214919, IMG submission 177994) | Freshwater microbial communities from Lake Lanier, Atlanta, Georgia, United States - LL-1503 | ecosystem: Environmental > Aquatic > Freshwater > Lake | place: USA: Georgia | collected...
ACCTGTTGAATTTGTTGACCAAGATTTTCTCGGAGATGCATTCACCTGCTTTAGCGTCAGCACCAGAACCAGAACCAATCAAGGAAAAGAAATCCAAGAAAAGTAGCAAAAAACTTCGCCAACACATAAAGCAAGAAAATATTCAGGTTATTGAAATCGACGATGAATCTATAGGATTTACGGACTTCGAAGAAGGTAGTAAATCCGAAATTTTCAGGAGATGCGACGCAGGAGCATCGAATGAAAATGATGCGATTGAATTTGTTGAAGATGAACAACCTGTTTTGCATGACATCGTGAAAGAAGCATTTGTGGAAGAACTTATAGGATTTACGGACTTCGCATACGAAGTGGCAGAAGGTAGTAAATCCGAAATTTTCAGGAGATGCGACGCAGGAGCATCGAATGAAAATAAAACCGATTTAGAAGCGGTTGTTGAGGAAGTTGTTGAGGAGGAGGAGGTGGTCGAAGAAGAAGTGGTCGAAGAAGAAGTGGTTGAGGAAGAGGAGGTGGTAGAAGAAGTTGTTGAGGAAGTTGTTGAGGAGGAGGAGGTGGTCGAAGAAGAAGTGGTCGAAGAAGAAGTAGTTGAGGAAGAGGAAGAGGAAGAGGAGGAGGAAGAAGGTGGTGTATACGAGGTAACGGTAAAGGGTGTCCGTTATTACACAACCAGTGAAAAGGACGGAATTGTCTATTCGATTACAGGCGAAGACGAGGTCGGCGATGAGGTCGGCAAGTTTGTCGACGGCAAACTGGTTCTGAAATCCGCAGCAAAGATTGTTGTTAAGGTAAAGCGTTAGAATGTATAAATGGGGTGATAAATAATAATTAGTATCATACTAATCATTATATAAGATTTACGGGAATCGTCTCAGTGTTTTGTGTCGATTATTGTGGTGTGGTATATATTTTTTGTGCGATTTGCCGCCGCCACCATTAGTCGGTAATACATTTTGCAATGGATTTGTTGCCGGTTTGACCTCCTCTGGTTTAGTCGCTTCTGCCGCGGCAATAAGCGGATTGGGTAGCAAAGATTCAAAGTCCAAATTGCGGTATCGACTGAGACTCGTGTTGTTTTTATTGAGCGGGTCAACCAAATACATATATTCTTGCTCCAATTCTTTGTCCAATAATTTGCATGATGCCTTGCTCGTCTTTTCGAAGGAATCCGCGCTGACCAAATTCATACGCACATAAATTTCATATACCTTGCGTCGCACATCGTTTTCTTTCTTCTCATCCGCGGTCGATTTCACTTCGTCCACTCCCGTATACAAATATTTGTCTGGTTTATCTGTTATGTCGGTCAGACCCAAAATGTATTGGTCGTAGATAATATTCATTATTTCCCGATATTCATCGATTTCTGGATTTTTTATATTGTACTCGCGTTTCATCGCGGATTCGCCCAATCGAAAAAACCGCAAAATATTGTACAGGTTCTTGTTCGACGATTTTCGTATAGGTTCGTAGACGTTTTTGACGTTATCGTATAGTTTATTGTTTATTGCTGCCTCCGTTCCGAAGAACTCTTTAATATGCTGGTTGATTCGCTGAATAATCGGAGAAACATCTGTGCCGTCCGATTTTTTACCGGACAGATTCATCGGGATATTGTTTTTTGCGAATTTCAACACGGTCGATGCTGCTTTTATTTGAATCGACATTTTAAGGAGACGCTCGAATAATTCTTCGTAATTTCTATCCATGAAAAATGAAATATAGTCGCCTCTTGGTCCACGCGCATGATTATCAAAATCATCTTTTATAGCAATAATAAGGTCTACTGTTGCAGAAATATCTTTCTCTCTAGACAACCGTTCGAGTTTATTGCATACAGATGTAATTGTTTTATTTCGGTCAGAGTTTGTAACTCCATTTCTGGTATTTGTTGAAGTGTTAAACTTTTCATAAATATGATTTTTTAACATGAAAAACGAATCATTTTTCAAATCAGCAAACATCTCTTCTAAAAGATTTTCTATAAATTTATCATAATTTGGCAAGTCATCGAAATAACTTCTTATCGAGTACAACGCATATGCTTCTTTTGGAAACAATTTATTAAATGTATCGCGAATTGTATTATTATTAAAGTCCGTTGAATTATGGTTTTTACCGTGAGTTTGAATTACAGATTCTAATTGATGATAATTTAACGAGAAATCAATAAAATCCTCTTTAGTGTCTTTATCATTTAAGTATTTATCGGGTTCGTCAATTTCAACAAAAAGATGCGAATGAAACAAATAAAGAGTATTGTTTTTGTATTCGTTGTTTTTTCGGTCTATACATAATTCTTTAAAATCTTCAAACCCTATACTCTTTATATTTTTTATGCAATTGTATATTTCTTGTTCATTGTCGCATGCATTGTTGGAGCAATCCATGTATTTATAAAAATCGTGTTGTAACTCCATGTGGTATCTGAGGTCTTCCAGGTATTTTTTTAATTTATCCACCGATTCGGTGTACTTCGTCTCCACTTCTGGAGCGGAATTCGCAACTTCTTCAAAGGTTTCTCTCTGCGATTTTAAAAACGCATTATACACCGGATGGTTTATTATATCATTTTCCCATACTACATCATCCACTTCGTATCGTTTACCGCCAACATTAATAAAATACTCCTCTTTTTCCTTGCTCATAATCCCGAATTTGTACATAAACCCGAATATATTTGCGGCATTTAGTACATCAACGTCCCAGGCAATCCGGGAATTGCTGCCGGTTTTGAGCACATGGTCGTATGTGTTTGTGAGTGCTTTTCCAAACACTTCCGGTATCGGGAAAAGTGCGCGAAGTGTTAACATTATATTGTGCTTTTCCGTCTTGTTCATCCACTCGTATAGTTTTTTGTTTTCGTCTTCATCTTTAGACGTCAATCTTGCTCTGTAATTATCCGGGTGTTTTTTGATATATTTCTTCAGTTTTTCAATGAACAAGTCCCGGTTAAAAAAGAATTCGTATTTTGTTTTCCATTCGGCATTTTCAATATAACCAGGATATCTCACATTCTTCGTGAAAAACGGGAATTCGCTATTCATTATTGGCGGCGTGTCCATTTTCGGCATTTTTATCATGCTTCTCTTAAACAATTGAACCGCGCTTTCTCCATTCGGACCAGTGTTCGTATCCAATTGAATATATAAAGCGGATACTGGAAATAAAACATTTGCGGGTTTAACACTCATTTTACTATATGATTCGATATTACTCGGCATTCTTGGTCGCATCATTCTTGGTAGCAGCATCATTATACTTTTTCCAATTCGCCAAAGTCGCCACCGCATCCGCAACTTGTTGGTCGCTTACTTCCGGAGGTGTCTCCAGAAGTTCGGCATTTTGAGTAATAAACGACTCCGGTAAACAGCAAAATCCACTATTCTCGTTAAACAGGAAATTCGAACATATCGAGAATAGAAGTGTGATGAATAATGCAGTGTAAATGTCGCGAGTACCCATCCACGCCATAGCAAATACTAATATATCACGACTAAATGTATATTTCAAGTATCCCTCCATCGACTTGCTCAACTTTATCGTCACAAATTTAGACGAAATGTTGAGTACAATTATCACTAAACCCGCGAAAATCTTGCTCTGGTTCATAGCAAGAACATTTTGATTTATGTAGGCAATCATATCGCGCAAGGTTTTTGTACCCTTGTCCGATTTTGCTCCTTTTTTTGGCATTTGTGTCCTATATAATACGCCATTACAGAAAGCAAACCTAGCAAAAATATTACTTGCCAATTCCGCTGACAAATGTCGAAACGCGCTGCTCCAACTTGTAAACGTCGTCCACCATACTCGTGATTGGCGTCACTACGTAGTGCCCGAAGAACTTATTCCAGTCGATTTCCTCGTCTTTAGACGAAGTGGGGCGAAGTCCCTCCTCCCGATTCAAACGCTCCTCTATAATGGAAAATTCGCAAGATTCGTCGCAAGGATTACATTTAGCGGAATTGCCATGAAATTGAATTTCTCTAAATACGTGGTCCGCCATTTCTGGACGAACCGTCGCTCCTTTATATTTCAGGCGCCCCTTATCGTCGCAGTTCGTCTTTCTAAACATATCTAGCAATTCCTTTTTCCTCGAACCTCTCAAGAATTCTTTTTCATAATAATTTGCTGGTTCGTGCTCCGATTGATATGAAAACACCGACGAATCTCCTGGCGAAAACGCTTCCAATAATCCGCCCATGTCCGCATACATACTTGCCTTGTCGGATAACGAATCTTGCACAATAGAATCCTGCATCACCATCATGTTCTCGGATAGGAGCGTGTCGCGGTGAATAGCAATTAAACTATTGTACAAATCGAATTGGTAAAACACGATTATTATGCAACATGCTACTATTCCGTAGATGGGGTCGACCATCGCATAATAAATAATGACCGACGCGAAAAAGAGTTTCCCTAAACTCGTCTCGCTGAGTTCAATCATTTCGTATGGGAAACTGGCGAACAGAAATATCGCAATGATTGTTACCCATTCGACAATCTGCTCATCCGTCCATTCATTTTTTGTGGGCGCAATATTTAGAAGACTCGGCATTATACTTGCTATACAAAATATAGACTATTCTGTTTCGCTTGACATTTTCATTCATTTTCATTCGATGCTCCTGTGTCGCATCTCCTGAAAATTTCGGATTTACTACCTTCTGCCACTTCGTATGCGAAGTCCGTAAATCCTATAATACCGTCTGTCACTTCGCATTCGCATTCGAAGTCCGTAAATCCTATAAAAATCATCAGAATAAAATCTGGCGATTTTGTAAAGTATATTTCAACACCTAATTCATATTATCAATGTCCCTATTAACATATGCATCTCCATGGACAAGTGACAATACAACCACTGCGGCAGCGTCGAGAAAACGGACGCCTACAATGGGCGGAATTCCACGAAAAACGGTTAAAGTCCGTCCCAATCACGACTCTGAAACAGACCAATATGAAATCTATAAACCGGCAGAAGTATCTGAAAATGTAAAGATTGCACCCGATTCTATCGAAGACCATGTCGAAAAGCAGACTGACCGAGAAGCAAAAATAAACACGATTTTGAATAAAATAACCAGTTTTAACACGGATGATAAACTGGGCGATTTTAACCCGATGCCATATCCTACTAATATCACCAAGCGAAATAGCGACCAAATTGTATCTGCTGATGAGTCGGTCAACAATGGCGTTAATCCTCTCATGCCCAAAGGCGGCAAACCCGAATTCAATGCACCTCTCGCAGAACCCAAATATTTCCGTGCATCTGAACCGAATACAGCAAGTCAATATTCGAGTTACCGGACTGCTTATGGAAGAGAGGGGTTGACTAGCGGTATTAAAGAACCATATTATGCTAAAATGGGGATTAGTGGCGGAGGCGCCGGCACCGACAAAATGATGGACCGTCTCAATTATATGACCCAAATGTTGGAGTCGATGCAAATGGAAAAGACGAACCATATCACCGAGGAATTTGTGCTGTATTCACTGCTAGGTGTGTTTATGATTTATATTGTGGACGGGTTCTCGAGAGGCGGCAAGTATGTGAGATGATAAGCATTCAAACTCCTTCGAACTAAGTTCTCCGGAGTTAGATTGTATTCCTCCCGCGTCGCGTCCGGAATACTTCTCATTTTCATTCGATGCTCCTATGTCGCATCTCCTGAAAATTTCGGATTTACTACCTTCTTCGAAGTCCGTAAATCCTATAAAATACTTATCACTTCCATATGTTGTATTTATCTCTAAAGTAGTTGGCGCAAAACGCATTTTTATCATTGCGAGAATAATCAAATAAACCCGATATTGAATTATTAATGTTTCGCGGTTCGTCTATTCGGGTTACATTAGGCACTAAATAGATATCTGTGCCATTTACGGTTAAAAATCCAGAAAACCAAACGTCGTCGACGTAATATTTCGCGTCATCGGGTAACAATGCAAAGATTTCATCATGATTAAATGGGCACATCGATTTCGTCAATAAAAACCCGCAACACCCACCTAATACATCAATGTACCCCGGTTTATGAAATTCTACTCCTCTCGGACTTTTTTTATTTTGAAACGCGACTTTGTTATTTGTAATCGTCTCCGTCTCCCATCCGGCAACAGTCAATGCTTTTAAAGGTATTATTTTGTGAAAATACAAAAAGTTTTCAATCATTCTATTATTATAGTTTCGATCGTCATCTATTACAATAATAATGTCACTTTCTGACATTTTACTGTATAATTCGGTTTCTCTCAACCCGAGCAATTTCGTTGCCGGACCATAATCATTGCATCGATTTATAATCACGTCCGGATGATTTATCTTAGGAAGTTCAAAATCATTGCTGAAGTTGTTGTATTGTTTTGGAATGTTTAGCAAAACTACGTCCGGTTTTACTGTCTGAGAAAAAATGCTATTCAGCGTATAATGTAAATTGTCAAATCTAGGAGGAATAGTGGTTAAAGTCAACACTATCATTTTGTAAAACGATATACTAACAATCAACAATTTACAGCAAAATGTTTACCGTGCCAGCGTCATAGGGTGACCTCGGCACCACATAATTGCAAAAATAATAAGCGCATTTTGCCCTCAGCACAACATCGTGTGTCCGTTGCCACCGTTTAGCGACGCCTCTCAAATGTCCTAAATCATCCACCATCAGCATCTTCGTTTCTGTCCCGCTCAAATCCTTCCGCGCCTCTCTTACTGCCAATACAAACCCCAAGAAATAGAGTTCAAAGTCCGCAGTATTACAAAATGCCGCGGTTGCATGAAGTGTATCGCCTCCATCCAAATCCTCGTATTTCATATGGGCGTCGCGGAAGAAATACATGCCGTAAACCATATCCAATTTCGTTTTTATTTCGGGGTCGGGTCCTCTCAACGCATATGCAAATATCTGATTCGTTTGTAGCAAATGAATCAAATCGCCTATTTCTGCCGTAATGGAAACGCGTAACCCGATGTCGTCCTTTAGTGAAGCAACGCGCTCCATCCAATCGTGCAAATGCCGCAAGTGTTCACGTTGTATTCGAACTATCTGAAAATACTTGGGAAGAGGTTTAGGTTCAATTTGAAACCGCAAATAAAATGTAAGCATCTCGAATTCTACGAGAGGAACAATCGCATCACACAATTCTATTTCCTTTTTAAACAGTGTTATTTTCAAGTCGGGAAAATACGTCCTCTTGTTGAATTCGTGCGAATGAAACAGGCGGCGAGCGTTGTCCACCACCATCGCTTTTTTATTAAAGCATAAATAGTCGACGTAATATGCATGTTCCAACAAAGACTCTCCGGAATCCAGCGCAATCGCAGTGATTATTTTGCGAGAGGTTATGAATCCTTCCACCTCTCGAATTTTCGCGGTTGTTATAACATTTTCCACCGACAAAACGATATCTTCCTCTATCGTATTCCAAGTAGACACCAACGCACCAGAGCATTGTGCTGCCAATGCGGGTTCTTGAATGGAGCAGAATACACGGTCGCTCGGCAAATAATTGTTTTGCAGTAATTTAGCGATTTCTTCCGTTTCACCTCTCGTTAAATCTTGGAACCTTCGAGTTTTAACGAGACGAGGGTCGTAGTATTTCGTCTTTTTCGGAATTGGGTGCACAATAAATGGTCGGTCGGAATAGAATAATCTGCGGTGCCAGTCGTAGACATGGAGTGCAGGAATCTGGTTCCAAAATGGGTATTTCATTTTGATATACAGAATGAAGAACGCGGCAACGAATGTCGCGGCAACCAGCAGATAATTCGGGTGAATAGTTGAGAGGATGTCCGACACGCCAACAACGGCGGTTCTAAATGACGGTAACTCAGAGTGAGGATCTGTCCGGTAAATCCATGAATTCGCGGTATTAGGAATTGCATCCAGAATAATACCCTTTACGGCAGAAGTTATAGTATTTGCTGCACTTCCTAAATACGGTGCCACGGTTTCTTTCAATTCTACGAGAGGTTCCACAATTTCATAAACACCTCTCAACATTTTTGCAATAAAATAATCTGTTCAATCGTTCGATAATAAATAACAGGAAATTACTCATTCGACTTACGAGATTCCCTCCGCTGCGCTTCAGAAATCTCTCCAGCGAATCCTTGAACGCCTACCACTTCGTGTCCGGCGTTCTTCGCATTCTCCGGCAAAACTTCCTTCGTCAGTTTCTCTGGAGAATCATCCAATTCCTAGTGCTTATTCTTCGCTCCGGAATTGTCCACCATTTAGTATGTCACTCACCGTTTAGCAAATAATATCCATGATACCCAATAACGGCGAATCCCATCATCAATAATAACTCGAAATACAACCTCTCGGTATTCTCTGCAAAAAATCCAATATAGACCAAGAGAGGACCGACGAACAATATATGTATGAGGTTTACCCAATATGATTTCTTATGCTGATTTCTTTCGTACGCTTTGTATAAATGGTACAACACGATAATGACACCGAGACCGACGAGTCCAGCAAATAATTGGGTTGGAATGTCTGCTCGCTGGGTTCCAACGTACAAAAACAGTCCACCGACAATCAATATATGAAAAAGACGGACGAATAAACTTGCACTAGTCGACATAATATATAAATGTTGAGAGGATAAAAAGATACCGTCATAATAAACCATAATGAAGATACACGGAAAAATCATTCGCAACTTCGAGTTTCCAACCTGCAAAAATTGCGTCTACTATCGCCTTAATGGATTCAACAACGACTTTACGTCGTCCCTAAATAAATGCGAAAAATTCGGCATCAAGAATGTAGTAACGGGAAAAATAACATATGATTATGCTGATAGTTGCCGCTCCGACGAAGAACTTTGCGGTAAATCGGGAAAATACCATGTAAAAGAACCACGCATGATCCTAAAGCGACTCAAGCATACCATATTCCGACCGGTCACTATTTTTTACGGTATTCTGGGATTGTATTTAATGATATTTTATGGTATGTATGTTGTGAAATAATCATATGATTGAGATATATACGAAATCATATGATATACGACGTGGTCATTATAGGTTCAGGAATAAGCGGATTATATGCCGCATATAATATCAAACGCCACAATCCAAACCTCTCGATTATTGTCCTCGAAAAACAAAAGAGGCGATGGATTGGCGGACGAACAGGCAACGAACCCTTCTACGGCGCGAGTATTGCCACTGGCGCAGGAATCGGTCGCAAAAAGGACCGACTCCTCAAGAAACTCATGAAAGACCTTGGCCACGATATAAAGGAATTCCGAATTGAACCCCATTACTCTAAATCGTTAAATCCGGTCGACGTGAAAGACATCCTCTCGGATTTAAGAGAGGAGTATGAAAAACACCCCGTCGACACCACCTTCGAGAAATTCGCAAAACCAATACTGAGAAGTATTCCGGACGCGACGCGGGAGGAATACAATCTAACTCCGGAGAACTTAGTTCGAAGGAGTTTAGGACCAGACATATACCGTAGATTTTTGCTATCCTCTGGGTACCAGGATTACGAAAAGGCGGGGATACACGAAACACTATACGACTATGGAATGGAGGATAATGCCTGTTGTATGACCGCATTCGGGGTTCATTGGGCACAAACCATCCAAGATTTGGCGGCAGAAATTGGCGATTCCAGTCTCAAGTTTTCGCAAAATGTAGTTGGCATCAACGGCACTGTAGGCAACTTCTCGGTGGAGACCGAAGCAGGGCGCAAATATAATTGCAAAAAAATAATAGTCGCCACCACCATTACGGGTCTGCGTGCATTATTCCCTCGAAATCCAATATACCGAGAAATCGAAGGACAACCCTTCTTACGTGTCTACGGGAAATTCGCAAAACAATCCATTCCCGTCATGAAGGAATACGTGAAATCTGGTCATCTGATGGTGCCGGGTCTTATTCAGAAAATAATCGCCATCAAAGCGGACGACGGCATTTATATGATTGTGTATAATGATAATAAGAATGCGGTCGCACTTAAAGACCGAACGGAAAACACCGCCCCCCATCGCGAATATTATTGCGAATTACTCGAGAGGTCGCTGGGTATCCCCGGTGGAATGCTGCATTTGATTGCCATCCGGGCGTTCTATTGGGCAGTAGGGACGCATTATTATCCTCCTCTCGATGTTTCTAAATACGAATCGCGAGAGGATTTCATCGACGAAGCACAACATCCTGCCGATGGAATCTTGGTGGTCGGAGAGGTGGTGAGTCGACACCAAGGGTGGGTCGAAGGTGCGCTGGAAAGCGTCGAGGCGGTGGTGACAAAAAAATGGATGAATAAAATATAGCAATGCCGACCATCAAACAAACCTATTCGAACGTGGAAATCAAGATGCTTCCGAATGGAAGAAAGACCATCAGGAAAGTGTATAGGATTTACGGACTTCGAAGAAGGTAGTAAATCCGAAATTTTCAGGAGATGCGACGCAGGAGCATCGAATGAAAATATGTGAAAAACGGAAAAGGGTACAAGTCTATAGGATTTACGGACTTCGAAGAAGGTAGTAAATACGAAATTTTCAGGAGATGCGACATAGGAGCATCGAATGAAAATGTCACTAAATACAGCAAAGGAAAACGTGTGAGTTCTGTCAGAAAACCGGTTCATTTAGACCATTGTGAGAGGATACATAATGGCGTTTTTGTACCACAATTATTTGCTGATTGTATAGGATTTACGGACTTCGCATACGAAGTGGCAGAAGGTAGTAAATCCGAAATTTTCAGGAGATGCGACGCAGGAGCATCGAATGAAAATGTAAAGGAATCCACATAAACTCATCTCCATATATAATAATAAATGCGACCCTACGCCTTATTATTATACTATTTGATAATGAGAACCCACCGTGCGTACAGACCACAAACCGAAATCAAAACCTACAAATTCGACTTACGAGATTCCCTCCGCTGCGCTGCAGAAATCTCTCCAGCGAATCCTCGAACGCCTACCACTTCGTGTCCGGCGTTCTACGCAGAATCCAAAAAGACCGACGGACACGATCACCGATTTGTTGCGGACTCCCAGCAATCCGCCAAACAACTTTACAAAATCGCAAAAATATTCGAAAAAAAGAAACTCGTCGACTATTTACAGTCGTCTTCCGTGACCTTTCATATGAAAGCGCGCACAGTCGAATACCGCACAATCACACAATCAAATATATTTGCTGGGGGGTTGATGACCGACTTCGATTTCCCGCCTCTCGACGAAAATTGAAACCGTTTTATTTATATTATTGCAGTAATAATATAAACAAACCTGACATTAACACCATGACCAACACCACTGCTGTTATAGACTATTCCCGATTTGAAACACGGTTAACTGCCCCCCGACTGATGCTCGCCAATTCGATAATAGAACTATTGAAAATGGACACCATGAAGAAAATTATGTGCTGCATCTCGATATGCAACAATGATATATGGTTTGTTTGCGAATATGGCACTAAACCAATTAACTACCGAGTTACTACAGAGAAACGCAAATTGTTTGAAAAATATAAAAAGGTAATCCGAGATATAAACGCGCGAAATCCCTTACCAGAAGAACTTTATAACACGAATATTCGAAAATGGGCAACTTTCTTCATAAACATAAGGTTCGGGTCGTCGGGTTATTGTCGTATTACATTTCAGGACTGCGAAGGAGACCGTGATACATCTGTTCGTATCTCTCACGATATACGCCGCAAAATTAAACCTACCCATTTATGGAATTCACGCTCAGCGTACTTACAATTGGCAGAAGGATGTCTTAACTCTGAATCCTTCGTCCAAGAACAGCACCCACATATAGCAAAATATTTGTTCAACGACCTGGTAAGTCGAGAGGTATGTGAATTTATTTCTCCCGAATATTACGAAATTACTAGAATTTTGATTCCATCAAAATAAACAACTCAAAAATTGAAACCCTTTTTTTGTTTTACTACTGGTGCCAATATAACCGATTCTCCAGAAAATTTCGTATATCCTATATTCGACTTACGAGATTCCCTCCGCTGCGCTTCAGAAATCTCTCCAGCGAATCCTCGAACGCCTACCACTTCGTGTCCGGCGTTATTCGCAGTAAACAAATATGCCATACCTTCAAATTCAACTTGACCATATATCCGGCATAGTGCCGTCAAATCAAATGCAACTAACCCGTGACATAATAAACACTTTACAACGACATCAATACGTAACAATTCCACAAGTGGAATGTAGCGGAATGATTTCACTGGATAACCACGTTGTAACCATTTACGTGGAATATAAAGGAGATTTAATGCCGTGGACTAAATGGGCAACATTCAAAATCGCCATCGGCAAATATACGGACAACACCGCGATAAAAACCCCGTCATACCAAATTGTGTTTAATTATTCGTTAGGCAGCACCCAAACATTCTATGAAATTGCAAAAAATGTTCATGATGAGATACACTCCGAACTCGTTTGGCAATCGCGCCTAAACTTCTTGTCTTTGATGGAAGGGTGTTTATCTTCATTCGATGCTCCTGAAAATACCATAGAGTACGAACAGAACCACGTCACTAGATATCTATTTGACAATTTTGCTGCGATAAAAATATGTGAGTTAATGGAAGTCGAGTCGTTCGGGAAACTCGTATACCCAAACTTCGGCGGCAAAATAATAATTGCATGGTAAGTACCAACATAAAAAAACAATACAGCAATAATATTATTCCGACAAAAATGTATATCTTAAAAACATTTTTCACGCCATTTCCATATGACTTATATAATAATGCCAATAGCGCAGGCAATTTCGCTTTTGCTGGCGTAGGACTCGGATTGATAAATTCACGGCGATATTTTTGGATATCAAATTCATTCTTAGTCATGATATACTTCTCTCACAACTACCGCGCGCGAATGATATTATGGACTCTTTGCGTGTTTTCATATTATATGACGTATGTCAGATACAAGAGTGTCGCAAAATATTTACCGCTTATTCATGAACGGTAGATTTGCGAAGAACACCGGACACGAAGTGGTCAATTCCGGAGCGAAGAATAAGCACTCGGAATTGGTAGGCGTTCGAGGATTCGCTGGAGAGATTTATAGGATTTACGGACTTCGAAGAAGGTAGTAAATCCGAAATTTTCAGGAGATGCGACGCAGGAGCATCGAATGAAAATCTTTAGCGTAGCGGAGGGAATCTCGTAAGTCGAATCATAGCGCCTTCAATATATAGACTTTCTGTGCTTTATCCTCCGCAGAAACGAACTCACCGGTCATTAAAAACCCGCAATATCTAGCGTCTTCCAATATACTAGGTTGCGACGCCATATACATCGTCCGTTCGTTTTGCCGTACTTTGCTCGACGCCGCGTCGGTAAACGTCTCTTTTTGTACCACGGTGCCAGTGTCTTTCAATTGACTAAAATCGTATGCGGACTTGTATTTGAAATCCAGGAAATCAATTGCCGTATCTGTCACGCGTTTTCCTTCTGGCGTTTTCAGTTCGACATTTCGGAGAATTCCACTAGGTTGCCCTAAAGGAACCACGGCATTGAATTTGTCGGGTTCGACTAAATGCAAAATAAAATACCCCCCCGGTTGTAACCAGTGTTTGCAGTTGCGGAAAAATGCGACTTTATCTTCGATTTCATAGACAGTGCGTTCCATGCACAATATATGGGTGAAAGTGCCGCGCTCAAACGCCATTGGGTCCATCGCGTCGCCACATTTCATAGAATCTTTTGCATCTGCGTGGCGCTCTTTTCCGGTTTCAATCATCGCCTTCGATTTGTCGACGCCGATAGCATTGTATCCGCGGCGTTTCAATGCATTGACTAAACAACCCGTACCGCAACCGATATCGAGGAACACGGACTGGTCTTTGTCGGGGTAGGTCGCATTCACAATTTCGACCGCCTCTTTATCAGACCGGGGTTCCGTCTTATAAAGTTTGTCGTATATTTCGGAATAGAATTCGTCGTATACTTCGGGACCTTTCTGTATAGTGAATTGCTCTTTTTGCTGGAATCCTTCGTATTTTACGGACTTGCGATTATACTGCAAAATGACTAACAATGCCAGCAAAAATATTGATAGGACTAACCATTCGTTCTTTTTTGAGAGGAAGAATTTCTGTATTTTATCGAGGATTGCCATTTGTCTATTGTCTGGAATTTAATAATATATATAATAATTGGGCATATACATTATTTTCGGGGTTACTCTATAATCCTCTCAATTGTGTCCGAGTATTATTATGGAATCGGTCGTTGCCTACCATGCTTGCTACTTCCGACCCTTTGGTCGCCAACCCATATTTGTCGAATATCATAGCACGCTCGCCCATATCTTCTTGCCTTCCAACCGCAGAGAATCCATATAAATCGCTCGACGAGTGAGGAACGTAGACGCCTTGGTCTGCTCCGTGTTGAAGCGCCACATGTCGGTTCTGCAAAACAGTTTCCAAATCAATATTTGCTAAATAGGTCCCGACAGGTCCGTTGCTCGTTGCAGGACTGATTCCACCTAAGACACCCTTGTAGGGCGTCTCCGGTGAATACTCGAACTCCTCCCGCTTTGCGTCCGGAGTTCTTCGCAAATTGGTAGCAATGTCATATTGGGGATAATGTGCGATGGGTTCCTGTGGTCTTGCTCGCCGGTCAATAATAGGCATATACGCGTATTTAGTTGGCACAGGTCGGAAATTGAAATTCGGTTGGAGAGGACGGTCTGGAAAGTGCCTCTCGGCAAGTCTCGCATCGAGTTCATTCAGACGCTCGTGCTGTCCTTGCCATAATCCTGTAACGGCACCAATTACATTAGGGTTATCTGTTAAATCCATTATTTTGCAGGAGTTTATTATATATCGAGAGGAGAATATGTAGCATAAAAAAACATAAACATACGACGGCATAATCCTCTCATACATATGCAACCCGAATCTACCATCGATATAAGACCGGTTCTCTACAAAGAATACGCCCCCATATTCGGCAAAGACAAATCCGGTAAAGCGCGAGTTTGGGCAGCAACCATATTCCGGTTCACTACTTCCCCGAAAGCACTTGCAGTCATCCAACACGGAATGTATGAAGGAAAACTGCAAATTGATACGCGCGAATACACCGAAGGAAAGAACATTGGGAAACGGAATGAGACGACGCCTCTCCAACAATGCATGTCAGAAGTCGAGAAGAAACGCAAAGACAAATTGGAAAAAGAAGGATACAGCACTACATTTCCGAGTCGTGATACCGGCGTGGTCGACGGTTGTCGCAAGATATTCCCCATGTTGGCGAACAAATACGAACCGGGTGCTAAGAAACGGGGCGGAATCGTGTTCCCATGTTTCGTGCAACCTAAACTCGACGGATTGCGCTGTGTCGTCCATTTAGTGGAGGGGGCACCGGTGTATCAATCTCGCACAGGGGGAGAATTCTCGGTTTTGCGGCACCTGGATGATTCTATATTGGAAATCCTCTCTAAACATCCCGGTTTAATATTAGACGGCGAACTTTATACCCAAGAAATCCCGTTCGAGGAATTGGCGGGAATCATAAAGAAGAAGGCGCTAACCGAAGCGGACCAAAAGCGCATACAGTGTATTCAATATCACGTATATGACGTCGTAGTTGCCAACATGCCGTTTCGTGAACGGTTATCGCTATTCCAGCAAATAATTTACCATAATAATGCGTTTGTTACACCGGTGCCGACTTATTTGGCGGATACGTCTGAGAAATTTCGCGAGAAGTTTGGCGAGTTTGTGGCGGCGGGATACGAGGGAATTATGTTGCGGAACTGCGGTGGTCTTTACCGGGAGAATTACCGCAGCAATGACTTGATGAAATACAAGGAGTTTTTCGAGGGTGAATATCCTATAGTGGATTATCGAGAGGCGGTTGGTCGGGATGTGGGGACGGTGATTTGGGAGTGTGAGACGCCCGAAGGGCGTCGATTCAGTGTTAGACCGCGGGGAACCCAAGAGGCAAGGCGGGAATGGTTTTCTAAGGGAGCGAGTCTGGTGGGAAAACAGTTGACGGTTATTTATCAGGAGTTGTCGGAGATGGGTGTGCCGCGGTTCCCTGTGGGCAAGGCAATACGAGAGGGTTATTAATCAAATACATATTACAGAAACTACATAAACATCTCGTACATTGTTTGTATATCCAGCAAACAATGCACTCAATATTACTAAAATCCATATTATTGTTGGCATATAGTGCTACCCTTTATTCCTACCCTTTTCCAAGGGTTCGAAAATACGCCCCATTAACCACACTAAATGCGGAAGAACCCCGGCGCCACTACCATTATTCGCAAAAATACTATGAACAGGCACTCAAGCGTCTGCGAGAGAACAACGTCACCACTCCTACCCCAAAATCCAAACTAAATTACAATGAAAATGATACCATTCACATGAATGATTTGCCGGGAATCACTATTATCCTGAAGGGAGGGTATTTGAACCCCTTTGGAAATCTCTTTTTAAACGGAGAAAATGACGACGACCAAGACGACCAAGAAGACCAAGAAGACCAACCCCAAGAAGAATCGTCATCCTCTCAGAAAAACATATTTGACAACCCATTCGGCAGTCTATTCGAAGACTCGAGACCGCGTGCCCAACCCCATCAACGCAAAGACAATCCCTATGTCCGCGCGTTCCAAAAAGGCACGAATCGCGAGAAACTCAAATCCAAAAACTTCCAAGTGACGGTCGACTATGGTATCAAGTTTGCAGATATCGGCGGGTACAAACAAATCAAGGACGAGATGCAGCAATCCGTCGATATTCTCCGCAATTACACCAAATATGCCCAGTACAATGTGCGAATCCCTAAAGGACTCATCCTAGAGGGACCGCCTGGAAACGGCAAAACCCTCTTAGCAAAATCACTTGCCGGAGAGGCAGGATGCGGATTCATTGCCGTAAGCGGTTCAGATTTCCAAGAAAAATACGTCGGCGTCGGTTCCAGTAGAATCCGCGAATTATTCGAGTTGGCAAAAGAGAACGAACCCTGCATAATATTCATCGATGAGATAGACGCGGTGGGTCGTCATCGGTCGGCGGACGGGGAATCGTCTTCTTCCGAGCGCGATAATACTCTTAATGCACTTCTGGTGGAATTAGACGGGTTCAAGAACAACACTGGCGTGTTCGTTGTGGGGGCGACCAACCGAATCGATTTGCTGGACCCTGCCCTAATCCGTCCAGGAAGAATCGACAAGAAAATCTTCATCGGAATGCCGGACGAGCATACACGCCGAGAGGTTATCCGGATTCATATTAAAGGTAAACCCCATGACGAAAGTATTATCCTGGAGGATTTAGTCGAAGTGACCGACGGTCTTTCCTGCGCGCAAATCGAGAATTTGCTAAATGAAGCAATGTTGCATGCCCTTCGATACAACAACGAAGTGTTTACGTATGCCGACATCGATATTATCCTAAACAAAATAATCGCGGGTTGGCAATCGACCGACCATGGGTTCACGCAAGATATGATTGAGAGGATAACAGTTCACGAAATGGGACATGCTATCCTAGGATATTTATCGAAGTATCATTCTAAATTGGTGAAGGTGGTTCTCAATTTGTCTTCGCCTAAAACACCTGGTTACACGATATTCGAGAGGTCGGCGTCTTCTATTTATCTGAAGGAGGCGCTTTTCGAGCATCTAATTATTTTGCTGGGCGGCAGAATCGCAGAAGAAGTCGTATACAATGTGTCGGTTACCACGGGGGCAATCAATGATTTCGAAGAGGCGTTCAAATTGGCGGAGAGGATGATTATGCATTATGGAATGGGAGAGAATGTGCTTTACCCCAGCAGCAGTGAAAAATACAAGGAAATCGTCGACACCGAGGTAAGCGAACTAATTAATTATGCGTATTTGGTCGGCAGAATCGTATTGGAGAACTGCAAACCTATTATTCTGGAATCTGCCGGGTTTTTGTATAGAGAAAAGAAACTGTTGCCGAGTCATCTGGGCGATATGATTCGCGATTCTCATCCAGAGGTTCTCAAACTGAAAGAGATTTTCACTGTTTGATAAACGTATATGAATTTGTGATTATATAATACAATAATCACAAATATA
>Ga0214919_10005437_pt1 | contig 18099 bp, 24 predicted proteins | sample LL1503_MetaG_FD_177994 | JGI IMG/M metagenome (GOLD analysis project Ga0214919, IMG submission 177994) | Freshwater microbial communities from Lake Lanier, Atlanta, Georgia, United States - LL-1503 | ecosystem: Environmental > Aquatic > Freshwater > Lake | place: USA: Georgia | collected...
GCATAAGCCCTTTAACTAGCTTAAGTGCTAATAGAGTGTATGGAGCTCTTAGCGTAATTGACGTTATGCTAAAGTCTCCAAAACTTAGGCTACTTATTGACGCTCCAGAGCCTACGCGCATTACTTCTAGCTTAAAAGCAATAAGCAAAACTCCAGACAATTTAACTAAGCCTTTCTATTCGTACAGAAAAAGCTTTTCTTACGCGACGCAGCCAACTGTGTTAGACAGTCTCATAGATGTTATAGATTACTTAATAACCGAGAAATGGCCAGTAACGCTGTACCCTTCTCTTCCATGGGGTGACATAGAATCTGTTAAAAAACAATTACCAGAACTAGCTAGAGATTCACTTATGGCTGTAAATATTGACTCGTATTTACTATCTAATCAAGATGTTATAGAGATAGAAAGAAGAGAAAAATGGGTAGTAGAAAACTATTCTACTCCATGGATAAAGTCTACTGCAGCAACATTAGCGAATCCTACTGTGCCAATGAAATGGCACAAGGGCTGGACTGACGCGCAAGTGCTTGCGCAAATAGCGAGTGGAATAGGCGCACTTATTACTCCTCATCAAAACGGAACATGGTGGAGTTACAGAATACCGCAGTGTCTTAATTCTCTTACTCCTATTGCTACCAATTGGCAAGAAAGCAGTGTACTAGGAGACTCGTGGATGTATCTTGCAGCAAGAATAGAAGATCTTTCTGAAGAAGATAGAGTAGCACTTGCGTACCAGCAGAGAGAAGCATACGTAAAAAGTATGCCATCAAGAAGAGATGCTGCAGTAGAACTGCATAACGCTCTTGGCTTATATAGTAAGAAAGGAACAAAATAGCATGGGAATACTTTTTAATACATGGTTAGAAAAAACAAAAGATCTACAAAAAAGCGTGTATCGAATTGACTATGAAAAACTAGAAGGTGACACGCCTGAAAATATAAGAAACTTAGTCGAGTACATGCGCTGGAATATGCTAGCCATTGACGATGAGCTGGCAGAGATGCGTCAAGCAATCTCATGGAAGCCATGGCAGCATGACGATCCGTATGCTGATAGAGAAGAAATTATAAAAGAAGCTGTTGATGTTCTTCATTTTGTTGCAAATATCATCGTTGCGGCCGGAGGAACAGACGAAGTACTAGACGCATTTTACGTAGAAAAAATGGAAAAAAATAGAAAACGTCAACTAGATGGGTACAAAGTAAAAGAAGTAGGAGTAAAATGTCGCATGTGCACGCGCGCTATAGATGATATTGGCGTGGGCACAGAAAGCGATTTATGCGCTAAATGCGCTCCAGAGAAGAAAGAAGGATAACTTACATGCCTGAAGTAAATTATGAGTGGGTGCGCTCTCAAATGCAAGAAGCACGAGTAAAAGTTGGAGTAGGCAACGCTCTTCTTAAATTGCTAGAAACATGGGAAAAAATAAATATTTCACCGCAAGGTGCAAAAGAAGTAGTTAACTTATTCTCTCAACTAGCGCTAACTCACTCAGTTGTTCCAGAGAAAAAAGATGAGAAATGGGAAGACGCTAGACCAGGGTTTATAAGTGTTGGTGATGAAGTACGTGTTAAGAACGATGCGTATGACGGTTCAACTGGCGTACTTCACAATGGTAGACGTGGAAAAGTTGTAGGAGTTCGTTTTGGAGATATCATTGTTAAATCTACAGATGATAAACTTCCAATACTAGACGGCTCGCACTACTCTCCTCACCAAATACAGAAAAGAATAAGCTAGTGAGATCCACAGTGCAATTTACTGTAACTGGTAAAAATGTAAAAGAAATAGTGTCTAATGCGACCACTAGATGGAAAAAATACATTAATGATGACAGTGCAGATCTCCCGTACGACACCGAGCTACAAGTTAGCGATGTAGATGGCACGTTAGAAAGTGATATGGTAGCTAAAGTAACAATACGAGCAAAAATGGAAGAGGCACAGTAAGATGTCATCTGAAGAACCAGTAAAGTACAGGGTAGAAGCTTTAAGAGAAGCAGCAAAAATTATCTCTGGTGAAAGAGACATACAGTACGGCGGCCCTGAAGAAAACTTTGATCGAATAGCAAAGATTTGGTCTGTTATACTCGGTTCTGCTGTCACTAGTGAAGATGTAGCTATGATGATGATTGGACTAAAGGTAGCACGATACGCTTCTAAGTCAGGGTTCCAAGGTGACACTTGGATAGATGTAGCTGGCTACGCCGGATGCGGATACGAAGTAGGCATGATCTTCTTAGAAAAACAAGCCAACATTTCTTCTTAGTTTACCACTCATTCCGCGCGTTAGTAGTATAGGGTTAGAATACGTACTATACGAAAGGCGTGTTCTTTGAGTAAGCTAAGTTTCATAGACTGTAACGGTCTTGCCGCTTTCATGAGTCTTGGCTTTGTTCAAAATGACATGGAGATGATGCTTCGTACAGGCACTCTCGACTTTGGAAATGTTGTAGCTCAAAATAATCGACATCTTCTTGGAAACAATTGGTCAAGTTACTTTTCTGAAGATCCTAATGAGTGGCCTTTACAGAAAGCAGATATTGTTCTCGGGTGTCCTCCTTGCTCTGGTTGGTCAGTCTGGTCTGGTCCCGCTAATAGAGGACCTGACTCAAAGGCGCACGAGCATACCGTGGCGTTCATGAAGTACGCTGGACGGGTAAAGCCTCGCGCCATTGTTTTCGAGTGTGTACAACAGGCATACAATCAAGGAAGAGACGCTATGCTTAAGTACCGAAGCATGGTAGAAGAGATATCAGGTAAAAAATACGATCTTTACCACATAAAAGAAAATAATCTACAAGTTGGTGGATTTTCGTACAGACCAAGGTACTTCTGGGTAGCAGTAGAAACTGGTCTAAAGTTGTCAATACCTCTTAACGAACCAGAAGAGCTCCCAAGAATAATGGATATTATTGGAGATCTTGCTAAACTGCCTCATACATGGAATAAGCAACGGTACACTTCTCCTTCTTCAAAGTGGGTAAAGCACTTAATCTCAAAGGACGGGTTTGTTGACGGCCACATTGGGGTTGAGAACATACACGCGCAAAGAGTGCAAGAGGTGTTTGACATTATTGGAAATGAAGGTTGGGAAGGAAACGGAGATCTTGGCGGGGCTCTTAAAAAAGCAGTAGAACTTAATAATGGAGAATTTCCTCAGAAGTGGATTGATATTTCTCCTCGCGTTATTAGAAAAAACTTTAAGCTTGGATTCTCACAGCCGTATCGCTGGAAGGAAGATCACTGGTGCAACGTTCTTACAGGATCAGCTCTTGAGCATGTTGTTCACCCTACTGAACCAAGATTGATAACGCACAGAGAATCAGCGCGTATGCAAGGTCTTCCTGATGAATGGAATATTTCAGAATCCCGTGACTACAGCGCTCTTCGTGCGGTATGGGGCAAGGCGGTACCCGTACAAGCCGCCTCGTGGCTCGCTAAGGGCATAAAAGATTCTTTGAATGGTAATCCTCAAGGAGATGACGCGGTTCTTATAGGTGACAGAGAGTATCTTATAGAGACTGATAAAGGTTTCTCACGCCATGCGGTGAAGAAAAGATGGTATTCATTGGAAGATAAGACTGGTGTTGTATGAGTACAGAAGACTTTGAAGACGAAGAATATCAAGAAGAAGAGTTTGTCCCGGTGTGTGAAAAATGTTGGATAGACAACAACAGTTTCTGGGAGCCAGAAAGCGTTAGCCAAGATGGTAAATTAGTTTCTCGTTTGATAGGCGTAAAAGTGCCTATGGAGCTGTCGCCAGAGGTAAATGAATGCTACTCTTGCGGAGAAGTAACAGTTGTTGGAATATACACTTCTAATATGGATATACTTCAGCATTACGCAGATATAATAGACGAAGAAGATGACTTGTGATATTATAGAACAAACACGCAAAGACAAAAGGACGGAAGATACAACTAATGCAAACGTTTCTATCGCAAACTAGCTCATTCAAGCACATAGCAAAAGAACTTGATAATAAGCGCTTAAACAAACAAACTTTAGAAGGATGGCAAATTCTTCTTGCAATAACTAAGTTAGACCCACAAGGTAACTACAGAGACCCTAAGGGTTGGGCAAATCATCCAGCCACGAAGATGTGGAGAGGACACGAGACTGCGCTTGTTTCTTATCTTTCAGCCACGTACTTTGAATGGATTAGCCGAGGCTTCAAATCTTCTATGCTTGGTAAAATATATAAAACATACGATATTGCTGTTATGTCTGGTTCTATATCGCAAAGTCTTACTCTTCCTAGTTGGATGCAAGACACAGAAAAATACGAAGAGCTTGCTTCTACTCATAGGGTAGCGCTATTATATAAAAATTATGAATGGTACTCTAAGTTTAACTGGAAAGAAGATACTGGAGAGAAACCAAAGTACTATCAGTATCTGTGGCCAGACGCACAAGGAGACATGTACTTAGGCACGTATAACGCTGCATAACTAGCTTTTAGTTAAAAACACAGCGTCTCTACAGTGATTAGAGACACTTTCACTAGCATGCTAGGGTAGTAACACGTTGTAAAAAATTGCTCTATACCGTACATTCTATTTCTACTCGATATACAATGGTCCTTACTGGCGTAAGGAGCATAGCTGTGAAAGACTCGCGTATAGGCGAACTTTTGTGGAAAGAATGGACTGGAGAAGGGCATGAACCTCTTCACGATACTTCTACTATCTTTTTTACAGAAGAACATGTTGATATTGAAAATGAGGTAATTAGACGCGCCTTAGCCTCTGCAATACAAAGAGACGGAGTATTTTCATCTCTTGGAGAAAGCTTTTCTTCTTTAGACAAATCGCATGTGGCTTACGGGTACGCTGGCGCAGTAGATAGCGAAATTGATTTTTCCGTATGCAACGAGAACGGGGAAACAAGAGAAGGCGACTATGTAGACGATGTTATCTTCATTACCTGGGTGGAGATAGTATAAGTGAGTCTAAATCCCGGTGATCTTACATGGCAAAAAGATTCAGCATGCTCAAGGAAAGAAAATGAAAAAATAAGAGACTACTTTTTTTCAACTGATCCTGCTGAAAAGTATCAAGCAAAAAATCTTTGTTTCTCGTGTCCAGTAAGAAAAGAATGTCTAAAGTGGGCACTTGAGCACAGACAGATCTGGGGAATCTGGGGAGGAAAAGATGACGGAGAAATTAGAAGAGCTCTTTCAGTCTCGTGGAATGGTCAAGAATCTCGTAGGGAACGCTATCCTCAATGCCCGCTCTGCTCAGCTAGACCTAATCGTCTCTACGTTATAGTAGTTGATGTTCCTGGCGGTGGACGATGGAATACTGTAAAAGTAGTCGTGTGCAGCGACTGTGATTTTTCTTGGAAAAGTAGAACAAGCGCTAACGCAGTAAACGCGTATCACGATGGAAGAGAAGAAAAACTAAAAAAACGAAAAGAAAAGTTCTCTAAAGACTAGGTTAGCTTCTTTGGCTTTGCCTTCTGATCGTCATCTTCTGTAGCTTTGACGGAGAGTGCTAAGTTATTTTTTAGTCTCTCGTTATCTGGTTCTATTTTAATAGCTTCATTAGCGTAGGTAATACTTTTATCGTACATTTTTAGATTGTAAGCAGCTATAGATGCAAAGTCAAACGGAGCTGCTCCCCAAGCGTACGCTTCGCAAAGAAATTCTAATGGTTTATCTTTTATCTCCAACGCCATCTCCGCATACTTGAGAGAGTCTTCCCACTGCTTATTTTCGTAATAGTGCTGAGCTAAATCGACAATAGCTTCTCTTCTACCTGGAGCTTCTTCTACTGCCATTTTTAACCAATGCTCAGCTTCTTCTGGTAGACACTTAGCAAGATACCGCATTGACGCTGCTCTTTCTGGTGGCCATAAAGCTCTAGGAAGAGAAAGATGTCTTTTGAATTCTTCTGCAGCTTTATCTAGCACATTGTAGTTAAAAAGTTCTCTAGCATAGTAAAACGCGTTTCTGTCATCACTAGGATCTTCTTCTACAGAAAGTTGTAGAAGAGGCATGTACTGCGAGCGCGACTTAGAGTCGTCTGCGTGATGATGAATTTGTAAACCTGTCCATCCTTGAATTTCTGTAATTCTGTCTGTTCTTAACACTTCGTGCACTGGGTGTTTCCACATGTAGCCATTTCTTTTATGTATCTTGTCTCCACCATACGTTAGTCCAGGAGTACCGTCATCATTCCAATTCCAAGTATACGAGTACCTTGGACGCGTCCAGTTCTGCGAGTGAGCAATTTCTAGTTCTTCTCTCCAGCCTGCAATAAGTACTTCGTCCATATCTAATGCAATGCAGTAATCAATATCGTCTGGTAGTAGCGCTAAAGAAGCGTTTCTTGCAACATCGAATCTCCAAGGTTTTACTGATACTGAGAAAACATTTATTCCTAGCCCTAGTGCTTTTTCTATTGTAGCATCTGTAGATCCAGTATCAGCAATAAGAATGTAGTCAGCGTCTTTTGCTGAGTTGTACCAGCGTTGCACGAACTGTTCTTCGTTTAGTGCAATTGTGTAAACTGCTACTTTCATCTGAGATGATATCCTAACTGATATTTACTGAACGTTTATTTTCTCTACTGCCCATACTTCGTGCCCCATTATAGTGATAAGTCGTTGACCGTGTCCACTTTTTTCTACTTCTTTAAGATACTTTGAGTGACATGAGTATTTGCACAAGAACAGCTTATTGTGACCAAGAGCAAACGGTGTAAGAGTTGGGAAGTTCCTTAAATATTCTAAAGCTCCATCTACAACACCGAACCAGTGTTGATGAAGAATATCATCTAATATTACTACTCCAGAATCGCTGATGTACTTTTCTGCTAATCTTAAATCATTTATTGTATGTACCTTAGTATGGCCGCCATCGATTGAGAAGAATCGTATAGAGCCTGAAGGAATAATTCTATCTAGTCTTTTATGCATTTCACTAGACGTCGAGTCTCCTTGTATTGGCACAACGCCTTTTCCACCGTGCGCGTCAAAATTACTTACGTTATCTTCAAATATATTTTTTCTTGCCAAGTCTGTCCCACTATAGTCAATGTTTAGATGTTGTTCTTCAAACACGTCTATTCCATAAGACTTTTCTGGAGTGTCTATCAGTGCTCTAAGAAGTAAGAAAAACCTACCCATATATACACCAATTTCAGCAACGCCACCTGAATTGTTCCACTCTACGTTTTTTAGAACCTTCATAAACTCTGGAAGTGTTCTTACAACCCAACCTGGTACTTGAAAAAATCCATTTTTTAGATACTTATCTAGTAGACTAGATTCTGCTATTTCTTCTTCTAAAATATTTAGTCTGTCAATATTGTATCTAACTGCATCTTCATACATCTTTGGTAGCGATTCCTTGTTTAGATTTATAAGTATTTCGCTACACTCGTCTTGTCTACCGATCCACCATGCGGCAATAGCTTTTTGAAATAGTAGCCCGATAACTCCTGGACACTTTATATCTAATGGTAGAGGCGCTTGCGCGTGAGTTACTCTGCTAAGACCAGTCTCTGCTGCGGTGTACGACTCTTGCCATTTATTATTCTTTTCATAGTACCTTGATAAGAAGAACCAAGCTTCTGCCCTTGTAGGTTCGTATGCTACTGCTTTTAGAATAAGGTTATGTACTGTGCTGTCTCTATTTTTCTGATTTTCAAAGCACTGGGCAGACTTCAATAAGGAGGCGTATACGTGTTCTCTATGCGAGTAGTAGCCGTATTCAGCAGTTCTTAAGTAAAAAGAAACAGCTGATGCGGTTTGATCAATTTTTTCGTACTCAATAGCAAGTGACAAGTTAATTTGAGGATTAAAAGGATCATTAGAAAGTTCAACGACTAGATCGTCTATTTTGCTATACTCTTCCATAAGAAAGAGCCTCCTTGATCATACTTTCAATAATGTCATTAGGCACTCTTAAAATAAACGCAGCATTGTCTTGAAATCCGAAGGTTATTAGCACGTCTTCGTTGTGGACTGCCATGCCTGCTGCAAATTCTATTTGAGCGTCTAGAAAAGAAAATGATTGCGGTGAAAGTCCGATAAGTGTAAACTTATCATCCCATACAAGAAGTCTGTGTCTGTACGTGGCATTTTTCTGTTTCATGTAGTTCTTGTATAAGACAACTTCATGAGCTAATGCTATGTACTTGTTACCCCAGCGTATTACCTGTGAGCCTCCTCGTTGGTCTGCGTAAGGTACTATTCCTTCTTTTACAGACACCTGCTCGCAGCGTTCTGGAAGATCTGGGTACGTTTTTACAAGTTCTGTAGGAGATGACCATTTAACAAAGTAGTATGGTTTATCAAGCACTGGCATCCAGTTTTTTTCGCAGTATGCTTCAAGATCTACTGGTGGAGGTATTCTAATTCTAGATACTTCTTTTGCTGTCCATTTCTTTTTGTCTATTTTTATTTCTGATAATTCCATTCTACCTTGGCCGGTTGTTGTTGTGTCGCGTCTAACGCCAGTAGCATAGTATTTACCATCCCATTTTACTAGCCTAGCGTCTTCTTCACCAACAAAAGTCCATATTGGTTTTACATCAAGTTTAGATGTGTCTATTAAACAATAGTCTGTGATATTGAGATCAGAGTCTAGCCTGCACAAGTAGTTTGTTGTGACAAGTCTTTGGTCTTCTTCTGGGTGCAAGTACGCTAATGGTCCCCACACGCTGGGGAAACGTTGTTCGTGCTCAGCGTGGTATAGCGTGTAGTTTATATGACGTAGAATGCATAGAATATCTCCGTCGTCATCTATAAAAATGGAAGGGTTCATTAGACCTGTGCCAGCGGTTATAGATGAAGGTATGATTAATGGACGCAGACGTCCACCGTTGCTTACGACGTTTTGTACAAGGTTCAAACGACACCTACAGTGGATACGTTATTGGACATAAAAGCATCCTAACATAAAATTGTGCACTTAGTACACGTTTTATGCGCTACGCTGGTACTGCAGTAATCTACTTAAGTAGGCATCTGTACAACTGCCTATCAGTAAGGATATTAAAGCGCAGCGATTTCCTCTTCAGTAAGACCCAGGGCGGAAAGTTTTGCTCGGGCACTGGCATTAGCAGCAGCCTTTGCTGCAGCCTCAGCGTCACGTGCTGCCTGTTCAGCAGCCCACGCTGCTGCGTCTGCTTCACGTTGTGCTATTTCTTCAGCAGTCAATATATGCTCCGTAATTTCTCCGGTTGCACAATTCACTTCAATACGTTTTAACTCTTCCATTTTTTCTCCTTAGATTTTGTATCGAATAATAACTATGCCGGAACCACCGGCTGCACCATTATATCCACTTGGTGTTGCTGAGTTGGTAAGCATACCCGCACCACCACCACCACCAGTGTTAGATGTACCCGCTATTGCTGCTACAACACCACCACTATAATTGGCGGCTTTTCCTCCGCCACCATTTCCACCAGTGCCTGTAGTAGAGTTATCAAGGTAACGACCTCCGCCTCCACCCCCAGCATAATAGGCACCATTTCCAGAAATTAAATTAGTTAACCCATCACCACCATTACCTGGAAGATATGAACCAGATGTTTGTGCATTACCACCTGCAGCTCCAGCACCACCGCCTCCACCGCCCGCGGCTTGATAAGTGTTAATGGATGCACCTCCGGTGCCTCCCGCGTAACCTTGCCCTGATGGTGAAGCAGAACCTCCAGCATAAAGTCCGCGACCACCACCACCACCAGAACCACCAGACGATCCAGCAGTACTTGCCGCACCACCTCCACCTCCACCGGTTGATGTGATGGTGTCAAAAACAGAATTGTTACCATTACCACCGTTGCCGCTACTTGATGCAGTTCCTCCAGCACCTACAACAACAGCATAATTTGTTAAAGCAATTTTGCTAAGCCCTGTAACTACTTTATATCCACCGCCGCCGCCACCGCCGCCGGTTTCATAACCTCCTCCACCGCCACCAGCAACTACTATTGCGTCACATTGAAGATTCTTGGAAGGCGTAAATAAACCAGTTGAAGTAAACGTGTGATACCAATACGTACCATCACTACTAATACTGCCACCCGTAGCTTGAGGTTTATATCCCACACCATACAAAGTAGCCGTAGTGTATTGAACAAATGAAGAACTAGGATTCAAAGTAATGCTAGTTATTGCTGCAGTGTTAGACCATAATCCTGCATATAAAAGGTTGTATGCACCAGTAGCATTATTTTCATCAGTTGAATCAATAGAAAAACTTTTGTAATTAGAACTTGTATAATTATTAATTGTTGTTTTGCCATTACCAAATACGCTAGCAGTATAATATGCGTCTGTCATGGCTCCACCAATGTAGGCAGAAGTAGGACTATTAGTGTTAGCAGCGCTACCATTGCTCCATAATTGTTTGCCAGTAAAACCCGTTGATGAACCATTAAATGTTCCAGCAATATATGCGTTACCTGGGCCACCGCCGTTGCCGCTACCACGTGCTGAAATGACAAGTTCTAAATCCATAAAAGTTTGTGGAATATTACTAAACGATATAGTTGCAGAACCACCGGAACCAACTGTTACTGTAGCAATTTTAGTATAAGTTAACATTAGGCAGCCACAATTCCATACAACGTAAACGAAGAACCAGCAGCATAAATTAGTGAACTTGCTATGCTGACAGTAATAGAGTTAATTGCAGCAGTAGAACGCCACAAACCCACGACTGCTTCTGTTTCATATTGACTAGAATTTAATCTAGATAAAACTGTTTTATATGTTGTTGAGTTTGAATAATTTTGAAGTTGAATTGTCATTGTTGAAATGGTTGTTCCAATTCCCACATAGTAACCACCCGTGTACATAATTGCTGCACTTGTTGATCTAGAACTAGCCGCAACAGAGCCTGTCCCATAAATGGTAGTTGAAGAATAGTTGGTTCCTGTATCTCCGTTAAGTCTAATCCAAGGTGCGTTTCCTCCGCTTGTTGTCCAAGCGTTTGCAACTAAAATTAAATCAGTATAAGTGGCAGGGATGCTAGAAATAGTTACAGATGAAGTATCAGTCGTAAGCGTAGTAGTAAACAGTTGATCATACGTATTACCAGCAGCCATTACAACACCCCATACAATGCAAAAGACGAATACTGGGCAAAGTTACCGGACTGTGGTGCAAGAGTAATTGTCGAAATAGCGTTCGTTCTCATCCACAAACCAGAATTAAAAAGCAAATCACCTGATCCATTATTGTCACAACCAGACAATGACCTTACAGTTTTATTAGTAGTCGTATTACTGTAATTTAATACGTCAGCAACTAACACATTAAACTGTGTAGTGTAATAAGTAAACCCAATGCTTATTGCATAAGGTTGTTGTGAACCTCTTGCCGCTGAAGCAGTAGAACCGTCACCATACAAATAGTGTGTATCATAAACTGCGTTTGCTCCAGTATCTGTATTAAAATAAAGCCGAATGTTTCCACCAGATGTAAGTTTATTCATACATCTAATTTGAAGATGACTAAACGTGGAAGGAACACTTGAAAATACAATAGAACTTTGAGCGGTGGCGCAAGTGTAAGTAGCAATAGATTGATATGATCCACCCAACACAGGCCCATTACCGGCAAGAAAAGAATCATACTTCTCCAACCCAGTAAAACTATTGGTCGTTAATTTGGTGACACTCATTATGCCCCCCTTATGCCATACAAAGAAAATGTAGAGTATTGCATAAATGAACCAACATAAGGTTGCAGTTTAATAGAACTAATTGCACTCACATTTGAATACAATCCAGCGTACAAGGCAGCATTAGCAGCAGTAGCATTATTTTCAGTAACAGTATCAATGCTCACTGATTTGTAATTGCCAGATGTGTAATTAGGAATAATGACTTCTGTATTAGAAAAAGTACTTGCAGTTGCAGTATTTCCAGTTAAATAATCTGTTAATAAATTTGCATCAGTAAAACTTGTAGCCGCACTTCCAGTACCATTTAGTGCCCTATCACTAAACGCACTAGCGGCAGTTCCATTAAATGTGTAAGAAATGTTATCTGTAATAGCGGCCCTATTGCTTCGCGCACTGACAACTATTTTAAGATCCGTGTAACCCGTTTGAGGAATAGAACTAAAAGTAACTGAAGCCGCACCACCAGAATCTACTGTAATGGTTTGTATGAGATAGCGTTGATACATTTACAGCACCCCATACAGATAGAATGTAGAACCGTTAATAAAGTTGTATGAACTTTGGTAGAAAGTGACGGAGGTGATGGCGGCAGTCGAGCGCCACAACCCCACGTTTGCGAAAACGTAATAATCTGGGTTGTTGTCTCGAATGAGAGCCGTCTTGTATGTTGTCGTGTTGGAATAGTTTTGTATTTGTATGATTGCGGTTGAGGCGATATTTGTTGTGCCGGTTGAAGATGAGCCGCAGTAAATACGATCATCTGTTGAACCCCTGGCCGATTGTGCGGCTGAACCAGAACCCCTTAAAATTGTGTAGGAATAATTAGTGGCTGTATCACCATTAAAACGCATATTTAATGATTGGTTGCCTGCTGTGGCTGAATCGTAATTAATGACAAAAATGAGGTCAGTGAAATTGTTTGGTATGCTAGAGAACGTGTAAGTGGAAGCAGAACCAGTGGTTGTGTATTTAGCGATAAACTCTTCAGTTGGTGTAGGCATTAACCCACCACCCCATACAGAGCAAATGTAGAATACTGAGTAAAATTTTGAGTAACAGCAGTTAAAGCAATGGAAGAAATTGCGGCAGATGAAGTAAACAAACTAGACATAGAATACATACTTCCGCTACCATTACTATCTGCACCACCCAATGACCTTGTAGTAATATTTTTATTTACATTGCGATAATCTAATATATCAATTATTGAAGCGGCAAAAATGTTGGCGTTTGTTGAATAAGCAGAAGTAAAAATTCCTGGCGCATTTGTTGTGTCTGCACCCGCAGATGCAGAAGCCCCACTACCATACAAATAATGCCTATATGTAAAAGTTGAACTTCCTAATGTCATAGAAACATAACCACCAGTAGAGGCTTGTTGAGCAATGCATCGAATCTGCAAATGCTTAAAAGTTTGAGGAATACTACTAAACGTCACAGAAGCCGCACCCGCCGACCCCACGTTGATACGTTCAATAAGCCACGTAGCACCACCACCATACGCATAATTTCCCGCCAACAAAGACCGAGACTTAGGCAAACCCTGGGCAATACTAGATGCAGTAACCCTGCTTGCAGACATTAAGCAATCTCACTGCCGAAAGCAGAAAACGATAATGTTGCAGTAGACGCATACACAGTAATAACATCCGTAGTTGCCAACGTAATACCAAGCGTCAACGCAGTCGTATCAGCAGCACCCACAGCCACATCATAAGCTACATAATGTTGAGCAGCAAGAGTCGCACCAGCAGGACGCACCGCAATACGGAACGTGGCAGCAACTGCTGTCTGATTACAGATAGTGATAGTGGATACCACGGTGCTTGTTGATGCCGGTACCGTGTAGAGTGTTGTGGCCGTTGTAGCGGCTGGATTAGATTGACCTAATACCTTATATACTGTTGCCATTTACTATGCTCCCATCATCATAAAAATATTAGGATTCGCTTCTGCCCCTGCTCCGGTGGGTCCTGTAGCTCCGGCCGTTCCTGTTGCACCGGTAGGTCCTGTTGGGCCTGTAGTACCTGTAGTTCCTTGTGCACCTGTTGTGCCTTGAGTACCAGTCGTCCCTTGTGTACCTGTTGCACCTTGCGAACCAGTTGTACCTTGAGTACCAGTCGTCCCTTGTGTACCTGTCGTTCCTTGTGAACCCGTTGTACCTTGAGCACCGGTCGTCCCCTGTGTACCGGTTGTACCCGTTGTTCCTTGAGCACCGGTCGTACCCTGTGTGCCGGTCGTACCTTGAGCACCGGTCGTCCCCTGTGTACCGGTTGTACCCGTTGTTCCTTGAGCACCTGTCGTTCCTTGTGAACCCGTTGTGCCTTGAGCACCGGTCGTACCCTGTGTACCGGTTGTACCCGTTGTTCCTTGAGCACCGGTCGTACCCTGGGCGCCGGTGTCTCCCTTATCACCCGTACGGGCAAAGGTAACCACAATGTCATCAGAATTTGAAAGAGTGCCGTTGCCTGATACGTACGAGCAGTTGACCGTAAACCAGCCCGTGTTATCGGTTAAAGAGGTGATGGTGTATAACTTAAAGACGCTATCATCAAATTTCTTTGAGACACGGAAGTGACCCTTGATTGTTGATGTTGAATCGTCAATGGTGTTTAAGAAAGAAGAAAGATCGGTAGACGCATCGTTGCTGCTATCAATGTACATTGCAGTTGCAGATGCTAGGGTGGCGTTATTGAAACGAAGGTTACCAGTGCCAGGGTCGGATGCGGAGGTGGTGGTACTAAAGGTGTAGTCAAAAGTTGCGCCACCAAAGTTGCCGTTTTGACCAGTCGTACCTTGTGTACCAGTGGTTCCCTGTACACCTGTTGCACCAGTAGTTCCTTGCGCTCCGGTAGTCCCAGTGGTACCCTGAGTGCCAGTTGCGCCTTGAGTGCCTGTTACACCTTGCGAACCAGTTGTACCCGTTGTGCCTTGTGCACCAGTAGTTCCTTGCGCGCCAGTTGGCCCAGTTGGGCCTACAGCAACGGAGCGAGTGCTATTCCAAGTAGTGCCGTCCCATGTCCACGTTAAACCAGCCGCAGTGTAGGTAGCGTTTACTGAAGGAGAGTTAGGAAAGTCTAATGCTGACATGTTTTTATTATACGCCGTGTTCTACACATGTATTTGTCACTACCTTCCCGTTTTACAAATAATAATAATATCATACATGTCTATAAGAGTTACTTATAACTTGGTCTTATTGTGTTACTTATAAAAGGTGTGTGTCTAGTCTAGCTCGAGTCTTTTTTTGCTACTCATATGATAAGATCACTGCATGAACTTGGTGCAAAGAGCAGTCGAGTATGGCGGAAAATTAGCGCCTATTATTATCCCAGACGGGCTGACTGCTGGTACCGGGTTGATGAATCCTTCTATTTTTATTGACGATGATGGCGATATTCTTGTCAACTTACGACACGTTAATTACATGCTTTACCATTCAGAAAAAACACAAAGATTCCCTTCGCCTTGGGGACCATTAGCGTACTTGCACCCTGAGAAAGATGCGCGTCTTGTGACAGAAAACTATATTTGTCGACTAAATAAAGATCTTGAAGTTATTGACTATGCTCTTGTTGAGATGCTGGAACTGCACACTCCGATATGGGAGTTCCATGGATTAGAAGACTGTCGTCTTGTTCAATGGGACGGCGACTACTACGCGATTGGCGTAAGAAGAGACACCACAGAAGACGGTGAAGGTCGCATGGAGTACAGTCGTATCGAAATTGATAAAACTCAATGGAAGGTTAAAGAAACTCATCGTGTACGCATACCAACACCATTAGACACAGTTTCGTATTGCGAGAAAAACTGGGTGCCTATCTTAGATAAGCCTTATCACTTTGTTAAATGGTCTATGCCTACAGAAATTATAAAGGCTGATCCTAATGAGCCTAAGTGCGAACAAGTGCGTGTTGTAGATACGCCACCTTCTCCAGGAGACCAACGAGGAGGCTCACAGGTAATACGCTGGGGCGAGTACTATATTTCTTTTCCTCACGAAGTAAAGATATTTTTTAACTATCTTAGTCAAAGAGACGGGATATACAGACACCGTATGATTGTCTGGGATAAGGACTTTAACTTTGTAGGTTTATCTAAAGTATTTTCTTTTCTTGATGCATTGATCGAGTTTTGCGTAGGAGCAGCCATTCTTGGAAAAGATCTTCTTCTTACTTTTGGATTTCAAGACAACGCGGCGTTCGTTCTTCGTGTTCCTGGCGTGCTTATCGACGAACTAATAGAAGAGGCTTCAAACTATGAAAATTGAAGAGCTAATAATTGATCTATCTAAGGATCCTTTTAATCCAGAGAAAAACTTTCTTATTGCCCTAGAGTATGAAGAGCTGCATCAGACTGCTTCAGCAATTTCATTTTATCTACGCGCAGCCGAATACGGCTATGAAAGTCACCCGCAGGTAGTGTACACGGCCCTTTTGCGCTCATCACAGTGCTTTAAGCGTCAAGGAGACAGAGCAACTACGGTTCATAACAATATCTCACAAGCGCTAACGTACCTGCCTGAACGACCAGAAGCGTATTTCTTTATGTCTCAACTATGTGAAACTCAAGGGCAATGGCAAGATGCGTACTCGTCAGCTAGTGTAGGGTTAACTCTTACTAACGGAAAGACGTTTCCACGCTTGCCTGCACCTACTGGATACCCGGGATCATTTGGACTTAAGTTCCAAAAAGCTGTAAGTGCCTACTGGATCGGGCGCAGAGACGAGTCACAGAAACTACTCTTCCAATTAGTGGAGATGGATCTGCCATACGAGTTTTATCAAGCAGTAAACGCTAGTTTACAGATGTTTGGAATTAAACGATCAGACGATCAATTTATTCCATTAGAGCCAGTAGTTACACAATACCGTAAGTACTTTGGCGCATATGCTTCTACTATAATTGATATTGGCACTCGTGATGGTGATGACGCTTCTTATTTTGCTAGAAAACTTAAGGCAAGTACTGTTATTGCTATTGACGCTAACCCTACCGCTGTTGCGTTAACTCAGGAAAGATACCCTTTAATGCAAGTAGTGCACACTGCAGTTTCTGATGTTGATGGTAAAACTACTTTCCAACAAGTAGTGAGTGACGATATTTCAGTAGCGGGATGCTCTTCTATTTACGCTAATAAGGTCGCTAATGAACCTCAGTTTGAAGGTATAGTGAATACTATTACCGTACCTATGACGCGCATGGATACCTTTTTAGAAGAACAAAAGATAGATGATGAAATAGATATTGTAAAGATTGACGTAGAAGGTTACACCTGGGAAGTTCTACAAGGGTTTGGTGATCGACTCGAGGACGTCAAGGTCTTTCATTTAGAGACAGAAGTAGATCCTACGCACCCCACACATAAGAACAATACTCAAATTTCAGAATGGATGAAAGAGCGAGGATTTGTTTTAGCTGATGTTTCTTATGAAGGTAGTGGTGGAATCAATGGTGGTATTGAAGACCAGGTGTGGGTCAATCCCGTCCACGCTATTACTAATAAAGAATGTTTTAACTAAACACCTTGAGCGTTAAAACAAAACATTAAAGTGCAGCGATTTCGTCAGCAGTCAAACCGAGTGCGGCGAGCTTTGCTTCAGCGGATGCTTTTGCTTCAGCCTTAGCAGCCTCGGCGGCTTCACGTGCTGCTTGTTCTTCAGCCCACATTGCGGATTGTTGGTCACGTTCAGCAATCTCTTGCGCCGTCAGTACGTGTTCGGTGACTTCACCGGTCGTACAATTTACTTCGATGCGGGTGAGTTCGCTCATTCGTTTATCTCCTTTATAGTGTGGTCAGTGTTTGCGCAGTCCCATAGATAGGTTTCTTCATTGAGTAGGGCTTCGGTGTGGCAACAACGCCAGGGACAATATTAGGCAAGACGTGCCTCCGTAAAATAGTTTAGGAGATGTCGCCCACGACGTACCAGCGGTTGTTAGCTACCTTTAGGAGAGTTGCAGAACTGTATTGAGCACGAAGAATCGGAGCGGCTGATTGTGCACCAGTCGATTGAATCGTAGTCTGCGCATTGTTAGCTGCTTGAATAATAACGTTCTGCGATCCGCGACGAGCTACTGAAATCTGCGTACCTTGCGCATAGGCAACGTTCGCATCGGTAGGTATACTAAAGTACGTAACACTTATAGTGTCACCCATTTCAATAACACTGTTAGCGTCAGCCAAGTACGGAGTATAGCTTAATGTTGTACCGCCCTGGATACCAAACGTGGTGCTTCCAGAAGTACCCTGTGTACCTTGTACACCAGTTGTTCCTTGGCTACCATTTGTACCAGTTGTTCCTTGGCTACCAGTTGTACCAGTTGTGCCTTGGCTACCGGTCGTTCCTGTCGTTCCTTGGCTACCAGTTGTACCAGTTGTGCCTTGGCTACCGGTTGTACCAGTCGTCCCCTGTGTACCTGTCGTTCCTTGTGTACCTGTCGT
>Ga0214919_10005438_pt1 | contig 18095 bp, 11 predicted proteins | sample LL1503_MetaG_FD_177994 | JGI IMG/M metagenome (GOLD analysis project Ga0214919, IMG submission 177994) | Freshwater microbial communities from Lake Lanier, Atlanta, Georgia, United States - LL-1503 | ecosystem: Environmental > Aquatic > Freshwater > Lake | place: USA: Georgia | collected...
AAAAACTAATTAATATACCATTTTGTTTGCCATGTAAAAATATTAGTGAAAATTTAGCATTATTAGATAAATATATAGATGATGAATGTTTTTTAAATTTACCAAAAGATTTAATAAAAAAAATACCAGAAGAAATGAAAATATATAATAATGGTATTTTAGATATAGATAAAACTATTGAAAATTATTATATATATAAGTTTCCAGACGGTGATCTATCTGATAAAAAAAAAATAATAGAAGAAATTATATCTTGTGATTCTATATTAGATAATGCAATTGAATTTTCTAATGTTGTTAATGTTATTGTTAATACAAAAGGCGAACAAACTAGTGATAAATTATCACAAATTGAACTATCTATTAAAAGAAATAATTTAACAATTAATTTATTAGAAAATTATTATCAATATATTATAAAAATTGAAAAAGATTATCCGAATAAAACCAGATTAAATAATATTAAAAATCAAATTTATGTAAAATTTATTCATTTGAAAAAAGATTATACAAATAATTATTATACAAGTTTAGATGATAATGAAATTAAAACATTTCAAAAAATTATTTCAGATACTAAAAATTCTAAAACAATATTAAATAATTATCAAGTAAAAAAAATTATAAATATTTATTCAATTGCACGATTTTTATTACCAATATTTTTACAATCAAAAAAACAGATTTTATTTTATTTAATTGTTTTGACAGAAAATTGGGAAGATATAATAATTGAATTAACTAAAGAAATTAATAAAGTTAAAATGAATTTATTATCAGGAAAATGTTCAGAAGAGAAAAATTTACTTGATTTCTTTATAAATAATAATTATATTCAAAATAAATTAAATGAATTTATTAAAGTTGATGATTTTAAAAATTATTTAACAAAATTTGATATTAAAATTATTGATTTTATTGAACTAGAACCATATATTTTTAATTTAGATAGATGTTTAATTTTTGGTAATTAATTAATTGAAAAGTTTGAAAAAGAAAGTATGACTTTTTCAAAAAATGTATAGTATTATAATTGATAAAAACAATTATTGGAGGTGGAGAAAGTCCTACTTTCATCACCTCTAATAGCGAAGAAGAAAGTAAAATAAAATTTTACTTTCTCTTGCGCCATTATAAAATAGATATAACTAATAATTATATAAATAAAGAATTAATTGACGAATCTAATTTTAAGTTTGAAAAAAGAGATACCCATATAATAATGCATGACGATAATGACGAGGATAATAATGATTTTAAAAAATTTTGAAAACGATAAATATATAAATTTTTTCTAAAAAATAAACTTAATAAAAATTATATAAACAAATTTTAGTACTAATTGTATTAAAATGACGACTATTATATTAACAACGACAGTTACTGTTCAAAATAAATTGTGGTTATTTCAAACAGATAAAAACGAGAGAACACAATTGTATATTAAAAAAATAAAACAATGGTTATATCAAACAAATTTTAAAATTGTTGTTGTTGAAAACACGGGATATACATTTGAAGAATTGAATGAAGAAAAAGAAAAATTCAAAGACCGTTTTGAAGTAGTTTCTTTTGTTGAATCTGAATTAGAATCGGCATTATTTTTAAAAGACAATCTAAGTAAAGGTGGTAGTGAAGTTTTCGCAATAGAATATGCATATAAGAACTCTTCTTTGTGTAAATATGCTGATTTTATAATAAAAGTGACAGGTAGATTTTTTATTCCTGAATTAGAAAATTATTTGAATACTTTTGATTTGTCTTTTTATGATGTTTTAACACAAAATATAACAGATCGTTGTGAAATGGTAGGTTGTCATAAAAACCATTTTGCTAAAATATTTAGCACAGAATTAATTGATGCGAATGGAATGAATAATGATCATGTTGAAGATATATATAAATTCAGATGTTCTCAATACAAGAATAATATACATTGTCCAGAATTTTATATAGAACCAACACAAAGAGGAGGAAATAATCAAGTGTTTTATAATATTTGATATATATCTATCTAAAAAATATGGAAATATCATGTTATAAAAAATTGCTATAATCAACTACCGATATGTATAGTTACATTTTTTCCAGTAGATATTTATACTTCAGAAATACATTTCCGCAGGAGAAAGTAAAATTTTATTTTACTTTCTTCTTCGCCATTATATAAATATTATCATGTGTATACTTTTATTAAATTAAATATGGTTATTATAAACACATTTAATAATTGCTTATTATAAACATATCTGATATGAAAAAATATTATAAACATATCTTAAAATTGTATTATATTTGCCAAATGATTTCCTTGAATATCAGAATTATAGTTTATTGGAGAATAATATAAATGTGGTATAAAATCAAACATATTTATTTTATTAAATGCGCATGTATATACATAATCTATTGCTTCAAATTTAATTATTCCTGCTTCTTTCTTTACAAATAAAGTAGAAATAATTTCTATTAATTTTTTACAAATACCCTTTCTAATAACAAATGAAAAAGTGCATCTATCCCAATTAAAATTTCTATAAATCATTTGTTTTCTTTTAATTAAATTTGGATTATCTGTTTTTTCAAACATTAAATTAAAATCATCTGAATATTTACAATCAAAACCTTTACTAAATCTACCACCTAAATATATAAAATCAACATTATAATCTGACAAATTTATTTTTTTAAATTCATTATATTTTTTATCAAAATTATCACAATAAAAAATATCATCTTCATATATTCCGACATAATCAGTATCTTCAATATCTTTATTATTTATTATTTCTTGTAATAACATTAAATGAGATATTAAACAACCTAATACACCTTTTGGTACACTTAATTTAATTTGTTTCATAAATCTAAATATAACGTGATTTTCAATTCCAAATCTTTTAATTTCATTTTCATAATCAAACCCATCAAAAGCAGCAAATCTAATAAAATTTTCTTCTTTTAATATAGTTTTATTTTTATTTTTTAAAAATTGTTCTAATCTATCAGAACGTCTTGTTAAATTTATAACATAATTATACTTTATCATTACATTTAGTAATTAAATTATTTTTAAAACAATTTATTTAATTTTAACACATTAATTTTAAAATTATATTAAGAAACAACATTTATTTATCTTCAACTAATATATTTTATAACTATTTTTTTAATACAGGTTTAAAATTTATATATAAAATATATTATATGTCTAGAGCACTTGTAATATCATGTCAATATGCCAGTTTTCCTAGTAATCAATTATTTGGTTGTTTTAATGACGCTGACGCATTTATTTCTAGATTAAAAAAAATAGATCCTTTAATAAAAATAACTTTAATGCGAGATGATTTAAATACTACTCACCAATTATTTCCAAATGTTCAAAATATAGGCAGAGAATTATTAAATTTATCTAGATGTTTAGAAACTAAATTATATTTCCATTATTCTGGACATGGAACGACAACAGCCGATTTTAATAAGGATGAAACAACATATTTACAAACTACAAATGGTAATCAAATTAGTATTTTAAATGGTGCTAATGGTGATAGTTGTATGGTTTGTTATTATAATAAAAATTTAGTTCTAATGAGAGATGATGATTTTTATTACTATCTTTCATTTTTAAGAGCTAATCAAACTTTAATTGCTTTTTCTGATAGTTGTAATTCAGGTACATTATTTGATTTATGTTATTTAAATGTTGGTAATTATACAGATAATTTTTCAACTTCTGATATTTCCAAGTTAATATTAGATGTAAATAATAAATGTTCTTGTATACAATCTTATTATCCTGATAAAGTAGACAAAACACGTGCAAATATTCTTTTAATTTCTGGAACACGTGATAAAGATTATAGTTATGAAGTTTCTATTGATAAAAAAGAATGTGGACTTTTTACTTATAACTTGTGTAGAGTATTAGATTATGGAGTTAAAAATATGTCATTAAAAACTTTTTATTATTTATTAATAGCATGTATTAATTGGAATAAACAAATACCCGTATTAACTTTCTCACAAAATTTAAATATAGATAATTATAAAATGTCTATGTTTGAATATAAACCTGATAAAAATACACCAAAACCGATTATAAATATATCAGTAGCAGGAAGAGCATATATTATGATGGCACAATCAAACAAAAAAAAATGCTATAAAAAATATTAATATTAATTCTATGCTTGTATAATAGTATTAAATGGGTATAGAAAGATTTTTCTCAGCAATTAATAAAAATTATGATGTTGTATCTGATATGAGTAATACAAAAAAATTAAAAACAGATGTATTTTTTCTTGATTTTAATTCAATTATTCATGTTGTTTCTGCAAAATATATTACTGAATTAAATATTATAAATAGTTTAAATAATAAGGAAATATATGATGAAAATATTATAATTTTACAAGTTAAAAAATATTTAGATAATTTATTAGAAAATGTAGAATGTAATTTAGTTTATATTGCTTTAGATGGTGTTCCTTCATTTTCAAAAATATTAGAACAAAAAAAAAGAAGATTTGTTGGAAATTTAATTGATGAATTAGTTAAAGATAAAACATTACCATTTCATTTTAATAAAGGTTCAATTAGTCCAGGAACAAAATTTACAAAAAAAATATCAGAATTTCTTCATAATGAAAACTTTCCAACTAAAACAATTATTTCGGATGCTAGTATTAAAGGAGAAGGTGAATTTAAAATTATTGATTATATTTATAAAAATAAAATAAAAGATTATGTTATTTATAGCCCTGATGCTGATTTAATAATATTAACGATGATTACATGGACTGTTGATACTAATTCAAAAATTAAAATTCTTAGACATGATCAACAAACAGGAATTTTAAATGTTATTTATATTAATTCATTAATTAACTATATGATTTTTTATTATGAAGAAAGAGTAAAAAATAAAATTAATAAAGATAAATATATTAAAGATTTATGCTTTATTTTTACTGTTTTTGGTAATGATTTTGTCCCTCGAATAGAAGAAATAAATATTTCAATGGATTTATATTTATTATTAGATGCATATATAATTAATTATATTGATTATGGTTATATATTAAATGATACTAATAGAATAATTCCAAAAACATTTTATAATCTAATTAAATTTATAAATAAATATTCAAAAATATTAGAAAAAAGAACATCATTACAATATAAATTTTATAATTTTAATTATGCAACTATGATTAACTTATATTTAGATATTAAAAATAAAAGACAAAATGATTTTATACGATTTTATTTAGATTTTATTGATAACTTTGATTTTAATAATAAATATGGTAAACTACAATATTATTTATTAAATGATAAAGAATTATTAAAATTGTCTTCTTTTACATATAAAAATAATTTTAATCAAGCATATATTAAAAATAATAATAATCAATATCAAAAAATGATTCCTATAGAATATTCATCTAAAAGTAAAAAACATTTGATAGCTATGAAAGATTTATCACCAAGAGATAAAGAATTATATTTAATTAATAATAAACTTGATAATTATTATGATTTATTTATGACAGAAAAAAAAGATGATTATAATAAAAAAGAAATGGTAAATGAATATTTTAAAGGACTTTCATGGTTGACTAACTATTATTTTAATTCTTATAAATTAACTAATAAAGTTGATGAAACATGGTTTTATAAATTTCATTCTGCTCCATCCATTACCGATATATATAATTATTTTAATCATTCGTTATTAAATTACCAATTTAATAATGTTCCATTAAATATAACTCCAATAGAACAATTATTATATATTACCCCAATAAAACAAGATACTATTGATACATTTATTGAAATGTTAGATACAACTTATTTTAATTCTACTATATCGCCTAAAACAATAAAAAAATTTATTGAAACACATAAGGGTTTATTTTATAATTTAGATGAAATATATACAAATATTAAATCAAAAAGTTTAAAGAAAAGTATATTAAATTGTACATCTGCTTTTTTCATATCAAAATGTCATTATTATGTTTTAGACCAGATACAACCAATAAAGCAGTTTAAACTTTTGAAGATTTAAAATATTTTATTTCTAATATATCTTTAATAATAAATATATATTATATATTATATATAATGTTGTCAAAAGAAAAATATTTAAAATATAAAATGAAATATTTAAAATTAAAAAAAATTATTTAAATATAAAAGGTGGTAATAAACCATTTCTTAAAAATGATAATAATATCAATTTATTTAATCCTGATATAAAGTCTCATAAACATATGGAACTTTATTTAAATCCTATTTATGGTTTGTATATGTGTGAATCTGGTTTTATTACTAACAATTATTATCTATACGATTGTTTTAATAATAATGAAATATCAAAATATGCAAAAAAAATTAAGGATTTATCACGAGTTGTTACTAGAACAGTGCAACCAACTAACGATATTATTACTAAAATAAAACCAATAGATATTGGTAGATATATTGCAATTTTATTTTTTTGTAAATTTTATCCACAATGTATTACACTTACTAAAATTAAAGATAAAGAGGATAAAATTAGTTTTACATCTACAAAAATTAACAAAAATAATGATAGTCGTTTAATCAACACTAATATAGATAAATTAAATGAATATCTTTTACCAATTAGTATAATAAAAATAAAATCAGACATTGATAAAATAGATGAAATTGATTTTCATATTATATTATATTGTTTATGGTGGATCTTAAATAATAATGAAGGAATACAATCTTATTATCAAGGTATTAATGAGGTTATAAATATATGTAATGAATTATTTAATCAAGAAAATATACTTCAGGAACAAAAGAAACAAAATAAATTAATTGAACCAGTTGAACCAATTAATATGAGCTATGAAAATAATATTACTAATAGTTTTGAAAAAACAGTATTAGATATTACAAAAAGAGATTTCCATGTATATACACAGGAACAGGCTTTGCATTTTTGTCCTATTGTATTAAAAGAAACAGATTTAAAAAGTTTTGAAGATTTAAAAAAAAATAATCCAAAAAAATACTACAAAGAAAAAGAAAAAGATTTAAAATATCCAGATTGTGGTGAAGTTACTGCTAGAAATTTAATTAATTTAATTTGTTTTGATCCTGGTTCAGGATTGTTTAATTGTGAAATTTTAGTAAGTTACGGAGCTATTATAGAATTAATTGAATATTACGAAGTTTTTAATACTTTTGAAAAACAGTCTACAACTAAAAAATTCAACATATATGATCAAGAACTAAATGCGCGAGATGCCTGGAGTAAATTATTAATTTTTTATGCAAATCATAATCTTGTATTTACTAAATCATGTAAAACACAACCTTCTTCTAAATATGAATTAAATTCTGGTATGTCGGAAGATCCTACTAAAACAACTAATTTTTTCCAATTAATAAAAAACTTATTATCAAAAATAACAAAATGGGAAGATTTAAATGTTGATGAAACATTTGAAATAATATCAAATGAGACTGAGGAAAATGGTATTGGTAAAATTGTAATTAAAGCTAATAATTATGAAAATATTACAATAAATTGTGAAAGAAGTCATTATTATATGATTATAGATAAAAAAACATCCACAGAATACGATATTAAAAATTTAACAGATATTCAAAAATTAAAAATAAATATATTATTAAATGATAATACAATAGGTAATTTTAATAACTATCTTTGGGTAAATTGGAGTTCAGAATTATTAGTAAAAAAAATAAATGACAAATCAACAGATTTAGAATTAAGAAAAAAATTATTAGAATTATCATTTACAGAGAAGTTTGATTCAGATACAAGAAGTCGAATAATAATAAATACAGTAGATAAACCTATTTTTAATCATTTTGTAGATACATCTAAAATAAATGGGAAAATAAATGAGAAAATAAATGAATATACATATAAATCAATAGATTTTACATATGTAGAAAGTTTAACAAATTTAAAACATTTAAATAGTGTAATAATAAATACAGAATTAAAAAATATAGATTTACGTCCTTTATTAAATTTAACATCAATTGGTGAGGGTTTTATGAGTAATTGTAAACAATTAGAAAATATAGATTTATCCTCTTTATCAAATGTAGAATCAATCGGTAATAAATTTATGTATAATTGTAAATCATTACAAAATATAAATTTACAAGATTTATCAAATGTAACATCGATTGGTAATATTTTTATGTATAATTGTGAATCATTAAAATATATAAATTTAAGACCTTTATCAAAGATAACATCAATTGGTAATCATTTTATGACATATTGTACACAATTAAAAAAGATAATTTTACCATCTTTATCAAATGTAACATCAATTGGTGATTATTTTATGCGTGAATGTCCCGAATTAGAAAATATAGATTTATCCTCTTTAACAAATGCAGAATCAATCGGTAATAATTTTATGGATAATTGCAGTTCATTAAAAAATATAGATTTAACATCTTTATCAAATGTAACATCAATTGGTCATAATTTTATGCATAAATGTCACGAATTAAAAAATATAGATTTAACACATTTAACAAATTTAACATCAATTGGTCACGATTTTATGCGTAATTGTCACAAATTAAAAAGTATAAATTTATCCTCTTTAGATGAACTAACATCAATTGGTCGCGATTTTATGGTAAGTTGTAAATCATTAAAAAATATAGATTTATCACAATTATTAAATTTAACATCAATTGGTGCTAATTTTATGGTAAGTTGTAAATCATTAAAAAAGATAGATTTACCACATGTATCAAAAATAACATCAATTGGTATTTTTTTTATGAATGAGTGTTCCGAATTAAACAATATAAATTTAACAAAAGAGGTAATAACAGTGCTTCAAATTGAAAACGAATTTTTTTTGAAGGAATTCATGATAAATGATATTGATAAAATAAATAAAATAGTTAATTTAAAAAGAAATTTTAGTTAAGTCTAAAAAAATATTAGACATGGAAAAAGTAAAATTATTATTTTACTTTCTTCTTTACCAATGTATTTATTACAAGTATATTTAATTTTATTTATATACATCATATTTTATTATCACTGTAGATGTTAATTAAAAATACAAATTATACCTTTTGTTCCAAGTATTTTGTTTTATATTTCACGTATTTTTGATAATAGTTATTATCACCGCCATCTTGAGATTTAATTATTTTTAGTGGTTTATTTATAAATTGTTTATTTTCTAGCTCTTCTCTAAATAATTTATTAGCTGTGTCTTTTTTTTCTGGTGTTCCGATTGTTCTATGTTTTTTATTTTTTATTTCTTCTTCTGTTCCAGGTAAAATAGATATAAACATTCTATAATCATCTTTTTTTGGTTCAGAGTGAATTGCACCATATTCAAATAAATTCCCAGGATGATTTAAAAATATAAAACCTTGGGAATTTAATGGTTGAATTATTTTAGAATTTTTAAATTTTTTATCTAATATTTTTCTATATTTCATCTTTAAATCTTTCCATTCTGGTATTTCAAAAGGATAAGGCAGATACATTTTTTCTTTTTCTAGTTCTTTATTTATCATATCCAAATAAAACTTTTTCTCTTTTTCTGTTTCTTCTAATAATAATGTATGTTTACCTTTCAAAACCATTACAAATTTTGATTGAATTTCATCTTTATATCTGGGAAATTGAAAACCATCTGTATGCCATCTTCTTATATCAAATGATGGATCTTTATAAGTTATCCTAATTTCAAATAATGCATCTTTTAAATTATACCCTTTTACAACAGTTTTAAATATTTCTCTAATTTTTCTTTCTAAAAATTCAATATGTTCTGGTGAATTATCACCTAAAGATAATAAAAAATCATCCAAGTTTTTAATATCTTTTTCTTTTCCAAAATGTATAAAGGACGTGGTATTTTTTGGTAATTTTAAGTCAGATAATATAGTTAGTTCTTTTTTTGTTAAAGGTAGATTAAAAATTTTAAATTTTTTCTTAGGATTATCTAAATATTTTTTAATATTCTGAGTTGTTAATTTCATTATATAATAAAAAAGAAAATATTACAATAATATAAATTAATTTTATTTTCTACTATTATATAATGTATAGTAAAAATTTAGATAATCTCTATAATTCTAAATACTTAAAATATAAAAATAAATATTTAAGTTTAAAAAAATTAGTAGGTGGTGTTAGACATAAAATGGTATTTATTAATTTTGACGGAGTCGAAAGGCCAAATCCTGATAATTCATTCGGTTATTTTTATGTTGATGAAAATTTAGTTTTACAAAATTATGTAGCTGAATATTTGAATATGCCTCCTGAAAGTATATTTTTATCTTTCAATAGTAACTTTATTTCCTCAAATAATTTAAGCATAGACCCTATTAAATCAAGTACTAGGCTAAAAGATATACTTGGTGATAATATCAGAATAATAGAAATAGACGTTGAAAGTCTTGTAAAATTAAATATTCACTATAATAATAATAATAATATATGTTATGTCCGTAAAAATGATTTAATAAAAAAAGTTGTAGGTGACTGCTTGAAAAAAAATCCTGGTGAATTACACGTAAGTATGGACCTCTATACAATTCAAAAAAGTGACTATGTACAAGAATATATACGAGGCGGATCTAATATAATAAATTTAACTGTTATAGATGACAATCCACAATCATCTTCTATGTCTACTCTTATGTCGCCCGGCCCGAGATCATCTTTTGCTATTAGTGCGGTACCATGGTCTTCTAAATCTACTCCTGGTAAGAAATCGCTCTCTGTATCATCCCGTTCATTTGTCCCTGTGGCTCGCCCTGGTGTTCCACAAGAGGATCGAAATGGTTCGAGCGATAATTACACAATCCCTCATTTTACCGATAAAGATTCAATAGAAAATCCAATAGATAAGCTAATAGAAATACAAGCTTCAGATATGCGAAGGCTAGGTAATAACCTACTTGAACGCACTACGTCTAGAACAAATATAGCTTCAAATGATAAGATACGTACGATGCTACCCACACTAGTATATACCCTACAAAACGAAAAATATAACATTAATTTAATATTTAAAGAATCAACATCGCCAACAAAAAATATTTATATTAATATATTTTTTTTAGATTTTCCAAATTATAGCGGAACAATAAGTTTTCATGAAAAAGACCCATTGCATGAAAAAAAACCAAGAACGCATATAAAATGGTATAAACACGAAAAGGAAAATACCGAAAAAACTCCTATAATGAACAAAGAAGACAAAACTCCTATACGTCAAACGTATTTAGAACTGATTTCTAATACCGATACCGTCAACTTACCCACAGCAAATATGTTTGTGAAAGATGATGATAATAGTAGGAGTAATGTGGATAAAAACTTGGCTATTGTATTATCAAAAATTGAAGATATTATACTTTATGTATTATATGAAGTCTTACTACATGATTGGGTTTAGTCTGGGATAAAAGTACTTTATTTATAATTGGAAGTGGCGAAAGTACTTCTATTTAAAAACAACTTTTTTTAGTATATTTAAAGATAATTATTTTGATTTAATTTTAAAATATGCCAATAAATATAAACAACCAAAACATAACACTAAATATTCAAATAAATATTATTTAACACATATTTTAGATGTGTTGGAATATGTTGTAACTTGGAAATCTTTAATCAAAGTCCGTACAATTTCTAGTAATAAAACATACCACCTCTAATAACGAAGAAGAAAGTAAAATAAAATTTTATTTTCCCCTTCCCTATTGTAACTTATTTAGAATTTGTTCATTTAGCATTTATGATATTTAATTAAAACTACCTAAAGATAAATATACTAATAAAAAAACTTAAAAAATAGTTTTACTTTATGTACGACCATTAAATAATAATTTTAATTTACATAATAGCAAAAACTTTAAATTTTTAAAAATTGATAAATTATATATTTTTGTATAAATTATATAATATTAATGAGCTTACTTATACAAAGCTTTATAAATATATTAAATAATATACACGAGTATACAGACTCTATACCGATAGAAATTACACATGATAATATAAATGAAAAAATGATAAATCATATTATTAAAACATATATATTACCTACATGTTTTATAATTAATAACAAATTATTAAAAAAATGCATTATTGCTAATGATAGTGTCGGTAAATTTATTACTTTTTTAGATAACCGCATTAAAGCATTAATTGAAGAAGAAAAACAAATAGATAAAATTTATAAAAGAATTAAAATCAGTCCAATTGAATATAAAGATTTTATAGAAATATATTCACCATTAATAGATTTTATTATTGAAAATAAATGGGTTGAATTATTATTTGAAGAGTTAGAACCTGATAAAATAACAGATGAAGCTATTATAGAACATAAACAAAATGCTACTAATTTTGCTGAAATAAAAAAATTACATCTTCGTATAAATCAAATTGACGCAATTGAAATATTAGAACTAAATGGATTACAAACTGGAATTCATTGTCAAGCAACTGGTTCTGGTAAAAGTATTATATTCTTAAAATACATCGACTATTTTATAAAAAACAAAATTAAAGGTAATATTATATTATTTACAGAAAGAGTTAATATTCTTGCTGATTTATTTGGTTTTAAAACTATTAAAGGTATTGATCTAAATCTAGTTGATGAAAATAATAAAAAAGAATGGAAACGATTAAATATTGTTGACTTGGATAATATTGATGTTATAAACAGAGTTACAGTAAAATGCTTAGACTGGGATAAATTATTAACAGAAGATTCTATTAAACCTAAATTACTTGTTATCAATAGAGCTTATTTAACAAGACCAAAAATGTATAAAAAAATTATAGATAAACATATTGGAATGATTTTACATGACGAATGTCATAGTTCTACATCTAATTTATGTTATGATTTTTTAATTCATTGTAAAAAATATAATATACCTACTATTGGTTTTAGTGCTACACCATTGAGAACTGGTACTACATCATCGAGAACTGGTACTACATCATCGAGAACTGGTACTACATCATCGAGAACTGGTGTGAATACAGAATCAAATATACAAAAATTATTAAATATTTATGGAATTGAAAAAGAAAAGAATATAATTTTAAACTTATTAACAAATTATTCAATGATAAATTCTATTAGTTGTGATTTAATTTTACCTCCTAAATTTTATTGGTATTTATTTGATAAAACAAATACTAGTAATATTGATGATATTAAAATAAAACATGTAACAGAACAAGATATTGCTATTATAATAAAAATATTATGGGAAGTATTAGAAACATTACCAAATAGAAAGATTATTGCATGGTGTGGGACAATATCAATGGCTGAAAGTTGGCAGAAAAAGTTTATTGAATATAAAGAAAAACCACTAATAAAAGAACTTTGTCCAGAACTTTTAAATTTTGAATTCTATATAGATCATTCTAAAAACTTTTCTGATTATGTAAAGTTTAAAGATTGTAAATCAGACTCTATCATGTTTTGTGCTAATAAACATAGAGAAGGTTCTGATATTAAATATCTTGATTGTTGTATGTTTTTAGATAAGGTTATAAATAGAACTGCAATTCCTTTTATTCAATCAATAGGACGAGTTTTACGAAAAGAAGAAAACAAATCATATGGAGTTGTTATTGATGGTTTTGCTAAAGATAGTAATAAATATGAAAAAGAAATGATAGATAAAATTATTGGTTATTACATGGCTCTTAGTAATCTAGCAAATAATGATACAACAAAATACGAACATTATGTAAAAATATTAAATTTGGTTGAATTTGATAAAGAGAATAAAATAATTAAATTAAAATTTAATACACACCAAATTGTAATCAATTGTAATAAACTTGAATGGGGTAAAATAATAGAAAAATTTGAACCAATATTACAAGATAAAATAAAATTAAGTATTGGCGATAATTTTAGACATAAAGCATTAATATTGAAAACACATTTTAATTTTAATCTTAATACTGATTTTGTTGCAGAGTATAATAATATTAGTAGCGATGATAAAATAAAATATAATTTACCAGATATAAATGATGACGAGTATTCTCAATTATTAAATAATAAATCATGGATAGAATTTTTAGAAATAGAACATAATTTTTATCCATTAGATAAATTAATTAAAAAAATTAAAACTACGAAAATTACTGTTAATAAAAAAAATTGGAATAAATTACATATTATGGATGATAAAATACCATTATATCCAGAGTATTATTATAAAAATTTTTCTTACAGATTATTTAAAAACGATAGTATTGCAAACATTAATATATAATGGTTTTATTTATTGGTTTTGTATATTTTTTCTATATAATTAACAGTTTTTATTTATATTATTTCTATTATATAAAATTTAATAAATATATAAAAATTTTCAATTTTTTTAAGGTTAGGTTTAAAACCTAACCTTTTTAACATTATATAAGATAGGAAAAACAATAAATTCAAAAACAAGATTTTCAAAACATAATTCACCTATGGCAAATGATTTGGAAATATTATTTCAATATGAAACAGACAATATAGATCAGGTTGAGTTATGTATTAAAGCATATATGAAAAAAGCACAATACAGAAAATACGTTTCAAATAAAAATCAAAGATTTTTATTTGAAATCCCATTTATTTATAAATACAAAGAAATTTATCAGGTTGATTTAGATATAATAAAAAAAACTATTAAAAATTGCGATGTTGAAATTAACGAAATAAATAAAGAAATTGAACGTAAAAATAAAAAACAAAAAGGAGGTAAAATAATTAATAAAATTGATGAAAAAGAAATACTATATTTATTAATACCTACAAATAATTAACTTTTACATAAAATACAAAAACTTAATAAAAATCTACTATAACAATTTTTATAATTCTTAAAAAAATTGATTAATCATTTTATAAAGATAAAGTATTTATATTTATAATGTCAAACAAAGATTATATTGGATTTTTTCATAAATTACACTGTATCCTTAGAGATGGAGAAATTGGTATTACTGGATTAACTGCATTAAATGAAATTAATAATATGGTATTTATAATATTTATTGAACAATATTCAAAAAAATATGAATTGTCTGATACTGAAAAATTCAGTTATATGTATAGTAAATATATTATACCATATCTTAAAACAAATATAAATACAGAAAAAAATAAGATTATAGATAATTTTATTGGCACATATGAAGATATATTAATGAGTTTATATAATAATCCAAATACAAAAAAATATATATTTTCTGATACTAATAAACTTTCGGCTTTTAGTTCAATATCTAAAAATCAGGATGTTGATAATAATACATATAATGGCGCACTTCAACAATTAATATCTTTATTTCAAGAATGTAAATTATTTTTCTACGGAGAAGATACAGTTATTACAGAAAAATTAATACACGATACATTCGATCAAATAAATTTTGATTTGTTAGGTGATTCATATGAAAAATTTAAAGAAGATGAAGTAGGTAATATAGGTAAAACAACAGGACAATATTTTAGTCCAAGATGTGCAATTAAATTTATAATTGACGATTTATTAAAACCATCTTATAAAGATAAAACTTATGATTCTTCTTGTGGTTCAGGTGGATTTATTCATTTTTTGAATAAACATGTTTTGAGTCATTCAACAAAAAAACAACACGGACAATTTAAATTAAATATTTACGCAAATGATAAAACACCAGAAATAATGAAACCACTTTATATTAATATGTTTTTACATGATATTCCAGTAGATAATATTTGTAATAAAAATTCATTAAGTTCATCTAATTGTAGAGAAAAATTAGAATCAATGGATTGTATTCCTGGAAATCCTCCTTATGGCATGAGTATTAAAGCAAATCCTCAAGATTATATTATGAGTATTGATGATAAAAGTTATAATTATTGGCCTAGTTTTATGATTCAATCTAAATTAAATCTTGTAAAAGATAGTACATCTCAGTTTATTATTCATACTATTAATAGTCTTAAAGTTAATGGACGTTTTGCACTTATTATTGATAGAGGAATTATTAATAATGGTAATGAAAATAACTCATTTCAAAAAAAGTTAAGACAATGGATTTTAACTGTTTGTGATTTACAATCTATAATTTTATTACCAAAAGGTATTTTTGCAACAACTCAATTTGATACTGCTATTATATATGGTATTAAAAAAATAGGTCTTATTGATTCTTATAATGGTGCATATAAACCATCGACACCAAAAGTAAAATATTATATTGGTAATTTTGAAGATAGTAAAAATAAAACTGGTCTTAATGTAGATCTTGATAATCCTGATATTGAATTGGATATTAAAGATATTGTTAATAAAGATTGGTCTTTGAAATACGATGATTATGTGGAAAAGATAGATGACAGTTATAATGGTATTGAATATAAATCACTTGGTGAAGTTTGTGATACTTACGATGGTTCTGCATTTAAATCAGTAGATTTTAAAAAAATATATAATGAAAAAAGATTACCAGTAATTAAAATTTCTGATTTTAATGAAAAAGGAATTAATAATATTGATACATTCCATGATATAAATAATAAATATATTAAATCAATTACTAAAAATAATTCGGTTATTATTGCTATAACTGGTTCAACAACAGGTAAATCTTATTTAATTAACAATGATGATAAATATTATTTAAATCAACGAATATTAGGTATTATTCCAAAAATAGATATTAAATACTTTTATTATTATTATTTAATAAATTTTAAAAATAATATTTTAAAAATGGCGGAAGGTCAAGCTCAACCAAATATATCAAAAGAAAAAATATTATCTTTAAAAATACCAATCCTTCCACCAGAACACCAACAACAAATTGTCGATTTTATGGATACTCATATTGGTTCTGATTATAATATATTAGATAGATTGTCACAAGAATTTAATACAATTGACTTGTTTAAATTTTTGTTATATGAACGATATGATACATTTGAAGTAATAATTAAATTAGGAAAAGATTTAATTGATTATGATAAATATGGTAAAACTAGATTTAATACAAGACGGTCTTGGTTATTTGATAGTGTTAAAGGAAAGGAAATAAAATTAGGTGAATTAGTTGAATTTAAAAGAGGTAAAATAATAACAGAAAAACAAGTAAGTAAAGATAAGGGTATTTATCCTGTTATTGGTGGTGGTGTTAAACCATCATGTTATTATAATAAATTTAATATGCCAGAACGAACCATATTAATTAGTCAATCTGGTGCAAATGCAGGATATGTTTCAAGATATGAAAGTAAAGTATGGGCTTCTGATTGTTTTTCTGTTAATTATAAAAATAATGATTATATGTTTTATTATTTAAAATCAATACAAACAAAATTAATGAAACGACAATTTGAAGGAGGATTACAAACAGGACAAGCACAACCACATGTTAAACATTCTGATATGGGAAAAATTAAAATAAGAATTCCGTCACCCGAAGACCAAGAAAAGGTAGTCGCTATGATTCAAGCTATTAACGATGAAGAAAGTGAATTTAACAATTGTATTAAATCACTAAAAACCACCATTACAAATTTATATTATTGTGTAGAACAATATACTAAGGGAGAAGCAGTTGTAAATAATATGGATGATGATAATGGTGATGAAGAGAATGACGAGGAAGAGAATGATGAAGAACAAGAAGAACAAGAAGAAGAAGAAGAAAGAGACGATGAAGAAGAACAACATGAAATAGAATTAGAACATGTCGAAATTAAAGGTAAAACATATTTATCGGATGGTTGTAATATTTATAAGATTAATAAAGATGATACGAAGGGTAGTTTGTATGGTAGTATTGTTGATAGTAAATTTAAAAAATGTCAATTGTGAAAATAATTTATTTGGATTAATTTAGAAATTTTTTTACGTTATCCGATATAAGATAGCGTAGAAAAATTTCTAAATTAATATATATGGAAACTAATTTAGAAGATTTTATAACAAAAAGAAGTAATATACCTAAAACTTTTTTGAAAGATTTTTTTAATCTTGGT
>Ga0214919_10005439_pt1 | contig 18094 bp, 14 predicted proteins | sample LL1503_MetaG_FD_177994 | JGI IMG/M metagenome (GOLD analysis project Ga0214919, IMG submission 177994) | Freshwater microbial communities from Lake Lanier, Atlanta, Georgia, United States - LL-1503 | ecosystem: Environmental > Aquatic > Freshwater > Lake | place: USA: Georgia | collected...
TCACGCTGTTTGCTCAAGGCTTGAAACCCGCCGAACAAATCTTGACCCATGGGTGGCACTTCTAAAGGTTCGCCGGTGAAGCGCGATAAAAATGCCAAGTCTGAATAAGCAATGTGATTGAGCGTCAAGTAAATGGATTTGAAGAACGCCCCTTTGTCGGCGTGTAATTCCTTTTCTGGCAGCAAAGCGCAAACCCTAAATAGCTTGTCGTTCATCCATTGGTTGTAGTCGGCCATCAACTGGCAGTAAGCGGCGTCAATCATGGGCAGGTCGCTTCAGTAGGTCAACGGGTTGGGCCTGGTTTGCTTGCGTGCATATGTTCATCCACACCATCCTACATCTGTGGACTGACCCTCATTTGTCGTTGTCAACCTACGTACCAAATGGTGGCATAGCAATTGCTGGTAACAGACAACTGTTTAACGACAACTGTCAAACGAAACAACCGTCAAGACTCACCGTGAATATCCCGCCCCCGCCGCTTTGTCAGACTTGTAAATTCCTGATGCCTTCGCCATCGGCTAAGACGGGGCTACGCTGTGGCTTTGATTATTTCAAGGCCTCAGAGATCGCGCGTAAATTCAAGCTGATGTCGCACTTTCCCGAGGTCAAGTTGGACAACGCCTGCGAAAAGTGGGATCCAAAATAGTGCTCGCTTGGAGGTATGGCACTGACTTGGTGCTTGCCAAACCATCAAACACTCAAAGTACTTTGGGGTCCAGAGGCTGTGCTTCTTTGCGCTCGCTGTACCTGTCCACCAGATAGTCTGATACAGAGCGTGTCAGCAAGGTGAACTTCACCAGCTCCTCCATCACGTCCACCACGCGGTCGAAATATGCCGATGGTTTCATTCGTCCGTTATCGTCAAATTCCTTGTAAGCCATAGCAACTGATGATTGATTGGGTATGGTGATCATGCGCATCCAGCGTCCCAGCACCCGCATTTGGTTGACCGCATTGAACGACTGCGAACCTCCACTGACTTGCATGACTGCCAGCGTTTTTCCTTGAGTTGGTCGTACCGCTCCCAGCGCTAACGGTATCCAGTCGATTTGTGTCTTCATGATGCCTGTCATCGCGCCGTGTCTCTCGGGTGAGCTCCACACCATGCCTTCACTCCATGTGCACAGTTCGCGCAGTTCGACCACTTTCGCATGGGTATCGGGTGCGTCGTCGGCCAGCGGCAAACCACTGGGGTTGAAAAAACGCGTCTCACAGCCCATGGCTTGTAACAAGCGGGCTGATTCTTCGGCCAGCAAACGGCTGAATGAACGCTCGCGCAGCGAGCCGTAGAGCAGCAAGATTTTGGGTGGGTGATGAAGCAACTTGGTGCCGTGCAGTTTCTGGTTGTCTGGGATGTCCAGCAGGTCCTGCCGCAACTGCGGTAAATCTTGTGTGCTCATGAAAATGGTCAATATTTAGGAAGTAATAACTTTGTGGCATCGTTGCAGGTTGTCATGTTAACCACCTAACATTGAACCTGTAATGACTCCCTTAGAAACCACGCTCATTTATTTATTGTTCGCTGTCGTCGGCGTGGTCGGTTGTCGTTTATTGCATTTGCCCGCCATGTTGGGCTATTTGATCGCTGGTATTTTTCTGTCGCAAGGCGGCGCATTGATCGCGCAAAACGAAGTTGCGGTGGCGTCAGTCGCTGAAATGGGCGTGGTGTTGTTGATGTTTGTCATCGGCCTGGAATTCAACCTACCCAAGCTGATGCGTTTGCGTCATATGGTGTTTGGCTTTGGCATGGCGCAAGTCTTGTTGACCTTGCTCGGCAGTTTGCTCGGACATTTTTTATTGTCTGAGCTCATGGCTTATTTGCAGTTACCCTGGGATTTACGCTGGCAGGGTGCCGTCGTGTTGGGTGCTGCGCTGGCCATGTCCAGCACTGCCATTGTGGTCAAGATGATGGCTGAGCGGTCCGAGCTAGATACGCAGCACGGCCGCCGTGTTGTCGGTGCCTTGTTGTTTCAGGATTTGGCCGTTGTGCCTTTGCTGGTGTTGATTCCTGCGTTGGGTCAAATGAATGAAGGCAATGTCTGGACCGAGTTATCTACTGCCATGTTGAAAGCCGCTGTGCTGGTGGGATTGCTGCTGTGGGGTGGCCAAAAGATCATGCGCGTTTGGTTGCGCATCGTCGATAAACGCAACAGCGAAGAGCTGTTCATGCTCAATATTTTGTTGATCACATTGGGCTTGGCTTGGTTGACTGAGCATGCCGGTTTGTCCATGGCCATGGGTTCGTTCATGGCAGGTATGTTGATTGCAGAGACTGATTACAAGCACCGCGTGGAAGAAGACATACGGCCTTTTCACGATGTGTTGCTGGGTTTGTTTTTCATCACCTTGGGCATGAAACTCGATTGGCAGGTGTTGCAAATGCAATGGCCTTGGGTGTTGGTGTTGGCCTTTGTACCTGTGCTTGTCAAAGCGGTACTGATCGCAGTATTGGCCTACGCCGGAGGTGCGAGCAACGGCGTGGCGGCACGCACAGGCATTTACCTGGCGCAAGCCGGAGAATTTGGTTTTGTGCTGTTAACGCTGGGTTTGGCGCAAGGCTTGATTGATCCGCGCTGGTCCAACCCAGTACTGGCCGCGATGGTGTTGTCCATGCTCGCCACGCCTTTTTTGATTCAATACGCCGACCGACTGGTCTACCGTTTTTCACCCGACGATTGGCTGAGTCAATCATTACAAATCACCAATATCGCCAGTCATGCCATGGCCATCGACCACCATGTATTGGTGTGCGGTTTTGGCCATACCGGACGCAACCTGTGTCAATTGCTGGAGCAGCAATCCATTTCTTATATCGCGTTGGACGTCAACCCTGAGGTGGTCAAGAATGCGGTGCTTGATGGTCACCATGTGGATGTGGGCGATTCGTTTCAACTCTCCAACCTTGCATCTGCTGGATTGAACCGTGCGTCTGCGGTGGTCGTGAGTTTTGATGACACGGCAACCGCCTTGCGTGTGATTGAACTGGTCAAGCTTCACGCGCCCCAAGTGCCTGTGATTGTGCGAACCCGAGATGCCCACGACATGCAGCTGCTCAAGCTGGCCGGCGCGCACGAGGTGATTCCTGATGCCTTCGAAGTGAGCTTGAGTCTGGCCACCCATACCTTGGGATTGCTGGGCTTGACAGATGAAAAAATTAATCAATTGGTATTTACTCAGCGTCATTCACAGTATGCTGGGTTGAAGGAATACGCTGGAAATACCTCGGATAAACCCTAGGTTTTTATTTTTTTCATTAAATTTATAGAATTAGAGCCGATAACTACCAAATCTGATAAATCTATTTGCTGGGTTTGAAGCGCAGCTGGTGGACGGTATTCAGTCATTCCATACATTTTTTTAAGGTGAAGCCCATGTCCGAAAGCGTTTTCAAAACCATACCCAACACATTGGCACCCTGTGCCTGTTGCACCCCTCCCTCCATGGCTCGTTCCGCGGGTATGGGCCGTCGTCAATTTTTGAATTGGGGTGCCGCCGGCGCCATGGCAACCGGTTTGGCGCTGTCAACGCCTGGCGCGAGCTGGGCAGGTGGCGGTAACTACGAATCCATGCTGGTCAACTGTATCGACCCTCGTTTCACCACACTCAGCTGGCAGTACATGGGTTTGTTGCAAGGTGTCAGCCGCGACAAGCTGGAAGACAACTACAGCCATTTCGTCATGGCCGGCGGCCCTATTGGTGCTGTGCATCCCAAGTTTGAAGCTTGGCACAAAACCTATTGGGATAATTTGGACATCACCGTTTCATTGCACCACATCAAACGCGTGGTCGGCGTGACCCACCGTGATTGCGGTGCGGCCAAACTGGCATTTGGTGAAGCCGCCGTGTCCAAGCGCGAAAGCGAAACAGAGGCACATGCCGAAGCCTTGGCAACGTTTCGCGACATGGTGAAAAAACGCCATCCCAAATTGAGCGTGATCACCGGCATCATGGACGTCAGCGGTAAGGTTGACCTGGTCGGTTAATCAGCTCAAAGCTGATTCAAGAAGTCCAGCAAGCGCGCGGTGACCCGTTGCGCTTGCTCTTGTTGTACCCAGTGACCTGCGTCTGGTATCAAATCGCAGAACCGCATATCCGTACACGCACTGGTTTGCATTTTTTCAAATGCACCGGGCACCTGGTAAATCCCCCAGTCTGAGGCGCCGGCGATAAACGCAGATGGCACACGGATGGTTTGACCACTGAATTGGGCTAATCGCATGTATTCTTGCTTGTCTGTGCCACAGCGATACCACTGCAAGCCGCCTTGGTAACCCCGTCTGCCGTACTCAGCCGAATACACCGCCAAATCTTTTTCTGGTAACCACTGACACAAGGCAATTTCTTCTGAGCTGGGCATGAACTCAGCCACTGCTTGCGCCATGTTTTTGTCCAAAGGCATCACGTAATAGTGAGGCAATTCGGCAAGCTGGTCTGCCTGCCATGACTGCAACCTGTAGGGCTGGTTTGCTTTCCAATCAGCGCTTTTGACATGGTAGTAAGCGCGCATAAAGTCATGCAGACCTTGCGGCGCACGCCACATGTCTTCGTTGGCGTGTGGTCCGGAGTAGTACCACTGGTAATGCTGACGCGGCGGATTTAAATCCGCCAACGCATGGACCTCTGCGGTCAAGTGCGCATGGACTTGCTCACACACGTCAGCGTTCGGCGGTCCGGCAAAGGGTGCACTCATCATCACCACGCTTTGAAATACATCAGGCCTAGTCAATGCGCACCATGCAGCAACAGGAGAGCCGAAGTCATGCCCGATCAGTGCGTGCACATGGGTGTGTCCCAAGGCTTTGACAAGCGCCAGCACATCATCCACCAGTTGCAGCATATGGCTGGCTCGCCAATCCCCATCCAATCTGTCATCGCCTCCGTGGGTGCGGCCATAGCCGCGTTGATCGGGTGCAACCACATGGAATCCTGCTCGCGCCAGATCGTTCATTTGATGACGCCAACTGAAAGCAAGCTCTGGGAAACCATGTAACAACAGCACTAAAGGCTTGCTGGGCGTTGTTGTGGTGTCATGACCGGCTTCCAACACGTGCATATCCAAACCGGTAGCGATAGGTATCTGGCGTGAACGTATGCCTAAGGGTAAGGGCAGGGGCGGCAGTGCAGCGTGAGTCATACAGATTACTTTCTGAGTAGCTAACCCAACATGCTAGAAAAAATCTGACTCAGGTGGTGGAGTCAGTCAGTGCCAGCGGCAGCGAACGCAAACGCTGACCCGTCAAAATGTACAAGGCATTGGCCACGGCAGGTGCAATCGGTGGTGTTCCTGGTTCGCCCACACCTTCTGGCGAATGCTCACTGGGCACAATGAATGTTTCCACCACCGGCATATGAGGCAGCCGTAACAATGGGTAGTCGTGAAAATTGCTTTGCTGAACCCGCCCTTGATCCAGTTGTATGTGACCATAAAGCGCGGCCGACAGTCCAAAAGCCACCGAGCCTTCGATTTGCTGTGCGATCAAATCTGGGTTGACAGCGGTGCCGCAGTCAATCGCGCACCACACCCTATGCACTCTGATTTTTTTATCAGTCGCAGATACTTCGGCTACTTGCGCGACGATGCTGCCAAAGGATTCATGCAAGGCCAAACCCATGGCACGCAGACTGCCATCGGTATGTTGATAGGGCACCGCTTTCCAGCCACTTTTCTCTGCAGCCAGTTGCAGCACACGCGCATGGCGCGGGTGGTTTTTGAGCAGAGATAAACGCATGGCGAGCGGATCCAACGCTGCTTCACGGGCGACTTCGTCCATGAAACTTTCCTTGAAAAACGCTTGGTGCGAATGACCTACCGAGCGCCAGAATCCCACCGGAATCGGCAAGTCCACCGCGCAGTGACCAATGCTGGCATTCGGCCATTCATAGGCTTGATCAAAAGCACCTTCAGCGGTTGTTTTGTCTGGCCCGCCGCCTGGCACGCCAAACATACGGCTCAGCACTTGCGGCACGATGGCTTGGCTGGCCGATGTGTTTTGCCATGCCAGCAATTGCCCTTTTTCATCCAAGCCCGCAGTGAAACGGCTGACGCATGCAGGGCGGTAAAAGTCGTGTTGCAATTCCTGACTGCGGTCCCACAGCAGTTGCACAGGCGTTCCTGTGCAAGCTTTGGCAATGAAAGCCGCCTGAGCGATCACATCCATTTCTAGGCGTCTGCCAAATCCGCCGCCCAGTAAGGTCAAATGCAGTTGCACTTTGTCGCTTGCAATATCCAAGACCTTGGCCACCACGTGGCGTGCCAAATCGGTGATTTGGGTGGAGGCCCATACCTGTGCGTTGCCATCTTTAAAAAGCACAGTGCAATTGAGCGGCTCCATCGGTGCATGCGCCAAATAAGGTGCGCTGTATTCGGCCTTCAACAACTTGGCAGATCCACCGATCGCTTTTTCGACATCGCCATTTGAAAAATACGTGAATTCGCTTTTGCTGTCTAAAGCTGATTTGAAGGTCTGTTGAATGGTTTTGTCTGAGATATCGGTTGCTTTGCCCTTGCCCCATTGAATGGGAAGTGTGCGCAAACCTTTCATGGCTTGGTACGTGGATTGCGCCACTACCGCCACACCTGTGGTGCTGCCATACATTTCAGGCAAGGCCAAGATTTTTTGAACCCCGGGCATGGATTGCACCTGCGTGCCATCGAAACTTTGCAATGTTCCGCCTAACTCCGGGTTCATCGCTACACATGCAAACAGCATGCCTTGTGGTCGAACATCCATGCCAAAGACAGCGCTGCCGTCTACTTTGGATGCGACTTCTAAACGCGGCATGCTTTGACCGATGAGTGTGAATTGGCCTGTGGTTTTCAGCTTGACTTGTTTCGGTGGAGCCTGGGTTGACGCCAAAAGGGTCAACTCGCCCATCCGTGCTGACTTGCCAGAGGCGTGAGAGACCACGCCATCTTTGACCGATATCTCATCGGCTGCTACTTGCCATTGCGATGCAGCAGCAGCCACCAGCATGGCGCGTGCACTTGCACCTGCCTCTCGCATGGGCAGCCACAAGTCCTTGATGCTCGAGGACCCGCCGGTCATAATCAAGCCAAACTCGCGCATGGTTTTACCGGTCAGTTGTTGAGCGACTTCCTTGAGTTTGCCGTGGTTATCGGGATGAAAAGGCAAACCATCTGCAGCCACCGCCTGGTTGTTGTAAATGTTGTCTATGGGTGCTTGTTCGATGCGTACTTGGTCCCAGCGGGCATCTAATTCATCTGCCAACAGCATGGCAAGACCTGTATAAACACCTTGACCCATTTCGCTGCGGCTCATCACCACCGTCACGCTGTCATCATCGCCAATACGCACCCAGCCGTTGTAAGCCGGTTGACCTTTGATGTCTTGCAATGGCCGGGAGGTGCGCATTCTTTGTCTGGAAGGCAACATACCCCAACCCACCACCAAAGCACCAGTGCCAATTGCCAGTGCGCCCAATAGGTGTCTTCTTTTCACTTTTCTGTCCTTGTTAGCATTGCTTGTATGAACCATTCAGCCACAGTGCCTGATTTCGGCCTGATCATCGTCGGTGATGAAATATTGTCCGGTAAACGTCAGGATAAACATTTGTCCAAGGTCATCGAATTGATGTCTTCGCGTGGACTCAGTTTGAGCCACGTGGATTATGTCGGAGATGACCCGCAGCGTTTGACGCAAACTTTACAGCGTGCCTTTGAGCATAGCGGCGTGGTGTTTTCGTGTGGAGGCATTGGCGCGACTCCGGACGACCACACGCGTCAGGCTGCTGCTGCTGCGCTGGGTGTGCCCTTGGTTTTGCACCCACAAGCAGAGCAATTGATTCGCGAACGCACGCGGGATGTGGCGCAAGAGCAAGGACTGCCTTATGAGCCTATGCGTGAAGACAATATGCACCGTTTGAACATGGGTCGATTTCCGCAAGGGGCATACATCATTCCCAACCCTTACAACAAGATACCTGGCTTTACTTGTCAGGGGAAAGCGGGGACCGTGCATTTTGTGCCTGGCTTTCCAGTCATGGCCTGGCCGATGCTCGATTGGGTTCTTGATCAGTTTTATGCGGGCTTTGCACGCATTGGCCAGCGCATGGAAAAATCAGTCATCGTCATGGGATCGATGGAAGCCACACTCACACCATTGATGGAAGCGGTTGAAGCCGAGTTCACAGGTATCAAGGTGTTTAGCTTGCCAAGCGTAGACCATCCCGAGTACGGTCGGCACATTGAGCTCGGTGTCAAAGGGCCGGTTGGGCAGGTAGAACTGGCATTTGTCAGCTTACTCAAGGGCTTGAGTCATTTTGGTGCACAATTAGGCCCCGAATTAGTGCGAAATTAGTTTTGCACTAATTCGGTGCGGCACTGAAAGCTTGCACATGGAATGGTTTTGATGTTTTTGCAAGCTGCAAGTCCTATCAGGGGCACGGTTTGATCTGAACGCATGGTGCTTTCAACTTTTTTGTGACTTTTTGCCAAGTGGCATAAATCATGCACGACAATCATGAACTTTCTATTTCCCACTAACCTCTCAGGAGAAACTGATGGCCAAGACCGTCGCCGACGTCATGAAGGACGTCAAGGACAACGAAATCAAATTTGTTGACTTCCGCTTTACCGATACCCGTGGCAAAGAGCAGCACGTGACCGTGCCGATTTCAGCGTTCAACGAAGACAAATTTTCTGAAGGCCATGCGTTTGACGGTTCTTCCATCGCCGGTTGGAAAGGCATTGAAGCTTCTGACATGTTGTTGATGCCAGACGCCAACACCGCCTTTCTTGACCCCTTTTTCCAAGAGCCTACTTTGGTCTTGTCTTGCGACGTGCTCGAACCCGGTGACGGCAAAGCCTATGACCGTGACCCGCGTTCAATCGCCAAGCGCGCGGAAGCTTATTTGAAAGCCTCCGGCATGGGCGACACCGCTTACTTCGGTCCCGAGCCAGAGTTCTTCATTTTTGACAACGTGCAGTGGGGCAATGAAATGTCCGGCGCGTTTTTCAAGATCGACGAATACGAAGCCCCTTGGAACAGTGGCGCCAAACTCGAAGGTGGTAATCGTGGTCACCGCCCTACGGTCAAAGGCGGTTATTTCCCCGTACCTCCAGTCGACAGCACCCAAGACATGCGTGCCGAAATGGTCATGTTGCTCGAAGAAATGGGTATACCGGTTGAAGTGTTTCACCACGAAGTGGCTGGTGCCGGTCAAAACGAAATCGGTACCAAATTCAGCACTCTGGTTGAGCGTGCTGATTGGACACAAAAACTCAAATACGTGGTGTGGAACGTGGCCAATGCTTACGGCAAAACCGCCACCTTTATGCCCAAGCCCATTGTCGGTGACAACGGTTCAGGCATGCACGTTCACCAGTCCATCTGGAAAGACGGCAAAAATCTGTTCGCAGGCAAAGGTTATGCAGGTTTGAGCGATACCGCGTTGTTCTACATCGGCGGCATCATCAAGCATGCGCGCGCTTTGAACGCCATCACCAACCCGACCACCAACAGCTACAAGCGCTTGGTCCCTGGATTTGAAGCCCCGGTGAAACTGGCTTACTCCAGCCGCAACCGCTCTGCTTCTATCCGTATTCCTCACGTCGCATCCGACAAGGGCCGCCGTATCGAAGCACGTTTCCCCGATCCCATGGCCAACCCCTACCTGTGCTTTGCTGCACTGATGATGGCGGGTCTGGACGGCATTGAAAACAAAATCCATCCCGGTGAAGCTGCCACCAAAGACCTGTACCACTTGCCACCCGAAGAGGACGCATTGGTGCCGACCGTGTGTCACAGCCTCGACCAAGCGTTGGACTATTTGGACAAGGGTCGCGGCTTCTTGACCAAAGGCGGCGTGTTCACCGACAGCATGATCGACGCTTACATCGAACTCAAAATGCAGGAAGTCACACGTTTTCGCATGGCCACCCATCCGGTGGAATTCGACATGTACTACTCTCTCTGAGCACAGACATGCGAACCAATCTCGGGCTGCCAAGCCCGTGACCAGAGGGCGGCAGTATGCCGCCTTTTTTTTTCATCTTCGATAGGAGGCGTCATGATCAAGCCAGTCAATGTCCTTTGTGTCATGGCCTGCTTGTGGTCGGCGAACGCTGTGGCACAGCAAACCACGCAACCGGTCTGGCGCTGTGGGCACGAGTTCACCAACCAACCGCGTCCCGGTCAGAATTGCCAGCAGGTGGACCTGCCAGCCGAGATCACCATGACGGCGCCGCGCAAACGTCAATCCCCCGACAAAGCCGCAGAACTTCCACCTATGCTTGTCATACCTCAAGTGGATATGAATGGACAAAGGCAGCGTGACGGCAACGCGAAAAGCATATTGAACGATGAGTTGGTGAAAACCCAAACACGTTGTTTGCAATTGCAGCCCAACAGCCCAGAGTTGGTGCGTTGTCGTGCAGATGAAGCCGCATTACGCCGTGAATTGGCGCGTGCGCCCTGAGATGGACAGCGCCATGCCTGAACAACGTTTCACTGCATTCGATTTGCTCGCAACCTTGGTGCTGGTGGTGAACACTGACAACCGAGTGCTGTTTGCCAATGCCTCCTTTGAAGATGTCATGGGCTTGTCGCGCCGCAGTTTGCAAGGTGTCGATGTGCCTGCATTGTTTGTCGATGAAATGGCTATCAGTCAATCCTTGGATGGTGCCAGACGTCATGATTTCTCGGCTTTGCGATTTGATGCACAACTCAAACGCCAGGGGGCGGAGCATTTTGCCGTGCATGTGGTGGTGGCCTCTGCTGACCATGGGAGCGAAGTGTTGATCGAGTTGCTGCCCCAAGAAACGCAAAGCCGGCAAGACCGTGAGGAACGGCAGTTGGAGCACGCACAGGCCAACAAGGAATTGATCCGCAATTTGGCGCATGAAATCAAAAACCCGCTTGGCGGCATTCGTGGCGCGGCTCAGTTGCTGCAACTTGAATTGGATTCTCGAGATTTGACCGAATACACACAGGTGATTGTGCGAGAGGCAGACCGTTTACAAACGCTGGTCGATCGCTTACTGGCACCGCACCGCCGTCCGCATGTGGTGGGCAATGTGAATATCCATGAAGTGTGTGAGCGAGTGCGTACTTTGATACTCGCTGAATTTCCCAAAGGCTTGCAAGTACGGCGCGACTATGACATTTCGCTGCCCGAATTTCGTGGCGATATGGAGCAGTTGATTCAAGCGGTGCTGAATATCGCGCACAACGCAGCGCAAGCCTTGACAGATCGCATCAACGAGGGTGACGCATTCATTGTGTTGTCTACTCGTATTGCCCGACAAATTACCCTTGTGAAACACAGGTATCGGTTGGCACTGGAATTGCATGTGATTGACAACGGCCCCGGCATCCCCGAAGACCTCAGGGACCGTTTGTTTCATCCTCTGGTGTCTGGCCGAGATGGAGGTTCAGGTTTGGGATTGAATCTGGCTCAAACTTTTGTGCAACAACATCAGGGAGTGATTGAGTGTGACAGTCAAGCGGGGCGAACGGATTTCAAAATTTTGATTCCTTTGCCTTGAAACAAGTAAGCGCAAGCAAGCACCCAGAGACAACAGGCTAAGTAAACCCATGAAACCCATTTGGATCGTTGACGATGACCAGTCCATTCGCTTTGTACTGGAAAAGGCATTGATGCGTGAAAACCTGCCTACACGCAGCTTCACCAACCCCCGCGAAGTGTTACAGGCGCTGAACAATCTCTCTCCCGAGGACAGCCCGCAAGTACTGGTCAGTGACATTCGTATGCCAGGTGGTTCCGGATTGGACTTGCTGTCGCAAGTCAAAGAACGTATGCCTGGCTTGCCAGTCATCATCATGACGGCATACTCTGACCTTGACAGCGCGGTGTCTGCATTTCAAGGCGGTGCATTTGAATATTTGCCCAAGCCGTTTGATTTGACCAAGGCTATAGAACTCATACGCAGAGCCTTAGAAGAAAGTCAGCGTGAAGCCGTGGGTGCGGTCGATGTTGACAGCACGCCAGAAATGCTAGGTCAAGCACCTGCAATGCAAGATGTGTTTCGCGCCATTGGACGACTCAGCCAAAGCAATGTCACTGTGATGATCACTGGTGAATCTGGCTCAGGCAAAGAACTGGTCGCGCGTGCTTTGCATAAACATTCGCAACGTGCAGCGGGGCCCTTTGTGGCCATTAATACAGCAGCGATTCCTAAAGATTTACTGGAAAGCGAATTGTTCGGCCATGAGCGAGGCGCGTTCACCGGTGCGCAAACTATGCGACGCGGCCGCTTCGAGCAGGCCGATGGAGGCACGCTGTTTCTGGACGAAATCGGCGATATGAAATTTGATTTGCAGACCCGTTTGTTGCGGGTGTTGAGCGACGGCAGTTTTTATCGTGTAGGTGGTCACAGCGCCATCAAAACCAATGTGCGCGTCATCGCTGCCACCCACCAAAATCTGGAGCAGCGTGTTGCCGAAGGATCTTTTCGCGAAGACTTGTTTCACCGTTTGAATGTCATTCGTTTGCGACTTCCGCCATTGCGTGAGCGGCACGAGGATATTCCGGTGTTGACACGTCATTTTTTACAACAAAGCGCACAACAGCTTGGCGTCGAGGCCAAGCGTATTTCAGATGCTGCCATTGCCATGCTGCAAGACTTTGCGTTTCCAGGCAATGTGCGTCAGTTGGAGAATATTTGTCACTGGCTCACTGTGATGGCACCAGCTCAGGCGATTGAGCCCAAAGATTTACCTCCCGAAGTATTGAATCCAGCTGCTGTGCATGTGTCTGTGCCAAAAGCATTTAATGCAAGTGTCCAAGAATCCCCTGCCTCAGCCGAGGCTTTGTCTGCGGGCGTAACCGCGCCTTTGGTCCATGGCAGCACAGGTATAAGCATGCCCAAACCGTTGGTATTGAACATGCCCGGTGAAGATTGGCAAAGCGGTTTAGAGGCGCAAGCCATGGCCTTGTTGGTCGATGGTCGAACAGATGTGTGGGATGCATTGACCAAGCGCTTCGAAGCAACCTTGATACAAACGGCGCTGGCGCATACACGCGGTAGACGCATTGATGCAGCCAACAAATTGGGCATAGGCCGCAATACCATCACGCGCAAAATTCAGGAACTCGGTCTGGAGTGATGGCAAGCGCTGTTCGGTATTGGGTCGCGGTTAAGAGTGAGTACGTTCAGGTCTGGCTGAGTAGGGCGTTCAATTCAGGTTCAGTGTGACCACAACTGGCGTGTGATCGCTGGGGCGTTCGTTTTTGCGAGGCGCTTTGTCTATGTGGCAAGCCGCTACCTGCGTTTTCAATGCGGTAGACACCAGCACATGGTCTATGCGCAAACCCCGGTTACGGCGAAATGCAAATTCACGGTAATCCCACCAGGAATAACTTTTCTCTGGCTGATCGAACAGCCTGAAGGCATCGACCATTCCCAAATCAATCAGGCCATGAAAATGTGCACGTTCTTCCTCGGTGCAATGGATGGTGCCGGCCAGCGCAATCGGGTCCCATACATCGCGGTCGTCCACGGTGATATTGAAGTCACCCATCAAAACCAATTTGTCGTGACGTGTCAGTTCATCTTTCAGCCATTGGTGTAACGCGTTTAGCCAGGTCATTTTGTAAACAAACTTGTCGCTGTCTGGCGCTTGGCCATTGGGGAAATATGCGCCGACCACGCGCACGCCATTGACCGTGCCGGTGATGACGCGCGCCATGTCGTCGGGAAAACCAGGGATGTTATGCACCACGTCAGTGATGGGGTGACGAGAAATAAGGGCCACACCGTTATAGGTTTTTTGACCAAAGAAAGCGACCTGATAACCAGCGGACTCAATCTCGGTTCGAGGAAATTTATCGTCTGTGGTTTTGGTTTCTTGCAAAGCAAGCACATCGATGGCTTCACTGCCGGTATGTGCGTTCAGCCAGTCGAGAACCTGCGGCAGACGTACGGTGAGAGAGTTGACGTTCCAGGTGGCGAGTTTCATTCAAACACTTAACTAGTGGTCATGCCCAATTTGCCCAGCAAAGCCTGATCGCGTTGCCAATCTGGGTTGCCAGTGGTCAAGAGTTTGTCACCGTAAAAAATGGAATTCGCGCCCGCCATGAAACACAGTGCCTGTATGGCTTCACCCATTTGCTGGCGACCGGCCGATAAACGAACGCGTGCCGTGGGCATGGTGATCCGGGCCACAGCAATGGTGCGAACAAACTCCAGCAGGTCTAGAGACTCGGTGCCATGCAAAGGCGTGCCTTCGACTTGCACGAGATTGTTGATGGGCACAGACTCGGGGTGAGGTTGCAGGTTGGCAAGTTGATGCACCAATCCTGCACGTTGCGCGCGGCTTTCGCCCATACCGACGATGCCACCGCTGCACACGTGCATGCCTGCGCTGCGCACATGCGCTAACGTGTCTAAGCGCTCTTGGTAATCGCGTGTGCTGATGATGTCGCCGTACAACTCTGGCGCGGTGTCTAGGTTGTGGTTGTAATAGTCCAGCCCCGCATCTTTCAAAGTGTCTGCTTGCGATGCGCTCAGCATGCCCAGCGTGCAGCAGGCTTCCATGTCCAAATCCTTGACGGTGCGAATCAGTTCTGCCACTTTTTCAATGTCGCGGTCCTTGGGTTCACGCCAGGCTGCGCCCATGCAAAAACGGCTAGCGCCGTTCTTTTTGGCTTCAACAGCGGCGGCTTTGACAGCATCAACATCCAACATCTTGGAGGCTTCCACACCGGTGTCGTAATGCACCGACTGCGGGCAATAACCGCAGTCTTCGGGGCATCCGCCTGTTTTGATCGATAACAAAGTAGAGAGTTGCACTTCGTTCGGGTTGAAGTGTTCGCGGTGAATTTGTTGGGCCTTGAACATCAAATCGTTGAAGGGCAGATTGAACAAGTCTTCGATGGTCTGGCGAGACCAACGTTCATTCGCAGGTACTGCGGCTTTGGAGGGCTTGATGAAATGAACGGTTTGTGGTGTGGCGGTGGTAGGCATGGGCATGTGCGGGGATGGCTAAGACTCTTGAATATAAAGTAAACGGGTCATGGTAATTGGGGTCAGCAGTAATTGGGGTCAGGGGGGGGTAATTGGTATCTGACCCCAATTACCCTGACCCTAATTACCCAATTACCATGACCCTTTCTTCATTTAACGACCTAAATATAACAACAAATAAAACCACAACGTCCAAGGCAAAAAACGCGCAGGATAATCTATGTCATCGGCAGTCAGCCGCCTATGACATAAAGAGGATTTTTCTGAGCTCCCTATCTACCCAAATTGTGCAACGCAGTTTGCAAAGTGTCTGGCACCCTTGTACCCAAATGCAGCACCATGAAACTGTGCCGTTGGTGGCAGTACACCATGGCAGTGGCCCTTGGCTTTACGACCACGATGGCAAGCGTTACCTGGACGCCATCAGCTCTTGGTGGGTCAATTTGTTCGGTCATGCCAACCCGCGCATCAACAAAGCATTGAAGGACCAACTCGATACCTTGGAGCACGCCATGCTGGCCGGCTTCACGCACGAGCCTGTGGTTACTTTGTCGGAAAAACTCTCGGCCTTGACAGGTGGTGTGTTGGGCCATTGTTTTTACGCGTCTGATGGTGCATCTGCTGTTGAAATTGCATTGAAGATGAGTTTTCACAGTTGGCGCAACCAGGGAAAGGCTGATAAACAAGAGTTTGTGTGTTTGAAGGCCGGATACCACGGCGAGACTGTCGGCGCCTTAGGTGTGACCGATGTGCCTGTCTTTCGCGACGCTTATGACGCGTTGCTCAAATCCGCGCATTGCCTGATGTCGCCTGATGCTAGGCAGGCGCTGGATGGTGAGACAGCAGACCAAGTAGCGCTGCGTGCCGCGCGTGATCTTGAGCGTCTGTTGCAAGCCAGGGCTGCACACATCAGCGCCGTCATCATCGAACCATTGGTGCAATGCGCAGGCGGTATGGCTATGCACAGTCCGCTCTATGTGCAGGAGGTGCGGCGTTTATGCAGTGCTTTTAATGTGCATTTGATAGCTGACGAGATCGCTGTGGGCTGCGGTCGCACCAGCAAGTTTTTTGCATGCGAGCACGCAGGCATATGGCCAGACTTTTTGTGTTTGTCCAAAGGCATCAGCGGCGGCTATTTGCCTTTATCGCTGGTGATGACGCGAGAAGAGATCTACCAATCTTTTTACAGCGACAGCATGGCGCGTGGATTTTTACATTCTCATTCCTATACAGGCAACCCGTTGGCCTGTCGCGCTGCATTGACAACGCTTGCGATTTTTGAAGAGGATGATGTGCTTGCACAAAACATTTTGCGTGCGGCTAAGTTGAGCGATGCGCTTTTGCCCTTCACGATAGATTCTCGTGTCAAGCATTTCAGGCAGCAAGGCATGATCTGGGCTTTTGATGTGCAAGTGGATGATCCGCACTTAGCCGCTACATTTTCACGTCGTTTTTTCGCGGCTGCTTTAAAGCATGAATTGCTGTTGCGTCCTATCGGTTGTACGGTGTATCTGATGCCGCCTTATGTTTTAAGTGATGCAGACACCTGCTTGCTGGCAGAGCGTTTACAAACTGTTTTGCATGAGGTTGTCAGTTCATGAATTTCGACAAACTGAATGCATTGCAAAGGCAGTTAGATGAGGTCGATGAAAAAGGTTTGCGTCGTATCAGAAGAACTGTTGAATCTGCTTGTCAAGCGCATATGATGGTTGATGGAAAACCTTTACTGGCTTTTAACAGCAATGATTACCTGGGCTTGGCATCACACCCCTTAGTCGTAGAGAGCTTGAGAGAAGGGGCATCTTTGTATGGCGCGGGCAGTGGCGCATCGCATTTGATCAGTGGACATTCACTGGCGCATGCGCGTTTAGAAGAATTGCTGGCTGCGATGTTTTCACCCTTCATGCCATCTGTCAGGGCATTGACTTTCAGTACTGGTTATATGGCGAACCTGGGTGTGTTGACAGCGTTGGCTGACAGCGCCAAGGGAGACATCACATTTTTTTCAGATGCATTGAACCATGCATCCTTGATTGACGGCATACGTTTGACGCGCGAACCATATCAGGTGTATGAGCATGCAAGTTTGGACGATGTATCTCAACGACTCTCATCTTGCCAAAGCAGCACCAAGGTGGTGGTGACAGACGGAGTGTTTAGTATGGACGGTGATATTGCACCGTTACCAGAGTTACTTAGATTGTGCGAACAACACGGTGCATGGCTGCTGGTGGATGACGCACATGGTTTTGGTGTGTTGGGTGACAGCGGTGCTGGTGTGTTGCAGCATTTCAATTTACGTTCAGCGCAATTGATTTACATGGGTACGCTGGGCAAGGCTGCGGGAGTATCGGGTGCTTTTGTGGCAGCGCATGAACATTTGATTGAATGGATGGTGCAACGCTCGCGTTCTTACATTTACACCACGGCTGCTGCGCCTGCGTTGGCACATGCGTTGTTGACCAGTGTGCGCATGATTTGTGGTGAAGAAGGAAGCCGCCGAAGAGCATTCTTACAGACGTTGATTGAACAGCTATCGACTGCCCCGATTCCTGAAAATTGGCAACGCATGACGTCAACTACCGCGATTCAACCGCTGGTGATAGGCAGCAACCAAGCGGTGTTGAAGGTTTCGGCTGATTTGATGGCGCAAGGTGTTTGGATCAGCGCGATTCGTGCGCCCACTGTGCCGGTGAATACTGCGAGGCTGCGCATCACATTGTCGGCGTCCCACACAACTGAAGATGTTGACCGGTTGGTGCGGGCTTTGTCGTTTAAAAGCATTTCATGAATCAGTCATTTCCAACCCAAGCGTTTTCGTGTTTCGTCACCGGTACGGACACAGAGATTGGCAAGACTTTGGTGTCGTCTGCATTAGTGCATATGCAGGCACAACGCGGCTGGCGCGTGGCCGCCATGAAGCCGGTAGCTGCCGGGGCCGAATGGCGTGACGGTCGTTGGTGCAATGAAGACGTGGACGCATTGGCTGCGTGCGTGTCGGTGACATTGCCTCAGGAGATCACGTCGCCGTTTATTTTTCAAACGCCTGCTGCGCCGCATATCGCTGCCTTCTTGGAAAACAAGGATATTGACAGTAAGCATTTGCTCGACTGTTATCGGCAAGTCAGGGCGCAGACGGATGCG
>Ga0214919_10005440_pt1 | contig 18091 bp, 17 predicted proteins | sample LL1503_MetaG_FD_177994 | JGI IMG/M metagenome (GOLD analysis project Ga0214919, IMG submission 177994) | Freshwater microbial communities from Lake Lanier, Atlanta, Georgia, United States - LL-1503 | ecosystem: Environmental > Aquatic > Freshwater > Lake | place: USA: Georgia | collected...
CGGCCTCAAAAGGCACCTCGCGCCGGGCCGTTTTGTCGAGCAGCACGCAAGTCTTCACCGAAGTAGCGCCTTTGCTTTTAATGAGTCGAGCCACCGCGGCGAGGGTCTTCCCCGTATCTAGAATATCATCGACGAGCAGCACATGCTGATCGCGCACATCTAGTTTCATTTGATCAACAATCCGCGGTTCGCCGACGGCCTTAGTTCCGTCGTGGTAGCTGGAAGCGCGCAGGCAATCGAGGCGCAGTGGGATGCTTAATTGACGCAAGAGGTCGGCCGTAAAAATGAGCGCTCCATTCACGATCGCTACCACCATCATGTCTTTGTCGGCATAATCAGTGTTCAACTGGGCGGCGAGGGCCGCGACCCGCCGCTTAATTGCACTCGGGGTGACCAAAATATGGTCGAGATGCTTTAATTCAGGAGCCCCCTTTTTTGCAGACATAGGGCCAGCAGAGCGAAACACCGGCCCAAGGCAATCGCAGGAATGCGGTGGGGCGTTTTTTTTTGACTTAACCGGAGCGCACCGGTTCCTTCGCGGGGTCTTGTATCACCATGATATCCATTCAGGTTAAGCAACTGACTAAACGATTCGGGGATGTTGTGGCCCTTGATCGGTTGGACCTGACGATCAAGCCAGGGGAGCTTTTTTTCCTGCTGGGTCCCAGTGGATGCGGCAAAACCACTTTACTCCGCAGTCTGGCTGGTTTTTGCGTTCCGGACCAAGGACAGATTTTTTTCGGCGAGGACGATGTTACTCAGTTGGCGCCGCATAAACGCAATACGGGCATGATGTTTCAAGGTTACGCGCTGTGGCCGCATCTGACCGTTGCCGAAAATGTAGCTTTTGGGTTGGAGGAACGGCATCTGCCTGCGCCGGAAATTAAGTCCCGGGTCGCGGCGGCGTTAGCGGCCGTGCGCCTCGACGCGCAGGCGACACGCAAACCGAATGAGCTTTCGGGCGGACAACAACAGCGGGTGGCCTTGGCCCGCGCCCTCGTCGTTCGTCCCCGCTGTTTATTGCTGGATGAACCGCTATCTAATTTAGATGCCAAATTGCGTTTGGAAATGCGGCGAGAAATTCGGCGAGTTTGCCAAGAGTATCAGCTCACGACCGTCTATGTTACTCACGATCAAAAGGAGGCTCTCTCCATTGCTGATCGCCTGGCAATTCTTGAGCACGGCCGGATTTTGCAAATCGGGACGCCCCAAGAAATTTACCGACGGCCGATCTCGCGAACCGTCGCTCATTTTATGGGCGAGACTAATTTTCTGCCGGCCCAGGTGCTGGCGGTAGTGGGACTGCGCCTAACCTTGGCGACGGCGATCGGGAATTTTGAAGGCCTCTGGGGTGATTCGACGCCAGCACCCGTCGTCGGGGCGAGCGTTACGATTTCGATTCGACCGGAAGGTTGGGAACTCCGCGCAACGGCGGCTTCGCACAATTGCGTCTCGGGGCGCATCGGTGACTCGGTTTATCTCGGCGAAATTGCCCAGCACGAATTTATCACCGACGGTGGCCCTACGCTGAAAATATCTGAACGAAATCCACGTTTCATCGAGGGAACTAATCGCCCTAAGCTTTACGCCACCGTTGATCCGGCTGACGTCGTGGTGTTGGCCGATTAATCGAGGCGGGTATGCAACGCGCGCTTATCATTCTTGCGCTCGGCCTGACGCTGGGCCTGCCCTTTTATTTACGTCCGCCGCAAGTTAGCGCACCGCGCGTGGCGCAGACGCTGGTGGTGATCACGCCGCACAATGAAGCCATTCGGGCCGAATATTCGCGGGGGTTCCGTGACTGGTATTTTGCGCGCACCGGCCAGCATGTCGCGATCGATTGGCGGGTGATTGGCGGGACGACCGAAATCACCCGCTTCATTGAGTCGGAATATTTGGCGTCATTTCAGCGCTATTGGACCCAGCAATTAGGTCGACCCTGGAGCATGACGGTTCAGGGCGCATTTGCTAATGCTGCGTGGCAACCGATAGGTCCGGCGACGGCTACTGAAGCGCTCGAGCTGAGTGCTCGCCGAGCTTTTCTCGAATCTTCGGTGAGCTGTGGGATCGATGTTTTCTTTGGCGGCGGCCCGTATGATTATATTCGGCAAGCCGCGGCGGGGCGGTTGATCAATTCGGGGGTGATGCAGCAGCATCCGGAGTGGTTTCAAGATGACGTGATTCCCGCTACTTTTACGGGCGAGCCCTATGGGGATCCCGCGGGGTTGTGGGTCGGCAGTGTCTTGAGCAGTTATGGGATGATTTATAATCGCGATGCCTATGCGCGTCTCGGTATCGCGGCAGAACCTCGGTCGTGGGAGGATTTACAGGATCCCAAGTTGCAAGGTGAAGTGGCGTTATGTGATCCGACCAAGAGTAGTTCAATCGCCAAGGCTTTTGAAAATATCATCCAGCAGCAGATTCAGCTCCGCTGGGCGCAATTGGCCACCGATGTGAGCCGTAACCGCGCGAGTTGGGAGAGTCAGGCGGTGGCGGAAGGGTGGGTTAACGGGCTGCGTTTGGTACAGCGCATCGGCGCGAACGCGCGGTATTTCACCGACACTTCGCAAAAGCCGCCGATCGATGTCATTCAGGGGAATTCTGCCGTCGGCTTGTGTATCGATTTTTATGGTCGCGGGAGTTATCTGGCGACCGCTCGACGCGTGAATGGGGCGGCGGATCGGATTGGTTATTTTTCACCGCCCGATGGGACGGTGTTATCCCCTGACCCCATCGCGGTGTTGCGCGGCGCGCCTCATTTCTCAGTGGCGCAGGCTTTCATGGAATACGCGCTGTCAATGGATGGGCAAAAATTGTGGAATTTTAAAGTGGGGGTGCTAGGGGGGCCGGAGCGCTATGAATTGCGTCGCTTGCCCATTCGCCGCGATTTTTATCGGGCAGAATTCGCGACTGGGCGCACGGATCCGAGCGTGAATCCTTATGCAGCGACTAATCCCCTGATTTATCATCCCGCCTGGACCGGCGGGATTGTCGCGGAAATGGCATTCGTCATCCGGGTGATGTGCCAAGACACCCATCTTGAATTGGTGGAGGCTTGGCGGGAAATTATTAAAGCGGGCCTGCCGCCGGCGGCGCTCGCGGTCATGAGCGATCTGACGAGCGTGAGCTACGCTGAGATGCAGGGACGCATTAAGCAGGCCTTGAGCGCTAAAGATAAAGTCGAAGCCGTGCGGCTGGCCCGCGAGTTAGCGGGGATTTTTCGTGAGCAATATCTAAAGGCCGCAGCGCTCGCGCGGGCGACGCCACGTTGAGTCTAGCGGCGGCGCTTACAGCGCGGCGATCGTCGCGGCGTAGGCCGCTTTATCATTAGACTTAAAAAATGAGGTGCCGGCCACGAAGGTGTCGGCCCCAGCCGCGCGGCACTCCGCGGCTGAGCTCAATTCAATACCGCCATCCACTTCGAGCCGAAAATTGAGCCCACGTTCGCGCCGCCATTGGTCGATTTGCTGAAGCTTTGGAAGCATATCGCGCCGAAAGGGCTGCCCGCCGAAACCGGGCTGAACCGTCATGACGAGCACAAGGTCAACTTGGTCGAGGAGCGCCTCAATCGCCGTGGAGGGAGTCCCAGGGTTCAGCACGATGCCACATTGGCAGCCGAGTGCGCGAATGGTGCGCAAGGCGGCGCGGTGATCGTAAGTGGGTTCGATGTGAATACTAATTAAGTTCGCGCCGGCCTGCGCAAAAGCCGCGAGATAATTTTGCGGTTCAGCGAGCATTAAGTGGGTATCAAAAAATAATGTTGAACCCGTGCGCCGCAGGGCGGCCAGCGTTTCTGGACCGAAGGTTAAGTTCGGCACGAAATGCCCGTCCATAATGTCACAATGCAGCCAGCTGGCCCCGCATGCGGCCACGGTCCGAACGCTCGTCGCGAGCTGAGCGTGGTCACCAGCTAACAAGGAAGGAGCGAGAAGGGACGGGTGCCGCATGGAATTGAAGGCGAGCTAGGCGATAGATGGGGTTGGGCTCAATCCTTGATTCGTAATTCCAAGCAGCCCGGACGCGCTGACCGTATGGCCAGATTAGCGATGGCCCCCATTGGCGGCAGGCCAGCCAGACACCAGCGCGGCGCGGCGATTACCACGTATCCAACACAGCATGCACACTAGCCTCCGCGAGCTGTTCCGCCAGTAAGGGCAGGGCTTGATACTCGGAGGCAACGAGACCGCTGTCGGTGAATACCCCTCGTTTCGCGCTGAGCGGTCGGCGAGTGAAATAAGCCTGCCGGGTCCGGTTGTCGGTCAAGGTGGCCGTAGCTTGCAGAGTGACATCGAAGCGTCGGGCGAGCCCGGTATCGTCGCTGCGGGCGACGGCGGCCGCGCGATGGTAATCGGCGAGGGTGAGGTGTAAGCTGGCTTCGGCGGTATCGGCGGAGTCAGTTAAGGTGACGCGACCATCGCGGATAAAGGCTTCGCGTAATTGCGTGGTGAGTAAAACTTGCGCTTGTGGCAGTGACACCGAGCTCGTGACGGGGGCGATGAAAAGTGAGGAGAATTTTAGCTTAGGCTCAGAGCCTAACTGGTAATGAGCACAACCAGTCCAACTGCTTAATCCGAGGCCCAAGCCGATCGCGCTGAGTAGCGTGATCAAGCTAAGGCGTGCATAGTGGGAAGATCGCCGCGCCAGAAAATTTATTCTGCACAACATAACGGAAGTGGGGCCGGCGCCACGCCGATCAGCTTAAAAAATCCAAAAACGCTTTTTCTTCGCGGCCGCCGGGGCGGCTGGCTGAGGGCTCGCCGCGGCGTCACCGCTTTGCCGTTGCAGCACCCCGTCGATCACGGCGAGTTTAGTGCGGGCCTCTGCCGCTACATCCGAATCCGGATAGACCGTGATGGCTTCATTATAAAAGACCTTCGCCGCTTGGTAGTTTTTGCGATATTTGTAATAATATTCGCCCATAGTCAATTTGCTGCGGGCCAATACTTTTTTCATGTTAGCGAGACCTTTCTCCGCCGTGGCCATGCCGCCGATATCGCTGGGGAAAAGGATCATGTAGTCCTCATAGTAAGTGATCGCATCTTTGGTGGCCGCTTGGTCGTAATAGGGACCGTCGACGAGTGAAGCGTGGGTTTCCGCGATTCGCAAATAAGCGTCGGGCGTAAGCGCGCTCCGGGGATAAGTGTTGATCATGCGGTCTAGAGCATCGATCGCCGCTTCTTCCTCGCCAATTTTTTTGTAGCCGCGCGCGGCATTCATGAGCGCGAGGGGGGCGTAATCGCTGTATGGGGCGGTGCGGACCATGATCTCAAAATACTCGATGGACTTCTCCCGATTGCGGAAGCCGGGAAACATACCCCAGATGCGGCTGCGTTGACCTTCCGCAAGAAGGGAGGCGATGCGATATTGCTCACCGATTACCTGCGTGAATTTTTCAGAATTCGGGTAACGGCCCAACATGCTCTGATAGGTATCGAATGCTTTGTAATATTGCTGACGCTTTTGATAAATCAGGCCGGTGTGGTAAAGCGCCTCAGCCGCAAAGACTGAATTGGGGTATTTTTTTACTACCACCGTGTAGGCTTTGAGGGCCGTAGAACTTTGGCCGACTTCTTCAGCGGCGCGGGCCTTGTTCATGTAATCGAGCGCGTTGCGACCTTCCTCGCCGCCGAGTCCCGCGAGCACACCGCTCTCGGCATGCCAACCGCTTTGAGGCGTCCAGATAAGGTCGGCCGCTACCCGAATCGGGCTAATAAGCAGCGCCGACAGCGCCGCCAGAATGAGGGAAAGGGAGAAGCGATGCATGAAATTAGGAGTTACCATCGAATAAGAGTGGAGCCGTAGGTCAAGCCAGCGCCGAAGGCCACCAGTAAGGTATAGTCACCCGGTTTAATTTTCCCGGCGCGGCGGGCCTCATCGAGCGCGATCGGAATGGTGGCAGCAGAAGTGTTTCCGTATCGGTCGAGATTGATGTAAAATCGCTCTAAGGGTAAGCCGAGGTTGCCTGCGAGGGCCTCAATAATACGAATGTTGGCTTGGTGGGGTATCACGAGATTGATTTGGTCAAGCGTGAGATGATGTTGTTCCACCATTTCGCGGGCCACTTTCTCCATGACGCGGACCGCGTGTTTGAACACTTCTTTGCCCTTCATGCGCAAAAAATGGTCTTTATTGGCAATCGTTTGCGGAGAGGTGGGGCAGCGACTGCCACCCGCTGGCATGTACAGCAGTTCCCGCATCGCTCCATCGGCGCCGAGATCAGAACCAATAATGCCGATGCCCGGTTGGTCGACCTTCTTCAAAACGGCGGCGCCGGCCCCGTCACCAAATAGCACGCAGGTGGTGCGGTCCGACCAGTCTATGATCGAGGAAAGTTTTTCCGAGCCGATGATCAGCGCGCATTTATAGCGGCCGGTCAGTAACTGCCCATAAGCAATCTCGAGGGCATACAGGAATCCGCTGCACGCCGCGGAGATGTCAAAGCAGGTAGCGTGCGGTAAAACTCCCAGTTGATGCTGGACGACGCAGGCCGTGGAGGGGAGGAGATAGTCTGGGGTGCAAGTGGCGACAATCAGGAGGTCGATTTCTTCGGCCTTGATCCCGGCATCGAGGAGGGCGGCCTGGGCTGATTTAATGGCCATGTCCGAAGTGGCTTCATCATCTGCCGCAATATGGCGCTCTTTAATACCGGAGCGGCTGACAATCCATTCATCGGACGTATCCACGAGTTTCGCGAGATCCTCATTGGTGAGGATTTTAGTGGGGGCATAGGAGCCAACGCCGGCAACGATAACTGAGGCCATAGAAGAAATTAAGTGACCGTGGGGTCGGGTGAAGGCGCGGCGATAAGCGTGTTGGCGCGAGCGACATCTGCTTCGATGCGGCGATAAAGATCGTGTTGCAGGATTTTACCGGCGGCCCGAATGGCGCTGGCCCAAGCGTGCCGGTTGCTGGAGCCGTGGGCCTTCAAGATGTTACCCTGCACTCCCAGCAGGGGAGCCCCGCCGTAACGGTCAGGGTTGAGGCGATCCTTGAGCGCGTCGAAGGCTCCTTTCGCTAGCACATAACCCGCGATCCGCAGCGGGGTTCGCTTCATCTCTTCCGCTAAAAGATTTTTAATGAATTTGGCCATGGATTCCCATGACTTCAGCAAGGCATTGCCCACAAAACCATCGCAGACGACCACATCAACATGGTCACGGAAAAGCTGAAACCCCTCCACTGGGCCCACGTAATTAATGATGCCATTAATTTTTTTGAGCAACTCGTGGGTTTCATTGGTCAACGGCGTGCCTTTACCCTCTTCGGTGCCGAGTGTCAGCAAGCCCACGCGTGGCGCCGGGGCGCCCAACACGGTGTGGGCGTAATGAGATCCCATGATGGCATTGTGCATCAGGTGGACGGCCTCTGCGGTGGGATTAGCGCCGGCATCAATCAGAATGAATGAGCCGCCTTCACGCGGAATGGCGGGCGCCAGCGACGGACGCTCCACGCCGGGCATGGCGCCGACGATTAACTTGCTACCGGCCATGAGCGCTCCGGTATTACCGGAGCTGACGAGGACGCTCGCGCGCCCTTCTTTGATCAGGTTAAAACCCACCACCATGGATGAATCTTTTTTTCGGATAATCGCCCGCAGGGGCTTATCCGTCATAGTGATTACCTCGGAGGCGTGGGCGACGGACAACTTAGCGTGTCCACTCAGGCCAGCTTTGAGCAGCAGCGGTTCTAAGATCGCCTGATCCCCAATGAGGATGAGGGGCGAAATATCGGCGTCCGCCGCGAGCGCTAACTTGACGGCTTCGACTACTTCGGCCGGACCGAGATCTCCCCCCATTGCGTCGACCGCAATGCGCGCTTGGGCTACTGCGGGACTGACCATTTCGGGGTGGATGGGGAAAACTATCCGGTCAGACCTTAAACCTCAACGTTGAGCACTTGGCGGCCGCGATAAATGCCGGTCTTGGGATTTACACGGTGGGGGCGGAACGCGCCACCATCGGTGTCTTTAGCGAATTCAGGAGCGATGAAAGCGTTGGCGGCGCGGCGATTGGCGCTGCGTCGCTTGGATTGTTTGCGTTTCGGATTAGCCATAGGAAGTAGAAGTTGTCGCAGTTAGTCGGTTAAAACCAGTGCGGATTTGTGGTATAAAGATGAGGGTCGTAAGGTTCGCCGTAAGAGCCGTCAAGAGTTATAGTCGGAGAGGTGAATTGGGCTCAAAGCAGGTAAAGTGCGAGAAGCGCAACTGCCAGCGCTACGCGATAATACGCGAAAACTGCCAAGCCGTGGCGCGAGATGAAATGCACCAGAAATTTGACTGCAATCAGGGCGGAAATAGCGGCGACGAGTACCCCGAGGAGCACATTGCTCCAACCAAAAACTTGGATCATCGCCGGGCCTGATTTGAGCGATTTCAAAAAGGCGGCTCCGGCCAGCGTCGGCAATCCTACTAAAAAGCTGAATTCGGCAGATTTAGCGGGGTTAAGGCCCGCCAAGTAACCTGCGACGATGGTGACCATCGATCGACTCATGCCGGGGCAAAGCGCGAGGCATTGGGCAAACCCGATGCCGAGTGACTTGCGCGTGGTGAGATCGGCCGCTTCGCCTTTAGAAAATCCAGTTCCGCTGTTCGCTCGGCGCCACTTTTCTGCCCAGAGCATCAACCAAGCTCCGCCAATTAATGCGCCGATGACGGTGATAGGAGAGAAGAAATATTTCGCCACCAGATCGTGTAACAGCAAGCCGATGATCGCCACGGGAAAAAATGCGAGGAGCACGTTGCGCAGCAAACGAAAACCAGAGCTGCTGCGCCCGATCAGGCCAAGCATCATACTAAGATACTGGCGCCAATACAGCGCCAGGACCGCCGCAATGGCGCCGATTTGTATGACAACAGTGTAAGTGTCCGCGGCTAACTTGAGCGTGAGGGGCACGCCGTCGGGGTGATCTTGGCTCGGCGCTTTATGCCAGAGCGGTTTCCCCGCGGCATCAGTTAGTTGCCGCGTGGATTCTAAGCCGAGGAGTTCATTGGCGATAATGAGATGCCCCGTGGAGGAGATGGGCAGGAATTCTGTCACTCCCTCGACCAAGCCGAGCACGATCGCGTCCGCGGTGCTGAGTTCCTTGACTGGGGGGCCTGATTTTTCAGCGGCGCGAGCGCTCAGCAGCAGAATGCTGCAAATTAACAACCCGTGGCGAAAGCAGTGCGACCAGAAGTACACGGGACAAGTTTTCAAGAGGAGGCGGCGGCTGTCGAGTTTTATGCTTTGCGCCAGCAGAGGAAATGATTCTGCTCGGCCCGCGATGGCTCTCCTTATTGATCTGACCACCCAGTTGTCTGCCCGCCAGAATCTCACGGCGGCCGAAGTGATGGCGGCGGCCGCGAGCTTGGCGGGGACGGACGAGACCGATGCCACGAAAGGATCTTTTCTCACCGCGCTGGCGGCCAAAGGGGAAACGCCGGAGGAAATTGCCAATTTCGCGCGGGCGTTTCGGGCGCGCGCGGTAAATCCTGGCGTTGAGGCTTGGTCGGCGCGGGCCCTGGATATTGTTGGTACGGGCGGAGACCATGCGGGCGGCTTTAATATTTCGAGTCTCGTGGTTTTGGTGCTCGCGTGCGCGGGGGTGCCGGTGATGAAGCACGGCAACCGCGGAATTACGTCAAAATGTGGCAGCGCTGACTTGCTCACCGCTTTGGGCGTGGATTTAGCCGCCTCACCGGAGCAGTTGCGGCGCGCGCTCGATCAGCTCGGTTACGTATTTTTCTTCGCGCCTAATTATCACCCCGCGTTCAAGCACATCGGCCCGGTGCGCAAGGCGCTGGCCGCGCAGGGGCAGCGGACCGTGTTTAATATTCTGGGGCCGTTGATCAATCCGGGCCGCCCCGCACATATTTTGCTGGGAGTTTACTCGCTGCCCCTCGTGGATAAATTGGCGCTTACCTTGGAAGATTTGGGGCAAGTCTCCGGCGTGGTCGGGCACGGGGTGATCACGGCTGACCGTGGGATCGACGAACTCACCACCGCGACGGTTAATCAGGTGCGCGGGGTCGGTCGTTGCCGGGATCTGCCCATGTCTTTTCAAGGCGAAGCTTACGGTTTACCGCGAACCCCTTTCGCTGATCTAGAGGGCGGCGATGTTACCGCCAACTTAGCTATCGTTGAAGCCGTGCTTGCTGGACGGGGGTCGCGAGGATTGGTCGATACCATTGTGTTTAATGCGGCGATCGGGCTATTGATGGTCGGTCGCACCGCGACGATTCGCGAAGGACTAGCGCCCGCGCGGGAATTGCTTTTGGGCGGCGCGGTGCAGGCGCGGATCGCGGCGACGAAGGAATTTTACCGGCCATGAAGCGTCACTATTTTGGCACCGATGGAGTGCGCGGTCCTTACGGTAGTTCGCAGATGAATGAAGAGTTGGCCTGGCGCTTGGGCGTGGCCGCGGCTCGGTTTGCGCAGACCCAGTCGGGCTTGGCTGGATCGCAGGTTATGATCGGCCGCGACACGCGCGGGACCGGTCCCGCCTTGGCGGAGGCCCTCGCCGCGGGTTTAGCCTCCGCGGGATTGCGACCGGTGAGCTTGGGCGTAGTGCCGACGCCCATCGTAAGTTTGTTGACGCGGCAAACGGGCGCGGCCTTGGGCGCTGTCATCACGGCTTCGCATAATCCAGCGAGTGATAATGGTATTAAATTTTTTGGGGTCGGCGGGATTAAGCTCACCGATGAAGCCGAGTGGCGGATTGAGCAACTCATGCCTCCGGCGCGGGCTGTGGACGAGCCGCCGCTATTCGTGGCCGCGGCGGCCGAGAAAATTACTTCACTCTATCCGGAGCCGCTGAAAGATTACTTGGCGCTGACCACGGCTTTGCTCCCCGCGGGGAGTTTGAAAAACTGGTCGATTGTCCTCGATACCGCCAATGGGGCGGCGGCCGTGACGAGTCGTACGGCGCTCGCCCAGTTGGGTGCAGCCCTGACGCTGATCGGCCATTTGCCTGACGGGAAAAATATTAATGCTGGAGTTGGGAGTCAGCACCCCGAGCGCCTGAGCGCGGCGGTGCGGGCGGCGGGGGCGCGCCTCGGCATCGCGCACGATGGTGATGCGGATCGCTGTGTGTTGTGTGATGAGCAGGGCAACGTCTTGGATGGCGATGAGCTGTTGACGATTTTGGCCGTGCACGCCCTGCAGCAAAACCAGCTCGCGGGAAAAATTCTAGTGATCACGGTGCAAAGTAATCTGGGCGTTGATGCCGCGGTGGCCGCGGCGGGCGGGCGCACTTTGCGTACGGCGGTGGGTGATCGTTATGTAATTGAGGGCATGCGCGCGGCGGGGGCGCAACTCGGTGGGGAATCTTCCGGGCATGTTATTTGTGCCGATATTTCCCCCACGGGTGATGGCCTCGTGGCCGCGCTCAAAGTGATCGCCGTCATGCAGGCGACGGGTCGGCCCCTTTCGGAATTGCGCCGAGTATTGGTTAAATTCCCCCAGCTTTCGCTCGCGCTGACGGTGCAGGAAAAAAAGTCGCTCGAATTACTGCCGACGTTATCGGCCGCCATTAACACTGTGACGGCGGAACTGGGGGCGAGCGGGCGGGTGTTGGTGCGCTACTCGGGGACGGAGCCTAAATTGCGTTTATTGGTGGAGGGGCCGACGCTGGCCGTGGTGACCGCGGGCTTGGCGCGATTGAACACGGCGGCGCGCACTGATTTAGTTGTTCTTTAAATCGCGTGACTATTTTCGCCGCAGGGTTGTGGGTCGAAAGAGGCGGCGGGAGTTGCCGTGCGGCCGCCGGGGCCCACCTAGCCGCCGGCGCATGACAGAGATGATGATCAGTGCGCTCGCGTCGCGGTTGCAGAAGCAGCTGGAAGGAGCCGAGCTCGCCTTGGCCCAAGGCCGTTACGAACACGCCATCACCGCGGCGGGGGCGGTGCTCAAGGAACAACCCGCCTGTTTGCCAGTGCGGGTTTTTTTGCGGCGCGCGCAGCTAGCGCACAACCGGCGAGGGCCTAATATTTTTATTCGCTTCCAGCATAGTTGCCAATTGCGGTGGGCGCACGCACAACTGCGCCGCCACCCCGCCCGGGCTGTGGCCGTGGCTGATCAGGTGCTGCAAACGGCAATGAATCAGCCGATGGCCCTCGGCCTCCTCGGGCGGGCGGCGACGGCGCTGGGTTGGTCGACGACCGCGATATTTGCTTATGACTGCGCGCACCTTAATCGACCGCATGATGCGGAGCTCGCGCTCGCGCTGGGGCACGCTTTGCTCGCGGGGCAACAGGCCGCACCAGCGCTGCAGGTGGCGGAGACGGTGCTGCAACGCCAGCCTCACCACGTCGCCGCGCAACATTTACGACGACAAGCCGCGATCGCGGTCGCGCTGGCGCAGGGCAACTGGGAGGCGCCGGGGAGTTATCGGGAAAAATTGCGCGACCTAGGGGCGACGTCGGCCGCACCGCCCCCACCGTTACGCTGAGTGGTTCGCGGGCGAAGGCGCCGCGGACTGAGGCGATGCGCCGCGCTTAAGCAGACGTTGGCGCGCTGGGGCTGGGGGCGTCGCGTTTTTCAGCCAGCCAGACGGCTGCGCCGAGCAGCAGCAGGCTCAGGAGCAAGCGGTAGGAATCAGCGGATTCACCAAAAAAAAGCAAAGAACAAACCACCGCTAGGGGAATTTTGGCGTTGTTCATGACGGCCAGCGTGCCGGCGCTCACGCGGGTCGCGCCGAGATTCAAAAGAAAAAAACCAAGCCCAGATGCCACCAGCCCAAGATAAGCCAGCAGACGCCATTGGGCGGGTGAGGGGTAAATTTGAATCTGGCCCTTACTCAACCCGACGACTGCCGTGAGGGCAAAAGCGCCCACATAAAGCAGCGCAAAAGTTTCATGATCCGGGCGCGAGCCGAGGGTCGCGCGGATCCGCCGGTAGAGCACTTGACCGAGGGCAAAGGCAATGCTTGCGATTTGCACGAGGATGAAACCATGCAGCGAATTCGGGGCTGATCCGAGTGGGAAGACAATCACGGCCGTACCCACCATCGCGACCAGCGCGGCGAGCAATGCGCGCGGCCGCAGGGTCCGGTCAAAGGCATCGGCGAATAGCGTCACGAAAATTGGGGTGGTGACGCTAAAAAGAGCCACTTGGTAGGCTGGCAAGTAGCGGAAGCTCGCGTTGTAGGCGAGATACATGAGGCCAAATTGGATGGCGCCAATACCCGTCAGCTGCAGCCCCGTCCGCAGGGGGAGTGTCCGCAGCCGCAGGAACGGCAAAAACACCAGCAGGGCTAGGCCCAGTCGGATCGTGGCAACTAAATTACCATCGAGGCCCGCCGTGATACCCTTGGTCAGGCCAAAAGAAAAGGCCCACAGCAGCGAAACAAGGATGAGATAGGGCATGATAGGAACGGAACGAACGGCGCTCCGCGCTTGAACGATTTAAAGGAATGCTAGGTCGAGGGTCAGACCCGAAAAAGTGCCCCTAGCTTTTTTCCAATTAGAAGAGTTAAACCGGTGAGGGCGATGCCCAGGAACACCATGGCCCAGACGCCGAGCGCGGAGGCGATTAATTTGCCGTCACCGAGCAATTGGAAGAGTTCATAAATGGCTTTCGTGATCGGATAATAAATTTGTTTCTGCGCGAGGACGAGCGAGTCGGAGACTTCCAGCATGGCGAAGGCAAAGGCGAGCAGGCCACCCGCGAGGAGATTCGCGGTGATCAGGGGCAGCGTTATTTTGGCGACGGCTTTAAGCGGAGGGCAGCCGAGATTTTGGGCGGCCTCCTCGAGCGTTTCGCTGGTTTGCTGAAAGCCCGCCACGGCCGCGCGCACCACGTAGGGCAGGCGGCGAACGGAGTAAGCGATGATGAGTAAAATCGTGGGGTCACGCGTCGGATTGAGAAAAGCGAAAAACTTTCCTTCCTGACTCATGGCGAGATAACCGAAGGCCAAGACCAGGCCCGGCACCGCGAGCGGCAGCATCGCGAGAAAGTCGAGCACTTGGCGCCCCGCGATCTTTGAGCGGACGATCACGTAGGCCAACAAGAGGCCGAGGATGAGATCGATGATGGTGGAGATACTCGCATACTTCAGGCTATTGGCGATGGCGGGCACGGTGAGCGGGTGACCGAGGGCGAGTTCGAAATTATGAAAAGTTAACTGGGTGGGGACGACGGTAGCGTACCAGTCGCTCGAGAAGGCCACGAGGATGACCCCGAGATGCGGCAGCAGGGCGAAGGCGGTGACGGTACTAAAAAATAATGTGCACAACCAGGCGCGCCCACGGCTCAGCGCGGTCGGACCGCCCAGGGTTGTGGCTTTCGCCATCATCGCGTAATGGTCGCGACCAAAGAGGCCTTTGCCCAAGGCATAAAAAGTCACCGAGCTGAAAAGCATCACCGCGACTAGGGCGTAAGGAAACGGGTTACCGCTCATATCTTTCAAGCCGTAGAAAATTTGCACGGCGGTCAGGCGAGAGTAATCAAAAATCAGCGCGACGCCGAGATCGGTAAAGGCCCAGATGAAAACGATGGTGCCACCAGCAAAAAGACCGGACTTAATGAGGGGGAGGGTTATTTTGTAGAAACGGCGCCAGCCGGTGCAGCCGAGGTTGGCCGCGGCTTCGTTCATGGCGGGGTCGAGATTGGCGAGGGCGGCAACCGCGTTGAGATAAATAATCGGGTAAAGGCTGAAGGCATTAACGAGCGCGATGCCGAGAAACTGGTTGGCGGCTAGCCAGTCGAAGGTCCAGCCGCTGGGGCGGAGACCGAGTTCGATGATCAACGCGTTAAGCGCGCCGTACTGGCCGAGGATTTGTTTGAGCCCAATCGCGCCGACGAAGGGCGGTAACACGAGCGGAACGAGAATGAGGGCGCTCAACAAACTTTTTCCCGGAAAGAGGAAGCGATCCGTGACTAGCGCCAGCGGCACGGCCAGCAGCAGGGCCAGGATCGTGGTGGTGAGGGCGAGCCCAAATGAGTTGGCGAGGCCGCCGAGATAAAGCGGATCAGTGAGCACCGAGCCGAGGTAGGCGAAAGTTAGGTGACCATCCGCATCAATAAAGCCCCCTTTAAGAATCTGCAGAATTGGCCACAGAAAAAAGGCGCAGAAAAAAAGCAGCGTAGCGCCAAAAATAAAGCGGGCGAAATTCTGGGACATGCAAAAGCTGGGATGCCGCGGCCCGCAGTTAGACACAAGCCGGAAGCGGGCGAGGCTCAAATGGGGAAATACGCACCGAGCCGCCGCCACAGGTCATGGATTTATTGGGCCAGGTGCCGCGCGAACGCCGCGAGGGTGCGCGGACTCACGTGGTGTTCAATGCCCTCGGCGTCGCGTTCGGCGATTTTAGGCGGAACGCCTAGTGCTTGCAAAAAAGCGACGACGACTTCGTGGCGTTGTTGGCAAATTTTAGCCAAGCGCTGGCCGTGGGGGGTGAGAAAAATTGCCCGGTAGGGTAAGGCGGAGAGGTAGCCGGCGCGTTGCAGTCGGGCGAGGGTGTGGTTGACGGTCACATGGGTCACGCCAAGCCGGTGGGCTAAGTCCACGACGCGGGCCTCGCCCATGGCGAGGGAGAGATCGGCGATGGCCTCAACGTAATCCTCGGCGGTTTCGGTCGCGTGGGCGCGACGCGTCTGGCGCAAGCTGGCGGCTTGGAGGGGCGCGGAGCGCACTGGGCGGGAGGCGGCACGAGCAGTTTTCGGCAAAGGCACCGCGGGAGTAGGGCAGTCGGCGCTTGACACGTCCAGTCTAAAATGTAGCTAAGGCTACATTATGTACAAATTAGTACGATTCGCCGCGGCGGGATTGGCCGTGGTCCTCGCTAATCTGCTCCCCGGGCAAATCACGGAGACCCCTGCCACCGTCGCGCCCGGGCGCTTTTTAATCGAAATGGATGCGCTGTCTTTAAAAATAAATCGTGACGGCGGGGATCGCTTCACGGCTTGGGGGGTCGCCACAACCTTTTTGACGACGGGGCTGACGGCTAATTGGGATGTGCAGGTGGGCGCCGAACTTTTCTTAGATCAAAAATTTGATTCGAGTGGGTTAACCGAAAGACATTCCGGTCTGGGGGATGTTTATTTCCGGACTAAGTGGCGGTTTTACGCCGACGCGGACACCGGCACGTCGATCGCGATCATGCCCTATATCAAGTTACCGACGAATACGGGTGGGGTCGGTAACCAAGCGCGTGAGGGGGGGCTGATCATCCCGTGGGAAGCGGCGCTCGTGGGTGGCGTTCATCTCACGGCGATGGGCGAAATTGATTTTCAGCGTAATGATGGGGATAACGGCTATGATTCGGTCTGGTCAACTTCGGTGGCACTCCAGCGCGCCGTAACGCAGGCGATCGGTTTGTATGCTGAAACTAAATTCGGCAAATCGACGAGCGGGGCACCGTGGGATGGGATTGTCGGTGGTGGCGTTACCTTGGCGCTGTCGAAAAATACGTCGTGGGATTACGCCCTGTATCGGGGCCTGACGCCTGGATCTTCCGATTGGCAGCACGTCCTGAGGTTGAATTGGGGTTTCTGAGTGGCGGCGCTGCGCAATGGAAAATTTACCGCCTCATTTGCCGGATCCGAGTTGGCGCCGGGCGCGCGTGATGCCGAGTCTACCCGAGTCACATCGGAGTGTGACGGTGCCCGCCGGCGCGAGTTTTTGGCGTAAGCTCTTAGCTTTTTCTGGTCCCGGTTTCATGGTCGCGGTGGGTTACATGGATCCCGGTAATTGGGCCACGGACCTCGCTGGCGGCGCCCAATTTGGCTACACGTTGTTGTCGGTTATTTTGATCTCCAATTTGATGGCGATTTTGCTGCAGCATTTGTGCGTGAAGCTGGGGATCGCCACCGGGCGTGACTTGGCGCAGGCCTGTCGCGATCATTACCCTCGTCCGGTGGTCTGGTTTCTCTGGATTTTGTGCGAACTCGCCATCGCCGCGTGCGATCTCGCGGAAGTCATTGGCTCGGCCATCGCCTTGCAGTTGCTGTTTGGCATCCCGCTTATCTGGGGCTGTCTCATCACGGTGGCCGATGTGCTGCTTCTCCTTTTATTGCAGAACAAAGGTTTTCGCTACTTGGAGGCGGTGGTCATCACTCTCATCCTGACCATCGGTTCCTGCTTTGCGGTCGAACTATTTTTGGCGCGGCCGGATCTCGCGGGCGTCGTGAATGGACTTAAGCCGAACTTGGAGATTCTGCGTAATCCCGCCATGCTCTACGTCGCCATCGGAATTTTGGGCGCCACCGTCATGCCGCATAATCTCTATCTGCATTCCTCGATTGTGCAGACGAGAAAGTACGAGCAGACGCCCGGCGGCAAGCGCGAGGCCATAAAATTTGCGACCATCGATTCCACGTTCGCGCTAATGTTCGCCCTGTTTATTAATGGAGCCATTCTGGTGCTGGCGGCTGCTGCTTTTCATGGGCGCGGCCATACCGAAGTCGCTGAAATCCAGACTGCCTATCATTTGCTTGATGGGGTGCTGGGCGTGACGTTTGCGGGAATTCTTTTTGCGGTGGCCTTACTGGCCTCGGGGCAGAATGCCACTCTCACCGGCACACTCGCAGGGCAAATCGTCATGGAGGGTTTTCTCAACCTGCGCCTGCGGCCTTGGCTGCGGCGTCTGATCACCCGGGCCATCGCGATCGTTCCCGCCATGGTGGTCATCGGGCTCTACGGCGAAAGTAAGTCGACCGATCTGCTCGTGGCGAGTCAGGTCTGCCTGAGCCTCCAACTCGGCTTCGCTTGCTGGCCCCTCATGCGTTTTACTAGCGACCGCACTAAGATGGGGGAATTCGTCAATCCCACTTGGATTAAATTGCTCGGCTGGACCATCACGCTGGTTATCATCGGCCTAAACCTCAAGCTGCTGCTTGATTTCTCCGGTCTGATCGGCCGTCAGTGAATTTCTCATGTACACTAAAATTCTCGTGGCGTTGGAAAACGGGGAAGCCGATGAGCGCCTCTTACCTCACGTCGGTCAATTAGCGCGCCAAGTCGGTGCAGAATTATTGCTGCTGCACGTCGCCGATGGCTGGGCCGCCAGAAATTTTGAGCAGTTAAAGCTGACGGAGTCGGCGGAAATGAAAGCGGACCACGCCTACCTCGCCGCGCGGGCGGAAGCGTTGCGTGCCACCGGCCTGCGGGTCAC
>Ga0214919_10005441_pt1 | contig 18091 bp, 13 predicted proteins | sample LL1503_MetaG_FD_177994 | JGI IMG/M metagenome (GOLD analysis project Ga0214919, IMG submission 177994) | Freshwater microbial communities from Lake Lanier, Atlanta, Georgia, United States - LL-1503 | ecosystem: Environmental > Aquatic > Freshwater > Lake | place: USA: Georgia | collected...
ATTGTTTAGCTTGCATAGGGTTAGCTTGCATTGGGTTAGCTTGCATTTGTTGTGCTCGAGTTGGGTATGCTAGAGTTGGGTTAGCTTGCATTGGGTTAGCTTGCATTGGGTTAGCTTGCATTGGATTAGCTTGCATTTTTTGTGCTCGAGTTGGGTATGCTAGAGTTGGGTTAGCTTGCATTGGGTTAGCTTGCATTGGATTAGCTTGCATCGGGTTAGCTTGCATCGGCTTAGCTTGCATTGGGTTAGCTTGCATTGGGTTATCTTGCATCGGCTTAGCTTGCATTGGGTTAGCTTGCATTGGGTTAGCTTGCATTGGGTTAGCTTGCATTGGTTTTTCTAGAAATTGATTAATTTGCATCGGGTTTGCTAGAATTTGATTTACTAGCATTGGGTCTGTTAAAATTTGATTTGCTAACTTTTGGTTAGTTTGCATTAGTTTTGCAAAATTTGGGTTAGCTTGCAATTGTTTTGCTGGCGTTGGGTTATCTTGCATTGGGTTATCTTGCATTGGGGTTTCTAGAATTTGATATGCTAGTGTTGGTTTAACTTGTACTGCTTGTATTGCTTGTACTGCTTGTATTTCTTGTGCTGCTTGTGCTGCTTGTGTTGCTTGTGTTGCTTGTGCTGCTAGGATTGGGTCAGTTTGCATTTGTTTTGCAAACATTGGGTCAGTTTGCATTTGTTTTGCAAACATTGGGTCAGTTTTCATTCGTAATGCAAACAATGGGTCAGATAGCATTAGGTTAGCTTGCATTGGGTTAGCTTGCATTGGGTTATCTTGCATTTGGTAAGCTTGCATTGGATTAGCTTGTGCTGCTTGTGCTGCTAGCATTGGGTCAGTTTGCATTTGGTAAGCTTGCATTGGATTAGCTTGCGTTGCTTGTGCTGCTTGTTCTGCTTCTGCTGCTTTTTTAGCTTTTGCAGCTTCTTGTTTTTCTCTTGCTAATTGACTTACTGCATCTGAAAAAGATACATTTTCAAACCCCTCAGTTGCGTGCCAAACTAACTTATGAGTAAAATGCCAAACAGTTGCAAATACTAATGAATGAACTAATGCAACTACATTTTTACTACTTTTGGGAGGTATTGTAAGAGCAATACCTGGTGTTAGTATAAAAAATAACATAAGACTAAATAAAAACATACATACATGAAACATTTTTAATTTAATAAAATTTGATAATTTTATAATTTAATATATTATTATTATTAAATAAGATTAAAAAAATATAAAATGCAATATTACAAAATAATTAAAAACCATTATTTTTTAAAAAATCAGATATTTGATTATCATTACTGTTTGACATAGAATAAGTTAATACTAAATTAATTACATTATTATTATTATAATCTGTTAAAACTAATTCAGAAATTTCATTACATTTTTTATTTTTATTATTTACTGTACATGGTAATTCAGTTGTGATAAAAGTTAAATTTGGATATGTTGATAATAAATTATTTATTTTTTGAATTAAATCTTCTCTTTTTGTTGCCCAATCACTAGTTATTTTTAAATTAAGTTGACCTTTTTTATTGGATTTAGTTATATTTGGAGTTACTTCAAAACCTTCAGTTGCATACCAAACAAACTTATGAGTAAAATGCCAAATAGTAGCATATACTATTGCATGAACTAATGCAACTACATTTTTACTACTTTTTGGAGGTATTGTAAAAGCAATACCAGGAGTTAATATATAGAATAACATTGTACTAAAAAGAAACATATATAGATGAAACATTTTTTTATATTTATTTTAGTTTATATTAGTTTATTTTAATTTATTTTTTAATTATAACTAATAATAACTAATATAAAATTTAAAACTATTATAATATTATAAAAATAAAATATTAGAAAATAGTATTAAAAATTACAATATAAAAACATAATATAAATAGATAATATAATAATACAATATAAAAATATAAATGCCAGAATCAGTTGAAGTGCGTAAATTTGCAGATATTTTATCTAAAAATATTTTAGGTAAAACAATAACAGATATAAATATTCTTAAAGGTCGTTATACTAAAAAGCCATTTGAAGGTTATAAAGAATTAACAAAACATTTACCTCTTACTGTAGATACAATTAATACTAAAGGTAAATTTACATATATTAGATTAATAAATGATTCAAAAACAAATCCAAAATCATTTTATCTGTTCAATACATTAGGGCTTTCTGGCGGATGGACATTAAAAAGTAATAATAAAATAAATTTTGCAAAATGTAAAAATTGTAATTATATAGAAAAAGAAGATGAAAAAAATGAGAAAATTGAGAAAGACAAAAAAAATCATAATATATTTACATATCCAACTATTCTAGAATATATTTCAGAAGATAGCCAAAATAAATGGTTTCAAAGAGCATTAAATCATCTTAATGTAGAATTTGTAACTAATTATAAAAATATTTCATTTTATTTTTATGACCAGTTAAGTTTTGGAACATTAAAAGCTGTAGAAAATAATAGTAATAATAGTAACCCTATACTAGAAAAAAAACTAAAAGAATTAGGTCCAGATTTATTAGATGAAAAAACAACATTTGAATTATTTAAAGATCAAATTAGAAAAAAAGTAAATCTAAATAAACCTATAGGTAATGTTATAGTTAATCAGAAAAATGTATCTGGTGTTGGTAATTATTTGCGTGCAGATGCATTATGGATGGCTAAAATATCACCATTTCGCAATGTAACTGATATTAAAGACGAAGAATTAAACCTATTATATAAATCTATTGTAGGATTAATTTGGGGTGATTATGATTATGAAACTGGAATTGCAAAAGGTTTTATTAATAAATCTATGAAATTACCTAATGATTATAACCGTGATTTTTTTATATATAGGCAAGATAAAGATATATATGATAATATAGTTAAAAAAGAAGAATTATTTGAGGGTTCTCAAAAAAGATTTATATATTGGGTAGCAAAAATACAAAAATAGGGAGAAAAATAGGGAGAAAAATAAGAAAAAATTAATATTTTTTGAAAAAAATTGAATTTTTTATATTTTATTTTAGCTTTTATAAACTTTTCAATAATTTCATTGATTGTTAAAGGATTTAATATGGCTTTTAATAAACCTGTTGAATTTAACCACAAATTGGCGCTTGAAAAATTAGTAATTAATATTGAAAGACTCTATAGTGTTGATTCTAAAATTACGACATTTGATGACAAATTTTCCAATGGAAAAATTTTTAGTGCCGAGTTCATATTGGACGGCGATAACGAAAATATTAAAAATATTAAAGTAAATCAAAGCACATCTTCTTTGCATCCTAAATGCAAAAATAAGAATGTTTTCCAAATTTTAATCTATTTAAATGATGGTAATAAAAATATAATTGAAAAATTATGGTGTAAGCAAGATAAAATATATATTGGCCAGACACTTTTAACTTATTCTGAATTTTCTGATAAGAAAAATAATTTTCATGGACTTATCGGATTTAGCTTAATTTGCGACATAAGTGAAGTCAAAACTAAAGTTGATGAATTTGTTTTAAGCATTTTGCAACTTTCTGGAATCTTACCTTTTGAAGAAAAGGAATTTACCAAAGAAGTTGTGCCTGCTATTAAAAACGCATCGGTGAAATCCAATTTTTCATATTCTAACATTGCAAAGCCATCTTCAATTCTTTCTGTTAGTGAAATTTATGTCGATCAAGACTTTGAAGAACTTTCTTCCAAACCAAATGTGACAAAGGGAAAAGCAAAATCTGAAGACTATAAAAGCGCGTTGGAATCAAATGTTCTTAAACTCAAGAATTTGGTGGATGCCAAGTCTCTTGCTTTGAAAGAAAAAGAAGAAAACGAAAAGCAACTGAAAATATTGCTTGAACGCATCGATTCCACTGACAAGAAGATTGAATCAATCGATAAATCTATTCTTCAGATTAAAGATAACGATCTAAAGATTACGGAAAAAATCAAGGAAGAAGTGAAAAACTTAAGCGCATTAATTTCTTCTGTTGCTGAAGTGAAAGTCGAAGTGAAAGCCGAAGTGAAAGCCGAAGTGAAAGCCAAATCAAAAGATAAAAAGTTAAAGAATAAATTGAAAATCGCACTTAATACTGTAGTCGAAGATCCAGTTGAATCTGTTGTTGATGAAACTGGTGTGGTTGAAACTCTTGTGGTTGAAACTCTTGTGGTTGAAACTCCTGTGGTTGAAAATCCTGTGGTTGAAAATCCTGTGGTTGAAACCTCGGATAAAGAATCTAAATGTGAGGTTAAATCTTACAAAAGTTGGTCTGACGACGTTTAATAATTTTATATCTTCAATGGTGTATATTATTTTTTTATTTTTTTATTTTTTTTATTTATAAATTTATATAAAAATAAAAAAATATATAATTATAATAATTATAAATAATTATAAATAATTATAAATAATTATAATTCATAAAATCTTCTGGATTAATATTATAATATTTCCAATCTATTTTTTCTTTAATAATAGAATTTATGAAATATAAATAAAATTCTTTTTCTTTTCCATATAATTTTTCTGTAAAATTAAATCCTAAATCGGATATTAGATCTCTCATTGGGGAATATGATGTATAATCACTAAATTCTATAAATGACTCAATAATATTATCAAACTTTGCATGATTATTAAAGAATAAGTTTTGCGCTTTTACAATAATGTGAATCCACAAATAAAAACGGTTCATATTTTCAATAAATTCTTTTTGAATATTAAAATTTTTGCAATAATTATACATTTGACTATTTATTGGATAAAATTCTAACATATAGTGTTGTGATATTACCCAAGGTCTAGATAAACATTTTGCATTACATCTTGGTAAAGGTATTGGTGAACCTTTTTCTAAAATAATTTCTGGATACTCTATGCAAATATTATTGTATTTTTTAGTTTCACTATAATATTTGGATATTAAGAAAGGTAATATATCTTTAATTTCTAAATATTGTATTTCAAAATCTTGCATATATGCCATTTTTATTAGATATAATTACTAAAATATAATTTATTGTAATGTAATATATTGTATTGTATTATATTGTATTGTATTGTATTGTATTTTATTATTTATTTAATATTATTTCAATTTTTATTTTATTATTTATATATAATAAAAATGACAAAAAAACATAATATAAAAATAATCTATTTATATAAATAAAATTGAAATATATATACATTAAAATAATAATTATATGATAAATAAATTATTAAAATATTAAAATATTAAATAATTAAAATTTTAAATATTTAAAAATGGATACAAATAACACACAAAATGAAAAAAAAACTGAAATTATTAATTATCAACCTACTCAAAAAGAGATGAAAGATATCTTAATTTCTAAAATTAAGCATTATAAAAATGTTGATATAAAATTGAAAGAGGTCACTAATGCAGTTGGTGTTTTTTATGCTATTACTACATATATTAAGCTTGATGAGATTAGTAATGGTATATTTCATAGTGCAACTTTAAAAACTGTTTCATATAATAAAAGAACCGTAAATATTAAATGTGTTTTTTCTGATAATGAAAATCTTATTCGTGATATGGAAATTAATAGAGATTCAGTATTTCAATGTTTTCGCGATATTGCACCAGATACTATTACAAATATTAGTCTTGAAAAATTCAATGACCAAAGTGATAAACCTCACGTTAGAATTATTGCATCAACAATTAAGGGTTCTTCTCTAATTTATGTTTATAAAAGATTAATGGATTTTGTTAATGTAATTAATGAAAAATATGGTAATGTTATTACTAATAAAGAAATAAGTCAAACTAAAAGTGAATCTATAATTCAACCTGTAAAAAATAATACTATAATTACTCATAATGAAATAGAAAATAATAAAGAAATTAATAAAGAAATTAAAAAAACTGAAGAGGTAAAAAAACCTGAAGAGGTAAAAAAACCTGAAGAGGTAAAAAAACCTGTAGAGATTAGAAAATCAATAGAAATAAAATCTAGTTTTTCATTATCAGAACAAGTTATTAAAGATTTAGAATATGAAGAGGTTAGATTACAAGAACTTCTTGATAATATTAGATTACTTAAACAAACACAACAAAAATGTTTAGAATATAAAGAAGAAATTGTTAGTAAGCCTTCTACTAATATTAGTAATATTAGTAATATTAGTAATACTAATATAACTAAAATTGATGTACCTGTATCTACTAATACACAAACTACTTTTGCTTCTAAAGTTAAAGAATCATTAAAAAAATAAAAAAATTAAATGTAATATATTTTATAATTTATTTATAAAGTAAAATCTCTTATTTGTTGCTGAGTCATATCTATTTTATGATATCTTTTTAAATCATATTGAATTTTTTTTGCTGAATTATTTGAAAGTTTCATATCATTAATCATTTGTTTTACTAAATTACTAAGTTCATTAGTATTTAGTATTAATATTTTATCTTTTTTTGTTTTATTTATTTTACTATTATTAGTACTATTTTTCTCTTCATAATGTTTCTCTTCATATTGTTTATCTTCTTCATTATTTTCATCATTATCTAACCATTTATAATTTAATTCTAACCCCATGCTAGTATTAGCATAGCCATTTATTTCTAATTTTGATGGTACATTATGAACACTATTATGACATTCTTTGCATAATGCTACTAAATTCCATAATTTATTTTTATTAAATATACCATATTCATTACTATCAATTAAACTATTATGATTTGCGTCACATTGTTGATTAATATGATGAACATCACAAGCAACTGTAGTATTGCATACTTCACACATACTAATTATTTTTTCTGAATTATATTTTGACCCAATTACTGCAGAATTTATAATTGCTAATTCATTTAAATTATTAGGATTGGTTGGATTATTCATACTTTGTCTAATTTCTTTTGCTTTTGTAATAAATTCTTCATCTAAATCCATAGATTCACATACTAATATACCATATGATTTAGGTCCAGAACCATTTTGTATTTTACGACTATATAATAATTTCTTTGGATTCTTTGGATCTAATTCAACTGCCATATGACATAATCTAATATTTTTTAAATCTTTAATATACTGCATATCAGCCAAAAAATGTAAATGTGTAGCAAATATAAAACTGCATTTTCTTTTTGAAAGTAATCCTATTCCAGAAGCAACTAATGCGGTAGCATCCTGTGTTTCAGTACCCGAACACAATTCATCACCTAAAATAATAGATTCACTATTGGCATAACGCAAAATAACTTTGAATTCTTTCATTTCTACCTCAAATGAACTCAATCCAGCATATAGATTATCATTGTTTCTAATACGTGTAAATAAATATTTATAAGGCTTGTAAGTGAATTTACTAGATGCAACATACATACCAGCCTGAGCCATAATTATATTAATACCAATAGATTTCATTAGACTACTTTTGCCAACAGCATTTACTCCAAAAAGCAAAATACCAGATACTGCATCAGAATTCATAGCTATATCATTAGGTATATATTTCGCCATTGTTGAAATATGCTCTATTATAGGATGTCTCAGCATTTCGGCTTTAAAATAACTAGTTTCAGAATTCATATCTATTTTTGGACAAGTATAACCTTTATCAACAACATTCAATACATTTGATTGTAAAAGGTCAATTTCACTAATAAAATTAGACATATCACTTAATGCATCTAGAACATCTGTATTATTAACAATTTTGTCATTAAACCATTTCATAATTTCTTTTTTAACAAGCTTTTCCATTTTTTCTATATTTGATTTCAATGTTCCATTGCTAGTTTTCAAATAAATAATATCTATCTCCCATTTCGATTCCTTCAATTGTTTAAATGTAATGTCTTTGTTAGTAATATTATAATTACCTATTTTTAGGCTTGTTTTTGGTTTAGCAAAATATGCTTCTAGCACTTCTTTTCTAGTCTTATTAGTAGTAATATGAATACCTTTTGTAACATTATCTCCAATACTTATTAATGTATTAGAATTTATTGGATCAAAATTGGGTTCTATTATTTTAGAAAATTCATTTATCAAATTATTAAGAAAATCCCGGTCATTATCTATTTCATTCTGCAAATTATCCAATTCTGTCGAAACACCCTTATGAAAAGGATTAGATTCTACAGCACTCCACATATTTGCAGATTTAAATGCTTCTAGATTAATATCTGTGGTGAAACTTTTACATAAAGTTGTAAATAAATTATATGAATTCTCAGATGGCATCAATTCCAGAATTTTCGGAGAAGACTTAATAGCTTCATATTCGTATATAGTAATACATTTTTCTAATGATTCTATATAATTACCAATATCGTGTGGTTGTATTTTTTGAGCTATTATTTTTCTCAAATAATTATTAATATTTTTAATTCCTGATAATTTCATTCGTAATTGGTGTAAAGGTGATCCGTATTTATCATTTGATGCATTATTATTAGTAATTCGACTAATGCTGCTAATGCTGCTAGTGCTAGCGCTAGCGCTAGTGCTGGTTCTTGTGCTAGTTCTAATTTCACCATTAATCATATAAATATTATGTAATTCTTCTAGTTCTCCAATAGCTTTATACCGGTCTTCCAATAGTGATTCATCAGTAATCGGAATAGAAAGCCTCTGACGGAGCAGAATTTTACCAAGTGGGGTTTTTGTATTATCCAATAGGTCAAGCAGACTAATACGCTTTGCAGATAGTTTATTTGCTTCTTGTGGTTTCATATTATCTATAATATCCAATTGCTCTAGACAATTGTTAGCTAGCATTAAATATGCATCGCTATTCAGCATTATTTCGGGTCTTTCCAACTTTTCAATAATTGTTTTATCATGATTCAAAACAAATTCCAAGAGAAGTGATAATGCGATTCTAGAGTAAGTATGTTCTATAGCTTCAATATCCAACTGTTGCATAATATCCAAGATACCGCGATATTTTTTATAAATAGTTTCGAATATTTTACTTTGATAAATAAGATTACTATACTTATCATCAATTGTTTCACGTACTATTTTAAATTGATAATTGAATAGGTGAAGAGCATTTATCAATTCTTCGTCACTAAATGTTGCAGAATCTTCAAAATTCTGCACATATATAATTAATTCATTGGGGTTTTTAATTGTTAATAATTTAAGTAATTCGTCAAATGGAATTGAAATATCAGATGCAGATGAATTATTAATAGACATCACGCCATTTGCACCAGTTAGACAATCTATAAATGATAAACCAATATTAATTTGATAGTCATTATTTTTAATATTTTTATTTATATTATTAATATTAATATTATTATTATTATTATTAGTATTATTATTACTATTGGTATAATATTTTTTAACTTGTTCTATATAAATTATCATTGTTATATTTGAAAATGTATTAGATTCTGAATTAATATTAAGTCCTGGACTAATAATACTGCACTCCTTTCTTTCATATTTATTACTATTGCCAATACGTATTTGCTCAAATACTACAATAGTCCAACCAAAACGTTCAACGGCTTTTTGAATATAAGGATTAATAAAAGCTTCTTGAGCACCACCCATATATATTTCTACTTTAGTATTATTAAATGATTCTTGAGCTTTTTTACCTATTTTTAAATTAACATTATCGCAAAATTCCCATAAATTGCCTTCTTTATTACCATCTTCATAAATTATACCATATATTTCAAGAAAAGTTCCAACTTGCATCAATAGTGCAACTTTTTCTTTATTTAATTTTTTTTTATAATCTTTTAATGTTTCAAAATAAAATTCTACAACTTTTTGTGCCATTTTTGGGATTGGTTTGGGTTAGTATTTTATTTTTTATGTTGTGAATTATATTTTTAATTATATAATTTCTTTTTAAGTTATTTTATTTTTTTAGATATTTATATATTTATATTTTATTTTTTATTTTTTATTCTAGATTATTTTTATTTTTATATATTTGTAATTATTAGTGAGACGAATATAATAATATTAAAAAATGGTTAGGACAAAGAAGAAAAATATGAAAGGTGGATCAGTTCCTAAGGTTCCTAACGTTCCTAAGGTTCCGGATCTTGGGTCATCGAAATCATCGATGAAAAGAAAAGGTAGTTCGACTGGTTCTGTTAAAAAACCTAAAGATACAGGTTATATGACCTTAGAACCACCTAAAGATACAGGTTATATGACCTTAGCACCACCTAAACATACAGATTATATGCCTGTTGAAGGATATACAAAACTACCAGAAGATAAAGGATATGTTGAAATGTCAAAATCTAAAAATCCAAGTTATGGTTTAGTATCTAACCCTGATTATTTAAAAGTTTATGGATCATTAAAAGATACATACCCTAATCCACCTGTAGGTTTTGGTCCTGGAAAATATGAAATTGCTAACCCTAAAGATACAGGTTATATGCAAATCAATGCAGCACCTAAACCCACAAATACATCACCAACTAAAAATTCAATATATAAATATTTGACTAATACAGGTACTAAATCAGGCGATTATTCTGCACGTCTTGCTAGAATTAACCCTGAAACACTATCAAAATTAAATGGCGACGATTCTTTAAAATATTTAAAGAAAAATTTTACAGCGGTTAAAGCTGATGAAATTAATAAATTTTTTGGAGAAGAATTAAAAGGTACAACTACACCAGCTGAAAAACAAGCAAAAATAAAAGAAATATTAACAGAATTTACAACTCAAGCAAGTAAAAATAACAAGGCTAAACACACAGTTATGACAAATATAAGAACTTTTAAAAATTCAGCAGCATCAATCCAACGACAAAGACGTACAAATAGATCTACTAATTTAGAAAAATCACTTAGCGGACAACTAAAATCTGCAAGAGAAGCTTTAACTACTGAACCTAAACGAAAACCACTAAAACAATTATCAGCAGAAAAAGAACCTAATCCTAATAGAAGAATAAACCCAAATTATTCATCTAACCCAAAAAGATTTAAACCTGAAGAACATATTTATTCAGAAATTGGTGAATTACCCAAAACACAACTAGAAGAAGCATTAGCAAATGAAATGAAAAGAATAAATCCAGCACCACCACTACCACCACCACGTCGAGGCAGCAATCCCAATAATATATATGAAGTAATAGCACATAATAAAAACGTTAGAAATAGATTAGAACAAATGAAAACAGTTACAAATTTAACATCACCAGGAGGCCTATATAGTGAATAATTCTATAAAATCCTTACATTTAACTAATATCATAAAAATAATTTTACATTATTTTGATATTAAAAATTCTAATTTTTCCTTAAAAATTATTTCATAATATAAAAAAATACGTTATGAAAATTAAATAATTAATATTTTTTTTCTAATTTTTAATAAATTAAATATATTTATATATTATAATAACAAAAACAGTTTTTTAGAAAAAAGCCGTGCCAAAAAAATCGTAAAAATGATTTTAACAAAGAAGAAAAATGTTAAAAAATCCAAGTCGAAGACTAATTCTAAATATAAGTCTAAATCAATTTCTAATTCTAGAACTAGAAAACATTTTAATAAATCTAAAAAAAATGATTTGAGAACTAGAAAAATGAGGGGGGGGAGTATGCCTAAGGGTATGCCAGGGCCACCAAAAATAAAGAGTAGTATGCCAGTTTTAAAAGCTAGCCCATTTTATAGACCAGCCCCACAAGAACCTCCAAAACCAGACCCAATATCATCATTATCTAGACGCGGAGCAATGCGAAGACCAAATTTAATGAAATCTAGCACAATATATTCTCAACCTGAAAAAGGGTATGATACTGTACAAAGTAATTATAGACCTAACCTAAGACCAGGCCTATCTGGCTACGATTTATTAGCCTCACGCAATTGACCAAATTATTCTGCATTACCATAAACAAAAAGAGGACAATATCAAGATACACAACTATAAGTACATTTTCCTGATGTTAATGAATAATTTTTTAATAAAAAACACACAATCACTTACAAAACTCAAACCATACCCCACAATTACTATAAAATATTAATCCATTAATCTGCATTTCTATTTTGTCTAGAATTAAAAATGGATATTTACAATCAAAAATTTCCATATGATTTTCAAATGCCAAATCTTCCGATAATTTTGGTATAATTAATATTGGCGTTTTATTTTTTTTCATTTTCTTTGTAATTTCTACCATATAAGTTAAAATAATATTGTTTTCTTTAGTAATTGTTGCATAATATATTATATTTTTATCAAGCAAATCGAAATTTATTTGATTTATATATTTAGTGTTTTCTGTAAAAATATCTATCTCTGGATATATTTCATTTATTGTAGATATAATAAAGTGTTCATCATACCAATAAATTCTAATCTTTATACCTTTATATAATGGCGAATAATGAGTAACAGATTTACATTTTACAAAATCTAAAAAATCTTTTCTAGAATTATTGAAAACTATTTCTCCTAAACAGACAACTTTACATTCAATATCAATTATTTTACCTATTTCAAAGGTTTTGTTTTCTGATTCATCGGTATTATTATTTATAAATAGAAAACCTTCATTTACATAACCTTCCGGTACGAGGGCTTCAGCCCCTCGAGCTCCCTTGTTTGAATTATTTATTTTTGTAAATATTACAATATTGTTTTCTAAAAATTTAAAGTTATTATAGATATATATTATATTTTTATAATTATTATTACTTATTATTTAATATTTCATTTATAAGTTTATCATCAATTATTAATATATTATCTTTTTCAAAGAAAGATTTCTTAATTACTTTACTGAGAGGCTTTAGCCTCTCTAGAGTTTTGGCGCGGCTTTTTCTAAAAGCTGCTTTTTGAAAAAGCTGCAAATTGATTCTAGACACTATTCTTTCTAATATTTTCTTAATATATCTAACTCCTCCTTTCCTTTTACATTTTTTCATAACTTTACTGAATCTTGATCCATTTTTTATAAATCTTTTTCGCATAAAGCTTCCCGCAGGGACAAGGGGGTCTTGGGGGCTTGGACCCCCATAACTTGGACCTCCATAACTTGGACCCCCATAACCATAATTAATAATCTTCAACATATTTGCGTCAGATATATCAACCCTAATACTATCATCATTAAAAACATTTTTTACTACATTAGGTAATAAGAAATCTCTAGCAATTACCATTTTTTCCTTATTAGAATATGAATTGAACTTAATAATTTCCATTCTGTCTAGCAATATTGGTGAAACCTTGTTCTTATCATTAAAAGAAAAAATAAATGTAGCTCTAGAAAGATCTATTGCAATTCCGTCCATATAATCATCCATAAAGTGACTATTTTGAGTATAATCGGTTAAATGTATCAACAGATTTATGATTTCATTACCTTTTTCAGTGCCAGAGGTTTTATCCAATTCATCAAAATAGAATATAGGATTCATACATTGGGATTGCTTCAGACTCTGTATTATCTTGCCACATGAACTACCTTCATATACATAATTACTTCCTGCAAGGGTTGCTCGGTCTTGTGCGCCACCTAATGAAATAAATATAAATGGCAGACCAAATATATGTGAAAGCCCTTCTTTTATTAGGGTAGTTTTACCAGTACCAGCTTCCCCATAAATTGCAAATACACTTCCCAATGTTTTCGGATTGCGAATCATCCGTGCTAGAATCTCTATTATATGTTGTTTGGTTTGATCTTGACCATATATAACTGTATCTAAATGTTGCCTTGATTCGTTTAAATATTTTGCTGTATTTGTTGTATTAGTAGTAATTTGAGTATCTAAGTAAGAAGGGGTTTTATAGGTATTAAAAGGTATTTCTAGGAACGTATCTAGCCATTGGCTTATTTTAAAATATTCCGAATCAGATTTCTGCATTGTTTCTAGAATATGTAATTTATTTAATGCTATTTTTTTATGATATGTATCTAGAGTAGAATTAAGAATTTTAAAGAGTCTGGGAGTTTTAGTATTTGTAATATTGAAAACTTTTTCTAGATTTTCTAGAATGATTTCTTTTTGTTCTGCCGATTGTTCAATAAAATAAGTAATATGTTCTGTTAATGAATCATAATTGTCTTTTAATTGAGGTTGATTCTGGATTAATTTATTATAAAATAACATTACTTTCTCTTTAGTAGCATTAGTATCATTATCATTAGTATCATCAGTTTTAGAATTACTTAAAACACTATCAATATATTTAATAATTTTACTATCATCTCTAGAATCATTTCTAGAATTACTCATAGTTTTAGTTGTGTTTGTAGTTAAATCATTTATAGTATCATATATATCTTCTAAATTATTATCCATTTCTTCATAATTATCTTTTATTTCAGTAACCTTTGTTTCAATCTTCTTAAGTCTTTTTTCAAGACGACTGATAATAATTTCTGACATGATGAATAATTACTAAATAATGAATAACGAATAACGAATAATGAATAATGAATATATTAACTTATTATAACCTTCTAGTAAATTAATTTATTTTATTTTACTTAATGAATAATCAAAATAAAAAATAAAAAATAAAAAATAAAAAATAAAAAAAATTATTATTATTAGTATTCAAAATCCAAAATTCAAAATCCAAAAAATACTTACAATAATTCTGCAAGCTTTTCCATTTCCTTTCTAATAAGCATCGCATTTTGGAGAGTCACAATAGCGTATTTAATAGAAACTATGCGACCATAGCTATAAAATTCTAGAGTATGCTTGAATTTTTCACCATCCATTTTCAAATCTTTACTAATAGAAGGTGCAGTTTCAAAATAAGATCTTTGTAAATATGCCCATCCACCTTTTTGGTATGTAATACATCCATATTGGTCCAAATGATACATTGTATTGGCATTTGGTTGTTCATTTGGATTCCACAAACTATCATTGTTTAATTCTAGAACCATATTATAGATTTTTTTACGTTGTGCGTCTGCCATTTTTATAGCTAAAAACTTTTGCAATTAAAAGTAGTTTTGTAAAATTATTATTTTTATTTATATAAGATCAATTTTTTACTATTTTTTATGATTTTTACTATTTTTTATGATTTTTACTATTTTTTATGATTTTTACTATTTTTAAAAATTGATTTTAATTTTCACATTTATTTATTACTTAATTTTAGAAATAATACTAAAATAGTAATTAAATATAATATCAATTATTTCTAATTTAAAAATAATATATATATATAATAAATTAGTAATACTCTCAGTAATACTAACTAATAATAAACACTTACATTAAATTCATAATTGTGTCAATTCATAATCATAAATATAATATTATATTATGACTTCGAGGGATTCAAGTACTAATTATGAAGTAGGTTTTATTAATGGTATTCAGTTTGGTATTTATAGTCCAGAAGAAGTTTTAGCAAAATCAGTTGTAAATATTTTTGTTGATACTTTATATGATAGTAATGGAGATCCCCGTATTAATGGTTTATATGACCAGCGTATGGGTAATACAGAACCTCGTATAAAATGTAAGAGTTGTGAGCAAACTTATATTAATTGTCCTGGACATTTTGGTCATATTGAATTACCTAAACCAGTTTTTAATTTACAGTTTGAGCAATGGATTGTTAAAATATTGCGGTGTGTATGTATAAAATGTAGTAAATTATTAGTAAATAAAAATCATTCATTAATTAAAAATATTATTGCAACAACTAAAGGTAAAGATAGATTTGATAAAATTTTTAAATTGATAGCCCAAAAAGCGCATTTTTGCGGGGCTAATATAGAAAAAAAGAATGATAACTTATTTGATAATGGTGGTTGCGGTGCAATTCAACCTAGTAAATATAATAGTAATAAATTGCGCACAGATTATATAATAAATGCAGAATGGAAATATGAAAGTGGTGAAACACCGATTAATCTTTCACAGGAAATTAATGCAGAAATTGTGCTTGCAATATTTAAACGTATAGTTGAAGATGATGCAGCCGTTATGGGTTTTAGTTCTAAATGGTGTATGCCTAGCTGGTTAATTATTACTGTTTTGCCTGTTGTCCCACCTTGTGTGAGACCCAGTGTTAGACAATATAATAGCCAAAGAAGTGAAGATGATTTAACAAATAAATATTATGATATTATTAAAAGTTGTCATATGTTGCGAGATAAATTAGCTAAAAATGTTAATATATCACCTGAACAAATTAAAGGATATATTGATAGTGTTCAATGTAATGTAATTACTTTATTTAATAATGATATTAAAGGTATTCCACAGGCATTAACTCGTGGTGGTCGCCCTATGAAAACTCTAAGACAGCGTCTTTCTGGTAAAGAAGGGCGTATTAGAAATAATCTTATGGGTAAGCGGGTTGATTTCAGTGCGCGTAGTGTTATTTCACCAGATGCCAATTTATCAATTGAAGAACTCGGTGTTCCTAAAAAAATAGCAATGAATTTAACATTTCCAGAAGTTGTAAATAAATATAATATTAATAAATTGCATCAATTAGTAAGAAATGGTAATAAAATATATCCCGGTGCTAGAAGTATAAAACACGGTAGCACTGGTCATACCCATGCCTTATTAGATGAAATTGAACAAATTGGTAAAAATGGTGTTATTGAAACATTAACCAGAGATACATCAAAAATAGTATTAAATTATGGCGATACTGTAAATAGACATTTAGTCAATGGTGACATAGTGTTATTTAATCGTCAGCCGTCACTCCATAAAATGAGTATGATGGCACATAAAGTACGTGTAATGGAAGGCAATACATTTAGATTAAATGTAGATGTTTGCAAGCCATATAATGCAGATTTCGATAAACTTCATCTCTGTCGGAAACAGGCGGCTGTCAAAACAGTGTTACCGCCTAGTGATATTTTCTCATTATAATCATAAATTACATTATAAATTAAAAATATAGCATACAAAAAATAAAAATAAATATGAATAATATTTTAATTTAAAAACAAAATATTATTTATATATAAAAAATAAAACTAAAATAAAACTAATAATTTAAATCAAAATGACCACTTTTAATAATTTATTCGATAATATTCAAAATATTGTTGAAAAATCTGAAAGATACATAGAAATATATAAAATAACTAATACTGTTTCAAATAAAATATACATTGGACAAGCAGTATCACATATACTAAATCATAACAAATATAGACGATATGGGTGTGAAAAACGCCTAGACGGACATATTAGTGAAGCAATTAGAAATAATAAAAAAAATCAATGTCATTATTTGAATAATTCTATTCGAAAAAATGGTCCAGATAAATTTATTGTTGAACTAATTGATAAATGTGATATGAATTCTGGTGATGAAACAGAAGCTAAGTATATAAGACAGTATAATTCTATGTTTCCTACTGGTTACAATCTTAAAATTGGAGGAACAGTTTTTCAACATACAGAAGAAAGTCGTAGTAGATTATCAGTAAGTGGTTTAAAATATTTTGAAAAAAAGAGACTTGTAAAATATAAAGATGTAACATTACCAGAAGATATTAAAGATTATGATAAATATATCAAAGAGTATGGTAAAAAATATATTCTTATTATTGATAATGTTTTATCAGAATTTACAAGTTCAGTTATTAGTAAAGAACAATTAAAACAAAATGCTATAAAATTTATAAATAAATTATATGAAATTAAAAATAATGAGGAATTATTGCGAAACATCTTGGTGCGGGAAACCCCTGATCCACAATCAATATTAGCAAACGAAAATGTTGAAATACCAGAATCAACAAAAAAATATGAAGCTTATTTAAAAACGAAAAAAGATGCCAAAAAATTTAATTATATTTGTAATTATTGTTCTATTCAAAAGACTAAAGAAGATTTTAGAGGACATAATCATAGTTGTAAATTATGTGAAAATACTAAAAATCGAAATAGATATAATACAAATAAAGAAAAAGGCATTAAACGTATAAAAAAAAAAGCTTTAAAAAAAATTGCTAAAGTGGAACTAGAACAATAGTTTTAGGAGTCTTAACTACCACTCTTTATTGGAAACTTTAAAGAGGAACTCGGTTAATAGCCGAACCCAAAGGTAATAATGTTAAGA
>Ga0214919_10005442_pt1 | contig 18090 bp, 17 predicted proteins | sample LL1503_MetaG_FD_177994 | JGI IMG/M metagenome (GOLD analysis project Ga0214919, IMG submission 177994) | Freshwater microbial communities from Lake Lanier, Atlanta, Georgia, United States - LL-1503 | ecosystem: Environmental > Aquatic > Freshwater > Lake | place: USA: Georgia | collected...
CTCTGCATCAATGCCGGCGTCGCCCGTGCTTGCGCTATTGCCCAGCGCCGCAACGGCCATCTTCTGCGTGAATGGTGCCGTGATTTCAGCCGTCTCGCCGCCGCGGACCCATGTCGGCATTTGATATTCTTCAACCCGCACATTCTCAAAACCCAGCGCCTTTAACTTTGCCACTGCCCAAATACGGGCACGCGCTTCTGCTGCTGTACCACCCTGTCGCGGTCCAATCTCGGTCGTAAGGCCTTCGACAATCTCGTAAGCAATGTTATCAGCTTGAAGCACATTATCGCGCAGTACGGCGATTATCTCGTCATTAGACTTTGCTGGTGCAGCGGATGCAAGTGAAGGGATCAGGAACAGAGAAGATGCTGCGGCCAGCAGGGTGATGTGTTTATTCATGGCGATGAGACTTAATCCCATCACACAGTTTTGCAATCCCACCTTGCGAGGAATCGTGCAGATAGCTAGGGAAGCGGCCAAATCAAAGTAATACAACACAGGAACTGATCCCCATGGCAGCCCAATATAGCTTCGTAATGAAGGGAATGACAAAAACCTTCCCCGGCGCAAGCAAGCCCGTTCTAAGCAACATCAATCTGCAATTCTACCCGGATGCGAAGATTGGGATCGTTGGCCCGAACGGCACGGGTAAATCCACCCTGATGAAAATCATGGCGGGCATGGACACCGAATTTACCGGTGAAGCATGGCCTGGCGAACATATCCGCGTTGGTTATCTGGCGCAGGAGCCTGAATTGGACCCCAACAAGACCGTACGCGAAAACGTTATGGATGGTGTCCGCCCGGTTGCTGACTTGGTGGATCGCTTCAACGAGATTTCGATGATCATGGGGGACCCACCCGAAGATGCCGATTTTGATGCGCTCATGGAGGAAATGGGCACGCTTCAGGAAAAGATTGATGCCGTTGATGGCTGGTCGCTAGATAGCCAACTTGAACTTGCAATGGATGCTCTGCGTTGCCCTCCAGGTGATAGCCCCGTGACGAGCTTGTCCGGCGGTGAGAAGCGTCGAATCGCGCTTACGCGTCTGCTGCTTGAAAAGCCTGATATCCTGCTGCTGGACGAACCTACCAACCACCTTGATGCAGAATCTGTGGCTTGGCTGGAAAAGCATCTGGTCGATTATAAGGGCAACGTCATCCTTGTAACCCATGACCGCTATTTCCTCGACAATGTGGTTAGCTGGATACTCGAGCTCGATCGCGGTCGCTATTTTGTCTATGAAGGCAATTATTCGACCTATCTGGAAAAAAAGGGCAAACGGCTCGAGCAGGAGTCGCGCGAAGACGCTGGGCGGCAAAAGGCGATCAAGGACGAGTTGGAGTGGATACGGCAAAGCCCGAAAGCCCGACAGACCAAGTCAAAAGCGCGGATCAAATCCTTCGACCAATTGGTTCAAGCACAGGAAAATCGTACACCTGGCAAAGCGCAAATCGTCATTCAGATACCAGAACGTCTTGGCAGTAAGGTTATCGAGGTGAAGAATGTCACCAAAGCTTATGGTGACAAGCTGCTGTTCGAAAACCTGTCCTTCACTATTCCGCAGGGCGGTATCGTTGGTGTGATCGGACCGAATGGCGCCGGTAAATCGACCCTGTTCCGTTTGATTACGGGCCAAGAAGTGCCTGACACTGGTGAGGTAGACATTGGCGAAACCGTAAAGCTTGGATTTGTTGATCAGAGCCGTGACGATTTGGACCCCAACAAGAATGTTTGGGAAGAAATCTCCGGTGGTGCCGATTTCATGAAGCTTGGTAAGCATGAAACGCCGACCCGCGCCTATGTTGGCGCGTTTAACTTCAAGGGCACGGACCAGCAGAAAAAGGTTGGTTTACTGTCTGGCGGCGAACGTAACCGCGTGCATATGGCGAAGATGTTGAAAGAGGGCGGCAACGTGCTTCTGCTCGATGAGCCCACCAACGACCTTGACGTAGAAACCTTGTCCGCACTTGAAGAAGCGCTTGAAAGCTTCGCTGGTTGCGCTGTGGTCATCAGCCATGACCGTTTCTTCCTTGACCGACTGGCAACACATATCTTGGCTTTCGAAGGTGACAGCCATGTCGAGTGGTTCGAAGGCAATTTCGGATCCTATGAAGAGGACAAGATTGCCCGCCTCGGCGACGAGGCAACGCGTCCGCATCGTGCAACTTATAAGAAAATGACGCGTTGATGATGGCATGAACCGCGAACTCCTCGCGTCCGTTTAAGAGGATGCGTTGACGCGTAACACGTTCGTAAATTCAGCCTGTCTAGAAAAAATCTAGCGCCTCAGGGGACGAGCCAAGTCCCTTGCCATGATTTCTGTGCATCCTGCCACTGCCAGCACGCGCGGCGGTGGCCGGCATTTGCCAGATACAGCCATTCAACTGATTGGATTTCAACCAGCATTGTCGCGAAATTGGGACGGTAATCGGCCAACTGTGCTTCATCGGGTTTCTTACCCTGTATCCATTCGGGCAGGCCAGATGAAGGTCCTGCGATGGGCAATCCGGGTGCAGCCTCAGCCATGTAACAACGCCGCGCAAATGGAGTTGAGTTGCTCCATGCGGCATCTGCAACGTCGCCAATGGGCAACAACTGCGTCTGACCTGACATGCGAATTTGAAGCTTAGCCGACATGTCGTAAAACAGAACGCTCGTTGCGCCATTGTTGCGGACTTGCGCAGCCTTGATGGAACGCAAATCTGTATGGAAGCGCAGCGTACGCGCAACGCGCGAAGCGTCACGCAGGATCATTATACGCAGTTGTGGCGCGCCTGTTTCATCGACGGTTCCAACGGTAGGCGTATGTGCAGGACTGTTCCGGTCGGTGCTGCCAGCTTCGACGAGGTTCCATGCTTCTTCAAAGCTCAGTCCCAGAACGTCGTAATATGCAGGTTGGCTGGGTAGCTCGGTCATTGTACCTCGAACATGTCGTTCTCATCATTCAGAACGTAAAGATTTCCGTCAGCAATACCAAAATAGGCACCGTGCAGTTTCAACTGTTCTGATTGCTCGCGCGCCGCAATAAAGGGAAAACTACGAAGGTTAGCCAGGCTTACACGAACCGCGTCTAGTTCCAGATCGCGCTGCGGATCCTGCGAAGATGAACCGAGTATTTTGTCACGGGCAGGACGAATAATGTCGACCCAGTCGTCAATGAAGCTATGGCCGCCATGCCCGAGGTTCGCACCCTCTAGCGATGCTTTTATTCCGCCGCATTGGGCATGCCCAAGTACAACGATGTGGCGCACTTCAAGGCCTAAAACACCAAATTCAATGGCTGCCGAAACGCCATGAAGACCGCCGCCAGTCTCATATGGAGGCACAAGGCTTGCGACGTTGCGCAAAGCAAACACTTGCCCAGGCGTAGTGTCAAAAACCGTGGCCGGATCGACGCGGCTGTCACAGCATGAGATAATCATTATCGGCGGTGACTGACCGTCGCTGGCAAGTGCGTCATAGCGAGCCTTTTGGCGGACATATGCATCGGATTTGAAACGGTGATACCCGTCGACTAGAACACGGAATTCGGGCATTAGAAACGCTCGCCTCTGACAACCTGAACGTCACCTACCGTGAGCAGCATGCCATAGCTATCAAGCAATGGCGCAATTGCGTCCATTAACTGTGCCGTTTTTGTGTCGGATGCGATAGCCAGCACGATTGTCTTGGCACTGGCGCCGGTAACGTCGTCGTGCTGCCATTCGCCCGAACGACCGCCCCCTGAGTCCACATGAATGACGCTCCACCCTGAAATATCTACAGCCTTCAACTTGCTGACAATACGTGGGACAAGAGGTGTATCGACCAAGATTTCAATACGTTTTCGTGGAACGGTCTGTACCATATGTCATCCTAAACTTTGAGCAAGTGCGGCAAAAATACTGATGCCGAAGATGATGTTGAAGGGGAAGGTTACGCCAAGTGACATGCTAAGATAGATGCCTGGATCAGCTTGGGGAAGGGCAAGGCGCATTGCCGCAGGAACGGCGATGTAGGAGGCGCTAGCCGCCAAGATACCTAATGCTGCTGCCGAAGCCACATCAAGGCCTATGGCGGTGCCGACGACTGTTCCGATGGTCCCGTTTAATAAGGGTAGCAATATTGCAAGACACACCAGCTGCAATGTCATTTTACGTGTTTGTATTAGACGACGTGCAGCGATAAGGCCCATGTCCAGCAGGAACAGGCACAGCACCCCGCGAAAGCCAGTGTCAAAAAGCGGCTTAACGGCCGCAAAACCTTTGGCGCCTGTAACGGCTCCTATGATGAAGCTGCCAACCAACAGCATGACAGACGCGTTTGTTAGAACTTCGTGCCAGGGCGTTGAATTTTTCTCGTCAGAATTTGCGTCGCCGCGGCGTGCAAGCGTTAATCCTGTTACAATTGCAGGGGTTTCCATCAGCGCAAGAACGGCCACCATATATCCCGCCGGGCTAAGACCTTCGCCAGTAAGCAGCTCCACCGCCGTTACAAACGTCACGACACTGACTGAACCATAATGTGCGGCGACAGCGCCTGCATCGACTTTTGAGAGCTTCCCTATGCTTCTCAACAACGCGAACGCCAGCAACGGCAATAAGAAGCTTAAGGCAAGGCCAGCACCAGCTGCGATTAATATTTCGGGGGTGATACCGGTTTTCGATACCTCAACTCCCCCCTTTAAACCAATCGCCGCCATCAAATAGATAGACATGGCCTTGGCAAAGGCTTCCGGAATACTAAGGTCTGATTTCAGCGCGGCAGCAATAAATCCCAGAACAAAGAACAAAATCACCGGCGATGTGAGAGTATCTAATATCATTTTAGCTCCCTGACAGACTTTGCAACCCTTAGCACGCAAGTTGCAGTTGGCAACAAGCTGCTCGACGGCTATTCCAGCATCATGAATGCACCTATTGTTATGCCAGAACGCCCCGTGAGAGAACGCAAACCTGACTGGATCAGAGTGAAAGCGCCGATGGGGGATGGTTTTAATGAGACTCGCCGCTTGATGCGCGAACTCAATTTAAACACCGTGTGTGAAGAAGCGGCGTGTCCCAATATCGGCGAATGCTGGACGAAGAAGCATGCTACGGTGATGATCTTGGGGGATGTTTGCACACGGGCTTGTGCGTTCTGCAACGTTAAAACAGGGATGCCACGCGCGGTTGACCCGCTTGAACCAGAGCATGTGGCGATTGCAGCGGCCAAGATGGGCCTTGAACATATTGTCATTACGTCCGTTGACCGCGATGACTTGCCTGATGGCGGCGCCAGTCAGTTCGTGAAGGTCATTGAGGCGCTGCGCCGCAATACGCCAAACACGACGATTGAAATTCTGACACCTGACTTCCGTAACAAAGCCCAGTCCGCTATCGAGGCGATTGTTACCGCACGCCCTGATGTGTACAATCACAACCTTGAAACCGTGCCGCGGCTTTACCCAACAATACGGCCTGGCGCGCGCTATTATGCGTCGCTGCGCTTGTTGGAAACGGTGAAGCGGCATGACCCGTCTATCTTTACAAAATCTGGCGTGATGCTTGGATTGGGTGAAGAAAGAATGGAGGTGCATCAGGTCATGGATGACATGCGCAGTGCTGACATTGATTTCCTGACAATGGGCCAATATCTGCAGCCAACGCCAAAGCATACCAAGGTTATGGATTTTGTAACACCTGCCGCCTTTGATGCGTATGCAGCAATTGCCCGCGCCAAGGGCTTCTTGTTGGTAGCGTCTAGCCCGTTGACGCGCTCAAGCTACCATGCCGGTGATGATTTTGCCAAGATGCGCGATGCCCGGGCTGCCCAACTCGCTAAGGCGCGCTAGGACCAAGGCGAGCCATGCCGCATCATCACGAACGCCGCAGCCTTCCGCATAGCGCGGCGCAAATGTATGATCTTGTGGCCGATGTGAACAGCTATCCAGAGTTTCTGCCTTGGGTGAGCGCAATTCGCATTCGTAAGGACGCTGAAGATGAGATGCTGGCGGATATGATCGTCGGCTTCAAAGCCTTGCGCGAAACCTTCAGCAGCAGGGTAGTAAAGATGCCAAAATCATCGATTATTGTCGATTATCTCGATGGCCCGATGAAGCATCTGCATAATGCGTGGACGTTCGAGGACGTCCATACTGGCGGCTCAATCGTTGACTTTACGGTGGACTTTTCCTTCCGCAACCGCGTGTTTGAGGCGCTTGCAGGCCAGTTCTTCGATGCCGCGCTGCGCAAGATGACTACCGCGTTTATTGACCGGGCGGATGCCCTTTATGGTGTCGGCGGTAGCAATAATCCCAACGCATGAAGCGTCGCGAATGCACGGATATCGGCGCGGCTTTTATCTGATCCAAAGGATTTTTGATCCCCCACAACCTCATTCGGGTTCTGGCCCTTCACCGCAACGGCAAAAACCACGGTACCAACGGGCTTCATCGCGCTTCCGCCGTCCGGCCCAGCCACACCGCTAATCGCCACAGCAATGTCCGCCCCGCTTTTCTTCAGCGCGCCTTGCGCCATTGCCCACGCAACGCCGACGGACACGGCACCGAATGCATCAATGATATCCTCATTGACGCCGAGCAGCTTTATTTTAGCATCGTTGCTGTAGGAAACAAAGCCATAGCCCAATACAGCACTACTGCCCGGCACTTCGGTAATGGCGGCGGCAACAAGACCACCGGTGCAGCTTTCAGCAACAGCAACGGTGCGGCCCGCAGCCTTGTTTTCGGCAACCACACGCGCAGCAAGCTCGGCAATCTCGGAAGGTAAAACAGAATTCATTTTAGATTTTCTCAAAAGTTGCGGTGGCTTGTGCAGCAATGCCTTCGCCTCGGCCAGTAAAACCAAGCATTTCCGTTGTTGTTGCCTTTACCGATATACGGTCCACATCAACAGACATTATTTCAGCCAAGCGGGCGCGCATTTTTCCGCGAAACGGGCCTATTCTCGGCTGCTCGCATATAATCGTTATATCGGCATTTGAAAGTTCAAAGCCGCCTTCGCGGGCAAGCTTTATGGCATGCACGAGAAAGCGATCGGATGAGGCACCGCGCCATTGCGGGTCGCTTGGCGGGAAATGGTCGCCAATATCGCCCTGTGCGATGGCACCCAAGATGGCGTCGGTCAGCGCGTGCATGGCAACATCGGCGTCGCTATGGCCCGCAAGACCACGGTCATGCGGTACCTGCACGCCGCACAACCACAGTTTGGTACCCGGCACCAGGCGATGAACGTCGAAACCGTTGCCGCTTCTGAATGAAGGCATATTATATCCTGTAAAATCGCCTGAGAAGGTAAATTTATTCAGCGTTTCCGAGCCTGCAACGATACGCACTTCGCCAGCATGCGCCATCAGCATACGCGCATCGTCGCTGGGCTCTTCACCCGTCCACTTCTGGTGCGCGGCGTAAATATCCTGAAAGGCGAAGGCCTGCGGTGTTTGAATCCGCCAAAGATTTTCGCGCGCAACGGTTTCGGACAGTACATCATCCCCGCGTGAAAGGCTGTCAACAACGGGGAGGGCAGGGACGGCGCCAGGTGCCAAAATGAGCGCGGCAAGCAAATCATCAATGACGTGTGTGGGAAGAAATGGCCGCGCCGCATCGTGAATAAGAACCTGTTCCGCCCCGCCATTTGCGGCTATCGCTTGAAGCCCATGAAGCACGCTTTCACGCCGCGTAGCTCCGCCTATAACAAACATCGGTTTGTTCAAACCTGCGAGCGCGGACGCTGCTTGACCCTCTTGCCCAGCTCCAATGGCTATATAGACCTGATCAATCACCTCATGCTCCGCCAAGGCGCGATAGCTATGCCACAGCATTGGCTTGCCGCGCACAAGGCGATATTGCTTCGGCTGCGCATCGCCAGCACGGCTGCCTGCGCCTGCGGCGACGATCAAAGCGACAGTGTTTGGACGAGAAGCCATTTGCGCGCTCTAGCGACAGCAGACTTGCTCGCCAAGCTGAAAGCGGGTAACGGCCTGCCTATATTTTAGGCAGTATTTGAAGATGCAAGTTAAACCCATTCAGATCGGCAATATCAATATTGATTGCCCTGTCATTCTGGCGCCAATGACGGGCGTGACAGATATGCCGTTTCGCAAGATAGTGAGGCAATTTGGTTCCGGCTTGAACGTGACCGAAATGATCGCCAGCCAGGCTATGATCCGCGAAACGCGGCAAAGCATTCAGAAATGCGAATGGGACGCAATTGAAGAACCTGTTTCCATGCAACTTGCCGGTTGCACACCCTATGAAATGGGCGAGGCGGCGAAGTTGAATGAAGATCGCGGCGCGGCGATCATCGATATTAACATGGGGTGTCCCGTTAAAAAAGTTGTGAATGGCGATGCTGGCTCCGCATTGATGCGGGACTTGCCCTTGGCGGCAAGCCTTATTGAAGCAACGGTAAAGGCTGTATCGGTGCCAGTTACCGTTAAAATGCGCATGGGCTGGGACCATGGATCCCTGAATGCGCCAGAACTTGCCCGGATTGCAGAAGATTTGGGCGCAAAGATGATTACCGTTCATGGCCGCACACGCAACCAGATGTATAAGGGGTCGGCTGACTGGGTCTTTGTTCGCAAGGTTAAGGACGCTGTGGCGTTACCCGTGATTGTGAATGGCGACATTTGCAATATTGCCGACGCGCAGGCCGCTTTAACGCAAAGTGGCGCCGATGGCGTCATGATTGGTCGAGGCGCTTACGGAAAGCCCTGGCTTTTGGGGCAAATGATGCACTGGTTCCGTACCGGTCAAACCATAGATGACCCGAATATTGATACACAGTTTCACCTGATAATCGATCATTATCGCGCAATGCTTGACCATTATGGCAGTGATGTCGGAGTACGCATCGCCCGTAAGCATATTGGCTGGTATACAAAGGGCTTGAATGGCTCAGCCGAATTCCGGAATTTTATGAATCGGATAGATGACCCTAATGTTGTTATTGACGAACTCACGCGTTTTTATACACCATTTCTGACAAGAACGGCTGCCTGAGATATGTCCGAAGACAGGCATCGTCCAGATTATGGTCAGATGCTGGCGAGTATTTCGGTCCCAGTGCTGCTGATTTCTCCCGATCATTGTATCGAGTATGCCAACGATGCCAGTGAAGCGTTCTTCGGGCGGAGCAAGCGACGGCTTGAAGGCCAGCGGGTCGACGAAACCCTCATCTTTGCAAGCGAGCGGATGAACACTGCTCTGCGGTCGTCCGATAGCGATATCTCTGCGCAAGATATGGAGCTAAAAACCCCTCACGGGCTCATTACAGTCGATATTAGCCTATCTTCGGTGTCCAAGGACCCAGACTGGAGGATAGCCATCATATCGCCGCGCAATGGCGGCCGTGAGCACATTGGGGATCAACGCGAAGGCGGGCAACAACAGGCCATGGGTGCGCCAGCAATATTGGGCCATGAAATCAAAAACCCCTTGGCCGGTATCAAAGGCGCGGCGCAATTGCTTGCACGGCAAGTTGATGAAAAAAATGTCGCTTTGACTGATTTAATTGTCAACGAAGTGGACCGTATCGCACGGCTGCTGGACCAGATGCAGAAGCTTGGCCGTTCGGAACCGGCGGAACTTTCGCCTGCCAATATCCATTTGCTGATTGAACGCGCCATCCGTTCCCTACGCGCTGCAAACCGCGCAATGCCAGAAATTTCAATTAATTATGACCCGTCCTTGCCAGATGTGCTGATTGATGCCGACGGGATGGTGCAAGTGCTTATTAACTTGCTGCAGAACGCAACAGACGCGTTGCAAGGACGCTTGGACGGCGTCATCGGGATATCCACCCGTTTTGTGATGAGTGGCGCTCTTAGAGATGCAGACGCCGACCGTCGCGCGGTTAAGCTTCCGGTCGAAATCGCCATTTCAGACAATGGCCCTGGAGTGCCCGATCACATCGTCGATGAGCTGTTTTCGCCTTTTGTCACCACGAAGCGTGACGGGCAGGGGCTTGGCCTAGCGATTGTGCGCAAGCTGGTGCAGCAGATGAACAGCCGGGTGCTATTTGAGCGTGACGCTGCACAGGAACAAACGACTTTCCGGCTGTTGCTGCCGGTTGCATCAGGGAAAGTAAACGCATGAAGCCGCCACGTGTACTTATCGTCGAAGATGACGTGTCGATCGGCTTGGTCGTGAGCGCGGCGCTGCAGGCCGAGAATATCGAAACGCAGCTATGCGATTCTGTGGCCGCACGCGACACAGTGCTGGCCAGCGGGCATTTCGACCTGATGCTGACCGACGTCATGTTGAAGGACAGCGATGGTTTAATGACGTTGAAAGAGGCGATGGAAAAATCGCCCGACATGCCTGTCATCATCATGTCTGCGCAGAATACATTGGAAACTGCAGTGCGGGCCAGCGAGATTGACGCATTTGAATATTTCCCAAAGCCATTTGACCTGAATGACCTTGTTCTCGCGGTAAAACAAGGCATCGAAAAACGGCGATCGACGTCAGCGGATCCATTTGAATCGCTCACCGAAGCCAATCTACCAATGATCGGTCGCAGCGCCGCCATGCAGGATGTTTACCGCATGGTCGCACGGCTACTGCGCAACGACTTATCTGTCTTGATCTCCGGCGAAAGCGGCACCGGCAAGGAATTGGTGGCTGAGGCTATTCACAATCTTGGCCAGCGTAAGACTGGCCCGTTCGTCGCCGTCAACATGGCGGCGATCCCGAGCGAGTTAATCGAGGCAGAGCTTTTTGGTCACGAAAAAGGTGCGTTTACTGGCGCAGTTGGTCAGTCAATTGGCCGGTTTGAACAGGCGCAAGGCGGAACTTTATTCCTCGATGAGATTGGCGACATGCCGATGCATGCCCAAACGCGTTTGCTGCGCGCGCTACAAAGCGGTGTCATAAGCCGTATTGGGGGAAAGGCGAGCATTCGGCTTGATGTGCGTATCCTTGCTGCGACCAACCAGAACTTGCCGGCCTTGATTGAAAAGGGCAGCTTTCGCGAAGATTTATATTATCGCTTGAATGTCGTACCTATCGAGATGCCGCCGTTACGCGAACGTACAGAGGACATTGGCCTACTCGCGCAGCATTTCCTGATCATGGCGGCGAAGGATGGCCTGCCTATCCGGAAAATTGATGACAATGCCGTCAGCCAGTTAATGGCAATGCCGTGGCGGGGCAATATTCGTGAACTGAAAAACCTTATCTACCGGCTTGCATTGCTGTCCCGTGAAGACATCATCACTGACGCCACTATCATGCAGTTTATTGAACCTGCGCAGGATGCCGAGCCGTCTATCCAAGGCGCAAGTTTTGAGGCAGCGGTAGCGCAATTTTTGCGCGACCAACGGCAGCGCGGTTCAACACGTGAGAAATTATATCCGCGCGCGCTGGCGCAATTTGAAATTCCGCTACTTCAACATGTGATGCGGCAGGTTAAAGGTAATCAGTTGAAAGCGGCGGCGTTGCTCGGGATTAATCGCAACACATTGCGTAAGAAGCTCACCGATTATGGGATTGGACCCTCAGGTGGGCGTTAAAATGAGCACTTAACGCGACACGTGGCATTTGGGCCATAATTTTGTGCTTTTCAGGCAACGCAATGAATGCCACAGTGACTTTATGGCAACAAATGGACTAATGAAGGATACGTCAATACCTTCAATACCTTCAATACCTTCCGCCCCCCGTCGCCTTTTTGAATGGCTTGCTGACCTATTGGGTAACGGCCAGTCTATAAAATTCCTCGAAATCGCAAGCGCAGTGATGATTGTTGTCGCTGGCGTGGTAACCGCGTCGCTTTTGATCGGGCAGGGGCAGCAGTCAGAACCCCTTGCACCAGCTGCATCCGCAACGATGTTGGTGGGCAATTTATTGCCAGCAACATTACTTCTGGTGTTGTTCGGGCGTCGCATTGCACTCAAACGGGCGGAGAATAGCAACATCGGCAGTAAACAATTGCTGCATGTGCGTCTGGTCGCCATATTTTCCGCAATTACTGCCGTGCCAACTGTCTTGCTTGTTATCTTTGCATCATTGCTTTTTCAAAGCGGGGTTCAGTTCTGGTTTTCCGGATCCGCACGCGGGATGCTGCAAAATGCAGGCGAGCTAGCGAAGGGATATTATGACGAGAAAGTGCGCGATGTTGGAGCCGAGACTGTTACGATGGCCGGTGACATCCGGTACATTCTGTCGCAAGTCAAAATTGACAGTTCAGAATTTCTCGAAATTGCATATCCCCAGCAGGTCTTGAACCGTAAGCTGAGCGAATCCGCGATTGTGACAATCAGTCCCAATGGGCAGCAAAATACAGAGGCTGTGCTGGCCGAAACACCTCGTGGTAACTGGATCAGTAGCGAAGCGTTGCGAAAACTTAAGTCCGGCGAAAATTTCGTTGTGACCGTTAGCCCTAACAATATCGATGCAGTTGTCGTGCTGTTTGACAGTCCAATGACCTATTTATACGTTAGGCGAGCCGAAACTGTACCTTCATTTGCCTTGGGTGCGCGCGCGCAATCCGTGCTTGAAGATTACGACAAGATGGTTGCGCGTTCACGCGCGCTTCAAATCCAGTTCAATCTCGCGCTCTATTTTGTGTCGTTGATGATTATTGGAATTACGTTGTGGGTCGCCCTCCGGGTCGCTGATCGCCTCGTGCGTCCTGTGAACAACCTTGTGGATGCGGCGCAGCAGATTGCGGACGGGGACTTGTCTGCACGGGTCAGTATTGACGAGTTTCGCGAAGACGAGGTTGGGTTTCTGTCGCAATCGTTCAACCGCATGACTGAGCGCTTACAGGCACAAACCGGCGCGTTACTTGCAACAAACCATCAACTTGGCGAACGACGGTTGTTCATAGAGGCCGTCCTGGAGTCCGTTTCCGCTGGCGTTATATCAGTTGATGGCAATGGTGTTGTCGAATTGGCCAATTCGACCGCTGAAAAGCTTTTGAAGAACGCATCGACAACTATCGTGGGGCAGCAATTTAACTTGGTCGCGCCCGCGTTGGCCGCTTTGGTAAGCGAAAGCGCGCGCGGCGTTGTGCAATTGGGCGATGGGCCAGAGCCGGTTACAGTCGCAGTCACGGTTTCGCCGCGTGCGCAGGGCAATGTGGTGACATTCGAAGACATTAGCCAGCAATTGGCTGACCAACGCCGTGCTGCTTGGTCGGATGTCGCACGCCGCATTGCACATGAAATCAAAAATCCACTGACACCCATTCAATTGGCCGCGGAACGATTACAACGCAGGTTCGGTAAGAACATCCCGCAAGATCAAGCAATATTTGAACAATTGACCAGCACAATTGTCCGTCAGGTGGGAGATTTGCGTAACATTGTTGATGAGTTTTCGTCCTTTGCACGTATGCCAAAGCCTCTGTTTCGTGCGGAGAATGTTCACGATATCGTCGGCCATGCGGTATTTCTCTTTGAGGTCGCGCATCCCGATATTGTTTTTGACTACCGCCAAGAAGGGCCAATTTTGCCACTTATTTCGGACCGCCGGCAGTTGGGGCAAGCAGTTACCAACATTCTTAAAAATGCAGCTGAATCTATTGAAGAAAAACAAAAAAATATACCGTTTGATGGCGCGATATCCGTTGATCTCTTGATGGAGGACAAGGCGTTAATCATTCGAATAGCAGATAATGGCTTTGGTTTTCCGTCGGACAGGCAGCGGATTATGGAGCCTTACATTACCAATCGTGCGACCGGATCTGGTCTTGGTCTGGCGATTGTAAAGAAGATTATTGAAGAGCATTTTGGCGAAATTTCGCTTTCGGACAACGAGCCGGCAGGGGCAATTGTCACGCTAAAATTTCACCCCGAAAACGTTGCATCCAAGGTGGGGAAAGGGAAATCTTCCTTACCTCCTTCCAATTCAGATGAGGTTATGGGCTAATTATGGCACTCGACATACTGATTGTAGACGATGAGCAAGACATTAGAGATCTGGTCTCCGGTGTTTTGGAAGACGAGGGCTACGGCACCAGAACTGCATCTTCAGCGGATGATGCACTAGCTGCGCTGGATGAGCGTTTGCCATCCTTGATACTGCTCGACGTTTGGTTGCGCGGTTCATCAATGGACGGCATCGAACTGTTGCGCGTTATCAAGGTTCGTGACCCGCAAATTCCGGTTATTGTGTTCTCTGGCCATGGTAACATCGATACCGCTGTTGCAGCCATTGGCCAGGGCGCCGTTGACTTCATTGAGAAACCTTTTGAAGCTAGCAAGTTGTTGCACTTGGTGGCGAAGGCAACTGAAACTGAACGGCTTCGCGCCGAAAATGCTGTGCTGAAGGCACGGGTTGGGCATTCGGAAGAACTGACAGGGTCTTCGGCGTCAATCAATGCGGTGCGTGCGACGCTGAAAAAGGTTGCGGGCACGGGCAGCCGGATGCTTATTACCGGACCGGCAGGCGTTGGAAAAGAAGTTGCGGCGCGTTTGCTGCACAGTTGGAGCCCGCGGGCAGGGTCTGCCTTTATCTCGGTTAGCGCCGCACGTCTCTCGCCGGAACGGTTTGACGAAGAACTATTCGGTATTGAACGAGATGGGCACCTTTTTCAGGCAGGCATGCTAGAAAAGGCGCATGGCGGGACTTTGTTCCTCGACGAAGTGGCGGATATGCCGCGCACAACACAAGGCAAGATCCTGCGTGTTCTAACCGACCAAAGCTTTGTGCGTGTAGGCGGTGACCGACAAATTAAGGTGGATGTCCGCTTTGTGTCCGCAACGGCGCGCGATCTGGCAGTTGAAATATCGGAGGGTCGGTTTCGTGAAGACCTTTTTTACAGGCTAAACGTCGTTCCTGTCGAAATACCGCCATTATCTGGGCGGCGTGAAGATATACCCGACCTTGTCCACCATTATGCTGCCCGTTTTGCAGCCGAGCACCGCATTTCTCCGCCCAATTTTTCCGACGATGCCTTGGTGGCGCTACAAGCGTGCGAATGGCCAGGCAATGTTCGCCAGTTGCGGAACATCATAGAACGTACGATTATAATGGCGCCGGCTGACGGCATTGCAACGATAGAAGCGGACATGCTTCCTTCGGAAATTATCAATAGCTATGAAGGCGCAGAGCATAATGTGACGTCTTTGATGGGCGCGCCATTACGGGAAGCACGCGAAGCGTTTGAAAGGGAATATCTTCGCGTGCAGATCAAGCGTTTCTCTGGGAACATCTCGAAGACGGCTAAATTTGTTGGTATGGAGCGCTCGGCTCTGCACCGGAAGCTTAAGCTGCTTGATATTTCGGTGCGTAAGAACGCCTTGGACTTTAACGATGAGGGAGACGTTTGAGTACAATTGCGGAATCGATGTCATTCGTGTATCGCTAAGGCCGCTTTTTCATCCGGCTGTTTGGCGGACCTTCAGTCTGAAAAGGCTTAACAATAAATATAATCGGACACTAATAATGACTGAAAAAAATAACGGACTTCAAGACCTCTTTCTGAATTCCCTCAGAAAATCGAAAACACCCGTGACCATGTTTTTGGTCAAAGGGGTCAAACTTCAAGGCGTTGTAACGTGGTTTGATAATTTTTCGGTGCTTTTGCGCCGCGACGGCATGTCGCAGCTCGTTTACAAGCATTCCATTTCTACAATTATGCCATCTACGTCCCCTGACAGGGCGCTGTTTGATGAAATGATGTCGCGTACAAACCACCGACCTGGTGCGTTGCAGGACGTCTTTCTCCACGCCATGTGCGACAAGAATGAGTCAGTCACCACGTTTCTGGTGAATGGCGTTATGCTCCAAGGTGCCATTGCTGCCTATGATCTTTTTTCGGTCATGCTGGAACGAGATGGGACGACGCAGCTTGTATACAAGCATGCTATATCCACTATCCAGCCAGCCCATCCGGTTAACCTTGCAGAATATAATCAAGGCGTCGACGAGAGCGATATTTGAGCGGGTTTGAACGCAGCGAAACGGACGAGTTCGCGCGTGGCGCGCGTGCTTTGATCGTTTACCCAGAACTGCCCGGAAGAGCCTCTGTAGGGCCTGAGTCGCGTCTTGCCGAGGCTGAGGGTCTTGCACTTGCGATTGGTTTGAACGTAGTGCGCAAGAAACATTATCGGGTGCGTTCGCCGCGCGCGGTAACCTTGCTCGGCGGCGGGCAGGTTGAAGAAATCGCAGAAATGAGCCGCGAGTTGGAAGCTGACCTTCTGATTGTAGACGCATCTTTAACCGCAATTCAGCAACGAAACCTTGAAGAACGGACGGGCCTCAAGACGATTGACCGGACTGGGCTGATTCTTGAGATTTTCGGCGAGCGCGCTGCTACTGCCGAAGGACGGTTGCAGGTGGAGTTGGCACATCTTGATTACCAAGCTGGGCGTTTGGTGCGCAGTTGGACCCATTTGGAACGTCAGCGTGGGGGCTTTGGCTTTCTTGGCGGCCCTGGTGAAACGCAGATTGAGGCCGACCGTCGCATGATCCGCGACCGCATGGCACGGTTGCGGCGTGAGTTGGAAGAGGTCAAGAGAACACGTTCGCTGCATCGCGCTCGGCGCAAACGCGCCCCTTGGCCAGTCATTGCGTTGGTCGGATATACTAACGCGGGTAAATCGACATTGTTTAATAAACTGACGCGCGCAACCGTGCTGGCAGAAGACATGTTGTTTGCGACATTGGACCCGACCATGCGGCAAATTGCACTGCCTGGCGTCGAAAAGGCGATTCTATCTGACACTGTTGGCTTTGTCTCAGATCTTCCAACGCAATTGATCGCGGCCTTCCGTGCAACACTGGAAGAAGTGATCTCGGCAGACATCGTCGTCCATGTTCGCGATATTTCGCACCCTGAAACGGATGCCCAGCGTGAGGATGTGCTTCAAATTCTGCGTGATCTTAGCGTTATTGATGATGCAGATGCGGGCAATCAGCCGCGCATGGTTGAGCTATGGAATAAGATGGATCTTTTGGAGGACGATCGTCGTGACGAATTGTCTGGCATATCCGGGCGCGATGATACCGTGCTTTTGATTTCTGCCGAGACAGGCGAGGGCATCGACGCTTTCAAAGCGCATTTGTCGACGCTAATTGCCAAGGACAATGACGTTCGGACTGTGCAGCTTCGGGCTGACGATGGTGCTGCATTGGCTTGGTTACATGGGCGAGGGACCGTGACACACCAGATAGTTGACGGCGAAACCGTGTCCGTGGACGTGTCGTTAAGTCGGCAGCTGTGGGGACAGTTTGAAAAGCAGTTCACGTAAGTAGAAGCGTAGAAGAGGCGCTATTTAGCCTCCTTCGCTTTTGCTTGTCGCCAGAGTTCCTCTTTGGCATCCAGCGAGAGCTCGGAAAACGCTTCACCGGCAGACGCTTCCATTTCCCGAAAACGTCGATCAAATTTGGCAGTTGCCGATTTTAGTGCGTGCTCTGCGTCAACTTTGTGAAACCGCGCAAAATTGACCACCGCAAAAAGCAGGTCTCCGATTTCTTCAGTGATATGCTCTACCGAAGTGGCGCTTTCAACTTCTTGTAATTCTTCAATAATTTTATCACGTGCGCCGGACTGATCCGGCCAATCAAAGCCGGTACGCGCAGCGCGCTTCTGTATTTTTTGTGCCCGCAACAATGCGGGAAGGGCGAGGGCAACACCGGCTAGGGCACTGGTGTCTTCACCACCGTTACGTTCAGCAGCTTTAATACTCTCCCATGCATCCGGGACAGCCTCATTTGCGATCACTTTGACGCCAAAGACATGCGGGTGCCGCCGGATCATTTTATCGCAGATACCGCTGACGACGTCTTGCAAACCAAACGCTCCAAGTTCTGACGCCATCTGGCTATGGAACACGACTTGCAGCAGCAGGTCGCCTAATTCGTCTTTTAATCCGTCAAGGTCATTGCGTTCAATCGCGTCGGCAACTTCATATGCTTCCTCAATGGTATAAGGCGCAATGGTAGAAAAATCCTGCTCAAGATCCCAAGGGCAACCGTCTTTAGGATCACGCAGTTGGACCATGATGTCAGTGAGAGGGGTTATATCGGTGCGCATCTGTGAGCCTGCATCATTAAGTTCGATAATATATATTATGTTAAGTAATACATTTTATTAAGTTTGAGTTAAAGCCGAATGCAGTCCTGAGCATCACGGTTGCAGGACCATCACATT
>Ga0214919_10005443_pt1 | contig 18089 bp, 15 predicted proteins | sample LL1503_MetaG_FD_177994 | JGI IMG/M metagenome (GOLD analysis project Ga0214919, IMG submission 177994) | Freshwater microbial communities from Lake Lanier, Atlanta, Georgia, United States - LL-1503 | ecosystem: Environmental > Aquatic > Freshwater > Lake | place: USA: Georgia | collected...
CTTTAGTTTGTGTTGCATCAAATAATGAACCGTATGAAATTCCAATAACATCAGAACTTACAATTTCATCTTCTGTATAACCAAATGATTCATTCGCCGCTGCTTTCATCGCTGCGTTCACTTCTTCAACAGTTACCTTTTTAGATAAGATGGTCGTTAATTCAGTTAATGAACCAGTGATGGTAGGAACACGTTGTGCAGAACCATCTAACTTACCTTTTAAAGAAGGCAATACCAATCCAATTGCTTTTGCAGCACCTGTACTATTCGGTACAATGTTTGCAGCAGCAGCACGTGCACGACGTAAATCACCTTTAGGATGCGGACCGTCTAACGTGTTTTGATCATTTGTATAAGCATGTACTGTTAACATTAAACCTGTAAGAATACCGAATTTATCTTCTAATACTTTCGCCATTGGCGCTAAACAGTTCGTAGTACAAGATGCACCAGAAATAACTGTTTCAGTACCATCTAAAATTTCATGGTTGGTATTAAATACCACTGTTTTCATATCACCAGTAGCTGGCGCAGAAATCACAACTCTCTTTGCACCTGCTTTAATATGTAATTCTGCTTTTTCTTTATCTGTAAAGAATCCAGTTGATTCAATCACTACATCAACGCTATGTGCGCCCCAAGGAATTTGCGCTGGATCACGTTGTGCATAAATTTTAACCGCGTGGCCATTCACCACTACAGCATCTTCCGTTGATTTCACATCTGCATCAAAACGACCTTGTGCACTATCATACTTTAATAAATGTGCCAAAACCGCTGGAGAAGTAAGGTCATTGATCGCGACTACCTCGATACCTTCCATATTATAAATTTGGCGGAAAACCAGACGACCAATACGGCCAAATCCATTGATTGCTACTTTAACTGAACTCATTTTTATCGATTTTAATTGAATAGGAGATGCAAAGGTACCATCTTTTTAAAAAATAAGGGCTAAATAACTAAGAATAAATCAACAAAATCAAGGATTTTAAACAAACAACTGGTCGTATTGGCGTATAGCATCAGTTTATCCAAATCCGCATTGGCACTAATTCAAATCCCCTACTGTATTGATATTCATTAAAAAAAGCAAAAATCTTTTGGCAGTAAAGCGTTTGAGACCTATTTTTGCGACCCTAATAACATAGAGAACATGGAGCGTTCGACTAAGGGTTAGGTCACCTCCCTTTCACGGAGGTAATACGGGTTCGAATCCCGTACGCTCTACGAAACGAGAATCAAGGCTACTTCCAACGAGGTAGCCTTTCTCATTTTCCTCCGAAACCCTTGCTACACTTGAGATTAGAGAGACCACACTATTCACTCTTGGAGTTCGAACTCGCTTATTTTCCTTATCATACCTCATTCCCTCTGGGAATAGCAAATATTGTAATCGTTGCTTATCATCATAATCACAGGAAACCCATAACTGCAAAGGATCTAGTAAAATTTCCAAGCCATTTTTAACGGCTTTTTCTAAGTTCGAACTCTTAAAATCACATTTGACGTTTTCCTCCTCTAATTGCTTCTTTTCATCCAAGTATTTAAGACGATATTTATCGTAAAGTTCCTTGGTTAATTCTTGATTGATATACCTTTCTTCAAGTGATTCAATCTTATCAGTCAATTCGGTAATCTTTCTTTTTGCTGATACATCCTCCTGTAACTTGTCGGTAAACTTCTGCGACACAATTTCCTTTACTTGCGTTTCTATTGCGGCAATATGAGCAGCTTCAATTTTATACTTATTCAACTCCTCCATAAACAACTTGTTGATAGTTGCGGCCTTTTCATTAACAGGCTCTACATGACCTCTGGTCTTGTAATAGATATGTCCCTTTTGCTTATAGCCAGTAAAAGGTGAGTTCGTTAGCTCGCTTCTTAAAAAAGACTTTAATGGCATATCAGGGTCCTTAAATTTCTTAGCAATCCCTTTATGCGGATTAGTTAATGCTACAGAATTTGCTTTCATAAAAAGTTCCATAGAAACCAAAGCTGGGTGGTGTCCCTTAATTAATTTACCCGGGAAATATGCATTCATATAATAACCACAATAAAAGGGGTTCCCGATTTGGCGGTAAAAACTTTTGTATTCAATGGTTGCACCTAATTTACGCAAACGCTCTACAATTTCTTTATTACTCCATTTGCCTTCCGCTTTCCATTTAAAGCCCATTTTCATAAACTTGCCCTGGTCATTGATTACATATTCGTGGTACTTGGCTTTCTCCTTTCTTCTCAGGTTTGTATAACCATATGGGCAGTGACCAATATAAAACCCCTGTTCAATTAATTCAGAAGTACCGCGCATTGTTTTGGTTCTTCGTAAATCGTTATCGTACTTACCGAAAGCAAAAAATATTTGTTGCTGTAACTCGCCAGCGGGAGAAGTCACATCAATATCCTGAAGGACACTAATTACCTTAACCCCAATCTTACCTAAATCAATAATAAGCTCTTGCGCATGGTCACTTCTAGAAAAACGCTCAAATGAGTATACTAATATGGCTACTACATCTTTGTTTTTTCTTACATAATTAAGCATTAGTTTAAACTCCTTTCGCTCATCCGTTTTGGCCGACTCCGCTTCCCCACCAAAAAAGGCTTTGATTTCAAATGACCTTTTGGTTGCAAAAGTGATGGCATCTTTTCTTTGTGTTTCTAAAGAAGTGTTGTCAAATTGAGAGGGGTCAGAAACCCTTGTATAGTTTACAATTTTATTCCCCTCCCTCCATTTAGGCGGCTTCGCTTTTTTCGCAAATTTGGCTGTCATCTGCTGAAGCTGTAATTCCAAGTTGTTCATCTTGAAGTAATTTTTTGATAATTTGATTAGCGATAATCTCTGCTATTATTTTAATACTTGTACTTGAAGCTACATCAGCAACTTCTAATTCACCCTGAGTTGTTTGTTTTACATAATGATTGCTCATTTGAATTGATGAAAATCATACCATAACTAGCACTTAGTTTAGGGTACGCTTTGTATAATATGGCTGAGAGCTTCAGCACTATTTTGTATTTATTAATTCAGTCACTTCAAAAAGTTGAACTTTCCCATCTCTAGTCTTTATTTGCATATCCAAGAAAGTCCCTTTTTTCTTTAAATAATGAATTTTATTATAGAACTCCGCAAAATCGAGTCTTTTAGTAACTTCCATAATAGGAGTCCTTTTATCATTTAACCTAAAAGTGATCTTCTGGATTTTATCGTCATTAAACATCTTCTTAATAATATTAATAGAAGATTCTTTTATTTCTAATACACCTTCATTTAAGGAGAATAATTCATTATCATCTATTACCTTATAAATGATTTTATAAAGACTAATAGAAATAAATGATCCATTAAACAATTCATTTAAAACAACATTAGGATCTAAATGATTTATAATATTGTCGACTTCAAATGCAGCAACTTTTCCACCAGCACTCACGTGCAAACACGTGTTTTTGCGTGTTAGTAGTATAGCCAATATAGTTAATGAAAAATTATTCCATCCGTAATTTTTAAGCATTTGTAATAGATCCTTACTTTTTGATAAATCATCTATTTCTTTCGAAGAAAATGCTAATTTTTCGATATTAGACTTTGAAAAAAGTGCATCAAGAAAACTATTGTTACCGAAAAAGAACTTGTGTACCTCCTCCATAGTTTTAGGAGTTACACCAATCACCTTTAACTCTTGTAAAACATTTAACCAACTGACATCAAAGAAGCTTAAATAACCATTATCCGAAACTTCATTAAATAGTTTCCTGCTTTCCCAATAATGGATTAATCGCCTGTCTAAATTGGTACTTTTTAAAGGGGTATTCCTTGAAAGCAACGTATCCATAAATGGCGCATATGCAGCATAATTTCCTGATTTATACTCCTTTTCTACCTCTTCCAAAACAAACCGCTTTATTGTATTTTTAAATATCATGTCGCAAACTTAGACTTTTTATTGAAAGTAACAAAATATTTGTACCTTTAACTTGATTAAAAATACTTACAGTATAAAATTTAAGATAATATGAAGCCAAAAAAGAAGCAAATTACAAGCAAACCATCCCTGACCTACCATTTAGGTCGTGTATGTGAAAACGAGGACTGTAGAGAACCCATTGCAGACCAAGAACGTAAATCCAAGAGACATTGCTCTGAGTACACTGATGAAAATGGCATCCACCACAACTGCCGCAGAAGAAAGCATCAGCAAAAACACCAAATACATGAGGATCAACTTTTGGATTATGCGGCAATTCAAAGACAAACTAAAGCAAAAATTGAAGAAGCTATTATAACACATGGCGAATTTGTAACAGTTGCAGTATTAGAAGCATATGGCATTGTATTAAACAATTGTATTTCAATAAGCCATGGCCATGAAGAAAGTATAGTAGGTTTCTTAGGATATAACATCATATTAAACCCATTTAAACAATCCATAAAAATTCAGAAACATGACTAATCCAGAATTTCTAACAATGATTGAGCGCTTTCATAAGCCAGCCAAAAACGTAAAAATAAAAGCCGCCTATGTTTTAGTCGGCATAGGCATAATAGGAATAGCCTATTTTGCTATAAAGTCGTCAGTAACAAAATCGAAAGAAATTCGACAACTCAAGGACGATACATCGAAAAATCATGAATCCATCAAGAATTTAACTTCAAGGTCGGCAATGCTAGAACACGACCTACAACAAAATGAATCGATTATAGAGTCATTAAATAAGGAAAAGAAAGAATTAGTAGCAAAAATAGAGAAGGCTAAAAATAGCGCAGTTTCTAGCAAAATTGAAAAAAATAGGAGAAATTGAATGTAAATAGATGTTCCGGAACGCATTTTAACGTTCTGGAACATCTATTTACATTCGGGAAAGTACCTGAACATTCATTACTGTTCAGGACTATTCAATTACAAAAAAAGGACCTCAGGGTTATGAAGATTTTTTGAGAAAATGAAGGCGTTGATTTGTAGGTAGTTATGTTTTGGGAAAACGGAAAACGACCGATTTCAGTCGAATTCAGGGGGTGTTTTCCTCACGCAAGGATTTGGAAACAAGGGTGTGGAATTGTTGGAATCTGATTAAATTACTATAGTGATATTTGTCACTGAATCTCAATTTATCAAATCTAACCTTTGTCTTATGGAAATAAATACAAAAAATCATTGGGATACTATATACAATACTAAGCAGTCAAATGAAGTTAGTTGGACTCAAGATGTTCCCACCGTTTCATTAGAGTTCATTCGAAAACTCAAGATACTAAAAGATGCAAGTATAATAGATATTGGCGGTGGAGATAGTAAATTAGTAGATTTTCTTTTAAAAGAAGGATATTCAAATATATCGGTTTTAGATATTTCTGATGCAGCCATACTTAGAGCTAAAAACAGATTAGGTAAAGACTCACATAAAGTAAAATGGATTGTAACCGACATTTTAGATTTTACCCCAACTGAAAAGTATGATGTATGGCACGACAGAGCAGCATTTCATTTTCAAACTGATTCTGATAAAATTGAAAAATATTTGAATATTGTCAAACATGCTGTAAATGGATTAGTAATTGTTGGCACTTTTTCAGTCGATGGTCCTAAAAAATGTAGTGGATTAGAAATAAAACAGTACGACGAAAATGGAATGAAAGAAAAATTTGAAAAAGCTAATTTTGAAAATATAGAGTGTAAAAGAGAAGACCATATTACTCCTGCTGGTGCAATTCAGAATTTCGTGTTTTGTAGTTTCATGAAAGAACACAATTAGATGTTAATGAATTAAAAATAATATCAATATTTTATATAAATAATTCCAGCAAAGTTTTGAGTTTTTTTAGGGAAAACAAGGGTGAATGAAGGTTAAAGGGATGGAATTGGGGGAACTAGATTAATTGTCTAACTTTGTTAAAATGTCAAGAACAATGGGTTTTTCACTACCAGGAATTTTTAAAAAAGAGAAATAATCATGAGTACAATTACATTGAGTTTGAAAAATATAAAATGCGAAGGGTGTGTGAAATCAATCAAAACAGCGTTGGAAAAGCATACTAATATACAAGAGGTGAATGTGGTAAAAGAACATGGTGCCGTTACAATTAAGGGGGAAGGTTTGATAAACTCAAATATCATAGAGGAACTTACGGCATTGGGATTTCCTGAAAATAAGAAAGGTTTTTTTTCTAAGCTACTCTCTTAATAAGAAATTTGACTAAAACCTCACGCAGAAACAACAAAAAAGGACCTACGATTTAACGTAAGTCCTTAATGTTAATTAAGTTATATTTTGATAAAACAGGAGCCAACCGATTTCAGCGGGTTTTTCCCACACCTATGGTTTATTTCAAACTTACTTTTTGATTAACTCAAAATAAGAGACTTCAAATCTATCCTTAACGACGTTCCCTTGGACTTTTGCTTTCTTAATGGCGTTGCAAAATCCTTCTTTATCATGTGCATCACCATGATCCTCTAAACCAGTTCCGTCTACAAAGTAATTCTTGCCTTTAAATTTAATCGCTAAAAGGCACCCCTTTCCTTCCATTTTAAACATACAAGTACCACAAGTAGCTTCCACTTCATAAGTAGGATTATTTGGGTTGAATACTAGTTTTTTCTTGGTAGCGTCTTGTGCATAAGTGAAAGAAAAAGAGACCAACATAGCAAGTAACAATAAACATTTTTTCATAAAATTGATTTTTAATAATTTAAATATAAACCTATACCATATCCCATATCACTATCGTAGTGTGTTTTTAATCCCATATTTTTATTGAAGATGTATCGTGCACCAACCATAAACTCTTTATCAGTATTGACCATGAATTCACCTCTTAATCTCTTAGAGAATGGGATGTCTTCTCTCATAAGCTGCAGTCTAAGATTTCCATCTTGATATACTTCAGTTTGAAAGGTAATCAACATTGGTAAAACATATGCAACACCAATACTTATTTGTCTTCTTTCATCTTTGGTATTGACTTGTCCAAATAGGTTTTTTTCGGATTCTCCGTTATGTAATTTTCTATACCTCCAATCAAATCCAATAAAAGGCATTAACCATTGCATTTTACCTATATACCTTCCAATATGAGTTTCTGATTCATAACCATGTATGTTGTTGTATCCTAATCTCCATTCAGAACCAATACTCCATCTAGTGTTTTGAAGCATTACCATTCCATCATTACCATTACTTGCGAAGTCATTTTCAGCCATAGCATGGAATTTCCTGTCTTCTCCAAATAACTTCCTTTGGGCTAATTTTGGATTTGGTATTAAAGGATTAGGTGCTTGATTTTCATAACTAAAAATCCTTCCCATTCCACTCATCATGTGGTACAATATATGGCAATGAAAAAACCAGTCTCCTTCCATATTGGCATTAAACTCAAGGGTATCGGTCTCCATCGGCATAATATCAATGATATTCTTTAAAGGTGAATTTTCTCCTTGTCCATTAAGTACTCTAAAGTCATGGCCATGTAAATGCATAGGGTGTCTCATCATAGAACCGTTGTAGATAATCATTCGAACGTTCTCACCCTTTTTAATTAAAATCTTGTCAGATTCAGACACCACCTTATTATCCATACTCCATACATACCTATTCATATTACCTGACAATTCAAACTTTATTTCTTTTGTTGGCGCATCTTTAGGAAGAGTAGTATTGTGTGGAGACTTCAACATTGCATAATTTAATGTCACTATATCCGATAATGCATTGCTATTGTACTGGTCTTTCTCACTCGATTTTAGCTGAGCACTTGATGGGCCGGTGATTTCTGGATACATAACAACATTCATATCCATTTGATTTAAACTCATTTGCATTCCCATATCATCTAAGTCCCCATTCATTTTCATCATAGAGTTCATCATCTTCATTCCTTCAAAATATTTCAATCTAGGAACGGGTGCCATTGTTTGTTTTTCACCTTCACCCACATACATTAATGCTCTATTAATTCTATCTTCTGAAGTAGCTTGAAACGCGAATGATTTATTCTTTTCAGGAACAGTCAAAACAATGTCATAGGTCTCAGAAACAGCAATGATTAACCTATCTACTTCAACGGGCTCAACATCATTCCCGTCATTAGCCACTACTTGAAATTTTCCGCCACCATAGTTTAACCAAAAATAGGTTGATGCACCACCGTTAGAAATTCTCAATCTTACTTTATCTCCAGCTTTGAATTGAGATAATTGGCTTTCTTGGTTTCCATTTAACAAGAACTTATCATAATACACATCACTTACATCCATTGCCAACATACGCTTAAATTCATTTTTGACTTTGGTAGTAAAGTGACCTTCTTTTATTGCTTCTGCATAACTTTGAGTAGTTCCCTTTTTGATTGCAAACCAGTCTGTCGCATTATGCAACATTCGGTGGATATTATTTGGATTGTAATCCGTCCACTCACTAATTACCACTGGTATCGTAGGTAAGTCATCAATGCCTTTTCTAAATGTTGGGTCATCCTGTCTTTTATTTAAAATCATTGAACCATACATCCCAATTTGCTCTTGCAAACCTGAATGACTATGATACCAGTGTGTCCCATTTTGTGCAATAGGAAAACGATATACATGTGTGGTACCCGGTTCGATTGGCATTTGTGTTAAATAAGGAACGCCATCCTCTTTATTAGGCAAAATAAGACCGTGCCAATGTAAAGAAGTAGATTCCTTCAACTCATTATATACATGAATTTCTGCTGTATCACCTTGTGTAAAAGTCATTGTTGGCATGGGTATTTGTCCATTCACAGCAATTGCTCTTTTGGTTTTCCCTGTAAAATTCACCAAAGTATCTCTTACATGTAAATCGTACCTAACCACCTTTTGAGCATTAAGATTAAATATTGCAAATAACAAACCAATTACAACAAGGTAAATAGATAATTTATTTAATTTCATTTTTATTTTATTATTGTATGGTCTCAACTACTTTACCGCAGGTTAACATTTGATTACCATAATATGGATTCTTAATCTTGTTTTCTAAACTCAACCAATTCGCACCCTTACCTTTATTTGCCATTGGACAAAACTCATAAAACACAGGAGTTCCTAACTTTGAAACTTTAATTACTGAGTATAAATTCGTTGACAAACTCATAAAGTGGTCTCTTTGGTGTGTGATTTCTTTTGTTTCACTGATGTGTTCAGCGTCTTCCTTTAAATCATTAACCACTTTCATCCACTGAGTATGTGTTTCCGTATTAAGTTCACTCATATTTACTTCTTGTATAGCAGTTAAAAGTGTTTTTGAAGCACTAGAAGAATTGGTACCATCACTTTTCACGAGTGCGTCTTTAAGTTGAATATAAGCATCTAAAACCTTTTTGATATTGGTATTTGATTGAGCATTTGCAATAGTTGCAAATAATATAATGGCAGTGGCCATCAATAATTTTATTGATTTCATTTCGTTAAGTTTTTTTAGTAAATGTAAATTTTCAAGTTATACAACTTGACCAAAGAGAAATATAGCTTATGCTATTTTAGGAGGATGCCAAATTGAAATATGTACCTCATTGTAGAAGGAAGGCTTATACATATTGTACTTCTTTAGAGTTGTACAAAAAAATGTAGTTTCTATAATAACTTCTTTTTTGCAGAAATAACTATTTGAACAAACAGAAGTGCAAGCACAGTTGTGATGAGTACATTTTTTATTACAATCGTGACCCGAATCCTTATTATGTGATTTGCAACAATCAGACTTAGCTTTAGCCTTGGTCGTGTTTAAAAAAGACGTTGCCTTAGTTGATTTGTGTGGCTTGTTACATGCATATAGATTGTTGGAGTAGAGATTTACCCCAATTACTAATAGAAATAATATAATTATCTTCTTTTGCATGATTATGAAGTGCAAAGGTATTAAAATATTTAGAGTAAAGGATGTTAAAACAAATAAAAATATCAGCATTAAAGGTTCGTGTATTCGGTAAGAAATGACATGAACCTCACGCAAACCTCACGCAAAAACAGAAAAGGACCCACGATTTAACGTAAGTCCTTGATTTTCATGTAGCGAGACCGGTATTTGAACCCGGGACCTCAGGGTTATGAAGATTTTTTTAGAAAATAAAGACGTTGATTTGTAGTTAGTTATGTTTTAAGAAAACCGAAAACAACAGATTTTAACCGAATTCAGGGGGTGTTTTTCTCACACAGAAAACATTAATTTTAATTTATGAATTTGAATATATCATTTGTAGAAAGAGCCAAGTTGTGCAGCATCATCTTATCGAAACAGACTCCAGCTACCATAGAGGAAGCAAGGAAACAAGCACAATGGTTGAAGAGTAAATCCATCAAGAAGAAGAGGCAATGAAATTAAAAGTAAATTTGTCCCCTAATAGAAATATGACCACACTATATGCATACAAAAGAGAGCGTATACTATTACTCACAAAGGTAAAACGCCAAAAGCAGTTTCTAAAATTGAAACTTCAAATCAAGTGACAATTTATGAATTAGAGATTTCGAAAAGTATGAAAACAGTTGAATTATTTTATAAGCAAGACGGAACTGAAACTAAAGAATAAAAATCTAAACGGCAAAACGCAAATTGTGTTTTGCCGTTTTTAATTAAGATAAATATCATGTATAAATTGATTTACTTTTAAAAGTATGAATAAACTACCAGCAATCACCCTTTCATTTTGGATAATGAAAATTTGTGCAACAACACTTGGTGAAACAGCAGGAGACTTACTTTCAATGATAAAAAATATTGGCTATGCCATAAATAATTTGTAATAAAACCAATAACGAGATTCTGATCACCTTCAAGCGACAAGACATTAATTGGAAAGTCACTAAAACACAACTAAACAAAAGTAAGCTCTCCTATAATTTGGCAGCTAAACTTAATTTGTTACCTTTGCAAAGATGAAAATTTTTACACTCTTCTTTAGTTTCTACTTGTTAGGACTGTTTTGTTTGCCATGTGGCGACAAGGAAGAGTGTACAGAAAAAACAAGAACAAACATTTCAGCACTCATCAACCACAACAATCACAGTAAAGATACAGAACATTGCACCTCATTTTGTACATGCTCTTGTTGTGCTGTATCAGTTTCATTTCCAACAATTGCCTCTTTCAAAATCTTTAAAAGAATTTTCCCCAATACAAAATATCCGATGTACGATATTTCGTACAATACCCAAGTTTCGTTTTCTGTTTGGCAACCGCCTAAATTAAGTTAAGGAATTATATAAAATTTGGTGGCTTTGCCCCAAAGCATAATGTGCTAATACATCACACCTATGCACTTAATTATTTCTATAACTTAATATATCATTTAATGATAAATAAAATCATTCATTTTTCAGTTAATAACAAATTGATTACAGGGGTACTGTTGAGCATCTTTGTTCTTTGGGGCATTTATTCGTTCACTCAATTAAGCGTTGATGCCTTGCCTGATGTTACCAATAATCAAGTACAGGTAATTACCAATAGCCCCAATTTGGCTACGCAGGAAGTAGAACAATTTATTACTTATCCTTTAGAAACAGAATTTAAATCTTTACAAGGGTTAGTAGAATTGAGAAGTACCAGCCGTAGCGGTTTATCAGTTATCACCATTGTTTTTAAAGACAATATGCCAAGTAATATTACAAGGCAGTTAGTAGCAGAAAAAATAAAAATTGGAACAGAACAAATACCAAAAGAATATGGCACACCCGAAATAGCACCACCGACTACTGGCTTAGGCGAAATCTACCAATATGTAATTGTTCCAAAGAAAGGCTATGAAGATAAATTTTCTTCAACAGATTTACGAACTGTACAGGATTGGATTATTAAAAGACAATTGTTAGGTACAGAAGGTATAGTGGACATAAGCAGCTTTGGTGGCAAACTAAAACAATACGAAGTAAGTGTTAAGCCCGAAAGATTGGCAGCAATGAATTTGACGCTAATAGATGTTTACAATGCTCTGCAAAAAAACAATTCTAACACAGGCGGTAGTTACATTGACAAAGGGCCTAATATTTATTTTATCCGTGGTGAAGGTTTGATAGAAAAATTAGACGACATCAATAATATTGTTGTTGCCAATGCCAATGGTATTCCAGTTTTAATAAAAGATATTGGCACAGTTGATTTTGGTTTTGCCCCTCGTTATGGAGCAATGACAAGGAACGGTAAGGGAGAAACAGTTGGTGGTGTTGTGCTAATGCAGAAAGGCGAAAATGCAGTAAGGGTTATTGAACGGGTTAAAGAGAAAATGAAAACCATTGAAAAATATTTGCCAGAAGGTTTAGGCATTGATGTATTTGTAGACAGGACAAAATTAATTGACCGAACCATCAGCACAGTAAGCATCAATTTATTAGAAGGTGCGTTGATTGTAATTTTTGTATTGGTTGTTTTCTTAGGCAATTTCAGAGCAGGTTTAATTGTGGCAAGTGTTATTCCTTTAGCTATGTTATTCGCTGTTGCTATGATGAATTTATTTGGCGTTAGTGCAAACCTCATGAGTATGGGAGCATTAGATTTTGGTTTAATTGTGGACGGTGCAGTTATCGTTGTTGAAAGTTTATTGCACAAATTTTCAACTCAGTTCCGAAACCAAAAACTTTCCCAAACCCAAATGGATGCAGAAGTTACAGATGGGAGCAGTAAAATAATGAGTAGTGCAGTTTTTGGGCAAATAATTATCCTTATAGTTTACATCCCAATTTTTGCATTGAGTGGTATTGAGGGAAAAATGTTTACGCCAATGGCTCAAACTGTAAGTTTTGCAATTGTTGGCGCATTGCTTCTATCCATTACATATGTACCTTTAATGAGTAGTTTATTTCTAAATAAAAAAATTGCTGCAAAAGATACATTAACCGATAGAGCAATAAAATGGTTAGTTAGCAAATATCAACCTGCACTAAACCGAATTATAAAATTTCGCGTTGCAGTTATTGCAGGTGCAGTTTTCATTTTTGTATTATCAATTTTCGTTTTTAATTCTTTGGGCGGTGAATTTATTCCAGAGCTAGACGAAGGCGATTTTGCAACCAACTATACTATAAGGCAAGGTAGCAGTTTGCCGCAAACCATTGAAGTAGGAACACAGTTAGAAAAAATTGCACTCACATTTCCCGAAGTAAAAGAAGCAGTAAGTAAGATTGGCACAAGTGAAGTACCTACCGACCCTATGCCTATTGAAAGTGCCGATTTGCTAATGGTTTTAAAAGATAAAAAAGAATGGACATCAGCAAAAGACAAAGAAGAATTAGCAGAAAAGATGAACGAAAAAATGAGTGAAATCCCAGGTGTAAACTTGTCTTTTGAGCAACCAATACAAATGCGTTTCAATGAATTAATTGCAGGTGTAAAAAGTGATATTGCCATAAAAATATTTGGCGATGATTTGGATAAACTATTCGCGAAAGGAAATGAAGTAAGCAAATTGGTAAGCAATATTAAAGGACTTACAGATATTAAAGTAGAGCAAATTGTGGGTATGCCGCAGTTGGTAGTAAAATATGATCGTAGCAAAATTGCACAATATGGTTTAAACATCAGCGATGTAAACGCAACACTTAACACAGCTTATGCAGGGGGTTACGCAGGTGTTGTGTACGAGGGCGAAAAGAAATTTGATTTGGTAGTACGCATTGCAAAATCTGCCAATACCGATGCAGATGCTTTAAGAGCTTTATTAATTCCTTTGCCTAACGGAAAACAAATTCCACTCAATGAAATTGCCGATGTTAATTTTATTTCTAGCCCAGCACAAATAAGCCGTGATGATGCAGAACGCAGAATTGTGATAGAAGCAAACGTAAGAGGAAGAGATGTAGAAAGTGTAGTAAAAGAAATTCAGGAGGTGTTAGATGCAAAACTAAAATTGCCCGAAGGTTATTATGTAGCTTACGGCGGACAGTTTAAAAATTTGCAGGAAGCTAAAAATCGTTTAATAATTGCTGTACCAGTAGCCTTATTAATAATCTTCTTTTTATTGTTTTTAACCTTTCGATCTACTAAAGAAGCCTTGATAATTTTTTCAGCCATTCCATTAGCAGCCATTGGTGGCATATTAGCTTTATGGATGAGAGGAATGAATTTTAGCATTTCAGCAGGGGTTGGTTTCATTGCCTTGTTTGGCGTAGCAGTTTTAAATGGCATCGTATTAATCAGTTATTACAACCGCTTAAAAGAAGAAGGCGAAGAAGATATAACCAACCGCATTTTAAAAGGCAGTGCAGCAAGGTTACAACCAGTTTTAGCAACCGCAGCTGTTGCTTCACTAGGTTTTATACCAATGGCATTTAGTACAAGTGCAGGCGCTGAAGTTCAAAAACCTTTGGCAACGGTTGTTATTGGTGGCTTATTTTCTTCTACGCTGTTGACGCTTTTTGTGCTTCCAGTTCTTTACAGTTTGTTTTATCAAAAAAGAAAAAAGAAGATGAAAATAAATACTACCGCAAATACTTTGTTATTGCTCATATTTTCAATGATTGGTTTTAATGCAAAAGCACAAACAAACACATTGACTTTACAAAATGCATTGGACTTAGCAACAAAAAATTACCCAGCTATTCAGCAAGCAACATTGCAAACTCAGCAACAACAGGCACTCACAGGCACAGCTACCATTTTAGAACCTTTTAATATCAATACCGGTTTAGGCCAAATAAATAGCAATGTGTTTGATTACAATATAGGCGTAGCACAGGGCTTTAAATTGCCCAATGCTTACAAGGCAGAGAAAAATTTATTGAAACAAAATGTATCCGTTGCAAAATCTTACGAAACTGTTACAAAAAATGAATTGATAAAAAATGTTTCCAACGCTTATTACAATTGGTTATTCAGTTGGCAGGAGTATAGTTTGCTATTACAAACCGATAGTATTTTTGCCGACTATGAAAAGTATGCCAACAAAAAATACCAAGTAGGCGAAAGCAATAAATTAGAAAAAATAAATGCAACCCTGCAACACAAAGATTTGATTTTGCAATTGGCACAAGCCAAAACAAAGGTTTCATTTTATTTAACAGACCTGCAAAAGTGGATGTGTACAAGTGAACAATACAAAGCACCATTACAGTTTACCCAATTACCCGAAATTAATTTAAACGACACAAGTTTGGTAAACAAACATCCAGTATTACAATTTTTACAACAACAAGTAACAGCAAAAGAGCTAGCCATTAAAGCAGAAAAAGCAAAAGGGCAACCCTCATTTAATTTGGGTGTAAATGCACAGTCCTTGGACAAAGCAAAATATTTTTATTATGGTGGTGTAGGTGTCAATATTCCCTTATTTAAAAATGGTGTAAAGGCAAGAACACAAGCCGCCAAGTTTGAATCCGAAATTGCAAAAAAAGAATTGGATAAAACACAACAAGAAATTTCAACCCTTTTTTTACAGCAAAATCAGTTGCAGCAACAAAGTTTACAACAGTTGAAATATTATCAAACTGAAGGTTTGCCAATGGCTGAAAGCATTATCAATGCTGCACAACTCAGCTATAAGTCAGGTGATATTGGCTACATTGAATACATTCAAAACATTAAGGATGCAATCAAAATAAAAACCGATTATTTGGCTGCCATTAATAGCTACAACCAAACCATTATCCAACTTAACTATTTATTAAATCGCTAAAATAATTTCAAAAATGAAAAATATATTTATCATCATAATTACTTTGTTTTTTGCAATTACATCTTGCAAAAACAAAGCAACCGAAACCAAAGCAGAAACATCAACAAAAGATACTACCGCAACAAAAGAAGAACCAACTGTAACCGAAGTGGAACTAACAGACGACCAGATAAAAGCAATAGATTTAGAAACAGGCAGCATTGAACAGCGCAACTTAAAATCTACCATTAAAGTAAATGGCAAATTAATGTTGCCTCCTCAAAACCAAGCACAGGTAAGTATTTTAACAGGTGGCATTGTAAAATCAATTGACGTAACCGAAGGCTCATTTGTAAAGCAAGGACAAACATTGGCAACAATTGTAAATAACGAAGTAATACAATTGCAGCAGGACTATTTAGAAAATAAATCTCAATTGGTTTATCTGCAAGCAGAATTTAAACGCCAAAAAGAATTGCAGGAAGATAGAATTAATGCTACTAAAACTTTGCAACAAGTGCAAAACGAACTAAGCATGGCACAAGCAAAACAAAAAGGATTGCAAACAAAATTGGAATTGCAGGGCATCAATGCAACCAATATTAGCACAACAAATTTTACAAATCGTATTGCAGTAACAGCACCTATCAGTGGCTTTATCCATCACATCAATTTAACGATGGGCAAGTTTGCAGATGCCAATACAATCTTGTTTGACATTGTGGATAATCGTTTCCTGCATTTGGATTTGACACTTTTTGAAAAAGATATTTCCAAAGTAAAAATTGGCGACAAAATAATGTTTACCGATGCAAACGATGCAAGCCATACCCACTCTGCAACCATTTTTTCATTAAACAAATCTTTTGAAGATAACCAGCAAGCTATTTTAGCCCATGCAAAAATTGACGAGCAAACTGAAACCCTTTTACCAGGAATGTATGTAGAAGCAAGAATACAAATTGATAATTACAAAACCAATGCCTTACCAAATGAAGCTGTTGTAAGCAATGGCGATGAACATTATATTTATGTTGAAACAAAAAAGAACCATTACACACAAATAGCCGTTAAAATTGGTGTAAGCGATATGGGATTCACCGAAATATTGCCTTTAGAAGAAATACCAGGCAATGCAAAAGTGGTAACAAAAGGAGCTTATTATTTATTATCACAACTTACAAAAGGAAACGGCGAAGAGTAATTATTAAATAAAAAATCATGGAAAGCAAAAAACAACATTGGGAAAATGTATTTACCACTAAAGCGTCCAACGAAGTAAGTTGGTTTCAAGAGTACCCAAAAACTTCTATGGAGTTTTTACAGCTTTTTAAGTTACTGCTAACCGCCAACATAATTGATATTGGCGGCGGACAATTAAAAGTTCGTGTTTTCGGTAAGAAATGACAAAAACCTCACGCAAAAACAACAAAGGACCCACGATTTAACGTAAGTTCTTGATTTTCATGTAGCGAGACTGGGATTTAAACCCGGGACCTCAGGGTTATGAAGATTTTTTGAGAAAATGAAGGCGTTGATTTGTAGATAGTTATGTTTTCACAAAACCGAAATCAACCGATTTCAGTCGAATTCAGGGGGTGTTTTCCTCACACAGTAGTTTTTCAAATATTACTTGAATTTTAGCTCATTAGAGACTTAATTGAATAAGTAGTAAATTTGTATCCAATTAATAAAGAGAAATAATCATGAGTACAATTACATTGAGTTTAAAAAATATTAAATGTGAAGGGTGTGTAAAATCAATCAAAACAGCGTTGGAAAAGCATACTAATATACAAGAGGTGAATGTGGTAAAAGAAACTGGTACCGTTACAATTAAGGGGGAAGGTTTGATAAACTCAAATATCATAGAGGAACTTACTGCATTGGGTTTCCCAGAAAATAAAAAAGGTTTTTTTTCTAAGCTATTCTCTTAATAAGAAATTTGACTAAAACCTCACGCAGAAACAACAAAAAAGGACCTACGATTTAACGTAAGTCCTTGATTTTCATGTAGCGAGACTGGGATTTAAACCCGGGACCTCAGGGTTATGAATCCTGATAATGATAGCTTACCTCAATAACATTGGCTCCACATTACTTATTATTGATTTTTAGCTCCAAAATAGCTTTTAAATCAATAGCAAATTCATCCAAACTAGCTCCTAAGGTGGCTACAAAGTGTTATTTTCTAAAATAATAAAGGTTTTAGAAAATAATAAAAAACCGACCCAATTGGGTCGGTTTTTGTTTTTACAGGTTCTTAAGCTTGGCATCTAAGATTGACCTAATATCCCCAGCAAATTCTTCCAAACTGGCTCCTATTGTGGCTACAAACTGTTATTTTCTAAAATGACAATGGTTTTAGAAAATAATAAAAAACCGATCCAAATGGGTCGGTTTTTGTTTTTTATCAAAAAATAGGCCCAATCTGGACACTAATTTTCATCAACTTGCCAAGTATATTTATTTTATTATTCCA